>Ga0315281_10002193_pt1 | contig 29028 bp, 28 predicted proteins | sample YL17G07_0_MG_FD_204540 | JGI IMG/M metagenome (GOLD analysis project Ga0315281, IMG submission 204540) | Sediment microbial communities from Yellowstone Lake, YNP, Wyoming, USA - YL17G07_0 | ecosystem: Environmental > Aquatic > Freshwater > Lake > Sediment | place: USA: Wyoming | collected...
TGGTCCGTGACAAGAATCTGGGCTGTGTCTCGATGTGGCAAGCATTTGCCCCGGGTTTATGTTTGATTGATGAAAGATTGCTGAAAAACCCGTTCAATAAGATAGCTCAGAAAATGCATCCCACCAGGGAGATAGATAATATCCCGCTTTCGATGGATAATCCCGAGGAGGAAGACCTCGCCATAGCCAACATGTCGCCCTATTCCTATCTACATATGTACTCATTCCCCAGACGCGCCTCCTACTACTTCGAGAGGTACATAACCAATTTCGATGCCCTGCCGAAGTCAATCCGCACAGAATGGGGGGAATATTACCTGACGATGATGCGCAAAGCTACGCTGAAAGCTGGAGGCAAGCGGTTGGTCATTAAAAATTGCGCCGATAGCGCACGTATCAAGGCTCTGCTCGAACTCTTTCCCGATGCCAAATTCATCCACATCTACCGTAATCCTTACAATATCTTTCGCTCCACCCAGCATTTATATCGCGTCGTAATGGAGAGGACACAGTTGCAGGAAATCGGCCAGGGCGAACACGAGAATTGGGTCTTGCGGTTCTATAGCCAGCTTATGCAGAAGCTGCTGGCCGATAAATCTCTCATTCCAGCTGGAAACTTGGTTGAGGTGAAATACGAAGATTTGGATAAGGAACCCTTAGCTCAGTTGCGCAAAATATATGAGACTTTGAGCCTGCCCGGATTCGCTGAGGCAGAACCGGCCTTTCGCGCTTACCTTGATTCTATATCAGGTTACCAGAAGCTTGCACACAAGCAGCTGGATGATAGTGCCATAACAAAGATAAACCACAACTGGCAATTTGCGTTTGATGCATTGGGCTACAAACGCATTGAGCCAGCGGGCAAAGTTACATGAACTGGTTCTCATGAAGGAACATAGTTGCTATCTGGATTATAGGTGCCCTCAACCAGTGAAAAAGTAGAACAAGGAGGAAATGTGGCAGATGTAAATAATGCTTTGTCACCGCACGGTGGCAAGCTCGTTGACAGGGTGATGGAGCCTGAAAAAGGAAGAAAGAAAGCAAAAGAAGCGAAGATTAAGCTGCCCATTGATGGCTCGAGGGCGACCGAGATTATGAGCATTGCTTACGGTTTTTTCTCTCCCCTCGAGGGATTCATGGGTTCCAGGGATGTTGATTCTGTCTGCAAGGATATGCGCCTTCAAAGCGGATACATCTGGAGCATCCCTATCGTCTTCGATATCTCCGAAGAGGAGATAAAGGAGAAGAAGATAAAGGTGGGCGATTCCATTCTTCTCACCTATCAGGGTCAACCTTTCGCCGTGCTCGAGCTAGCCGAGATTTTTTCTTATGACAAGGCCCTGATGGCAGAGAAAGTCTATGGCACTAAAGAGGAGAAGCATCCCGGTGTGAAAAGGACGTATGCCTGCAAGGACAAGTTTCTCGGAGGCAAAATTACCCTGATAAACCCACCCAAAATCAACCCGCCTTTCGACAAGTACTGGTATCCGCCCAAAGTGCTCAGGCAAAAGATAGCTGAGTTGCGTTGGAAGAGAGTTGTCGCCCATCAAACCAGAAATGTTCCCCATACGGGGCACGAGTGGCTGATGAAAGGCGCCTGGTTTGCAGCCAATGCCGATGCTGTGCTGGTTAGCTGCGTAGTCGGAGAGAAAAGAGCTGGCGACTATATAGATGAAGCGATTGTGCTGACCCATGAGGCGCTGAGGAAATCTGGCTACTTCAGGGAAGGCACTCATCTCACATCCATTTTGCTGTGGGATATGCGCTACGCGGGTCCGCGAGAGGCAGTCTTCCATGCTATCGTAAGAAAGAACCTGGGCTGCACCCATCACATGTTTGGCAGAGACCATGCAGGGGTAGGGACTTACTACTCACCGTATGCCGCCCATGAGATATTCTCGCAGATTCCAGACTTGGGTATAGGCTCGGTGCTGACACTTGAATGGTGGTATTGCCCCGTCTGCGGTGAGGTAACCTACTCAGGGCTCTGCGGACACGAGAAAGAGCAGCAGGCATTCAGTGGCACCCTTATCAGAAGCATCATCCAGGATGGCGTGAAGCCTCCGCGACTCATATTCAGGCCGGAGGTCTTTGACTTGGTCATGGAATCAGGCGATAAGTATGGCTTTGGCTCGCCCTTTGTAACTGAGGAGTATCTGGCTAAAAGAAATCCTGTTATCACTGTTCCCCCGATGGAGGTATAAGATGTCGCAGACTTTTCCCATAAACATCTGGATAAATGAGGAGCGTTTGGACAAACTTCAGCGCGCTGGGCTTGCGCACTTGGCCCAAGAGGTATTTGCTGGCCTGAAGAAGCTGCCAGTGCCCACAAATGAGGAGCAGAGGGACACAATCTTGAGGAGATTTCCCACCGCGAAGTACGATTCGGCAACTACCAAGTCTATCGAGTTGCTGCCCAGGGAGGCAAAAGACAAGATATTTGCTTTGGTGGTCGAAAAAAAGACCTTGGACGTGATCAATGCCTTTTTAACATCCCTTTAAGGAACCAGCGGATGGAGCTGCAAAGGAGACAGAAATGAAAAAGAAAATCCAGTCATACATAGCCCTGGCTTCGCTGGTATGCAGCGCTATTTGTATTATGTTAATAACAAAGCTTCGCCTGAGTAAGACCAAACCCATCCCCAATTGCCCGCTCCATTGTTTAGTGCCAGAGCGTGAGAAGCTAATCCGATTCCATCCCAAAGAATTCTCTAAGCCAATACCTCATGTGAAAGTTCCTCAGCATCCCTATATGGCGCCCAATCCAGGCAGCAACATGCACTGCGACGCCTATATCAGTGACACCTACGAGGCAAGCGGACCACTCGGGGTGAATTCAGAAGTCATCTCGAGGACGGAGGGCTTTGGAGGATACGGCACAATTACCTTTGACAGCAAGAGACGCCTTATCGGGGTCTACGGCAACGGCATGAAATTGAGACTAGAGCTAATGGACCCCGATACTTTGGAGAAACTGGCATTATATGACCTACCTGCCCGGAGTTGGACTTTTTTCTTCAAAGGCGTAAGACCCTGGGAGTATCTAGGCGCAGGAATGTATTTCTACCTTGACCACAATGACTGCGCGGTAGTTCCTACGACCAGAAATACCGTCCAGGTCGTCCAAGCTCCCGACTTAGAAAAACGCAAAAAGTTCGAACTGGTGCGCGAATATGACCTCATGGCTCACATGGTGCCGGGGAAGGACGATAGCCCTGCTTTTGTGCTGCCGGATTGGGATGGTAAGTATTACTGGTTCGCTAGCGTGCAAGGAGTAGTAGGCACCATACATGTGGATACGGGTGTAGTCCGCACGATGCGAATACAAGGTGAGTTGGTTGAGAATTCCTTTGCCGTCGGCGAGGATGGGGTTTTTATCATCTCCGACCAGGCTATGTACCGTTTCAGTCACGATGGCACTGGAAAACCTATTGTAGATTGGCGCTCGGGGTACTCCAAAGCCGCTGAGCGAAAGGCTGGCCTCATCAGCGTCGGCTCGGGGACATCGGTGACAATAACTGGAACACCCCAAGAGGGGCTCATCGTTATTGCGGACAATGCAGAGCCGCGGATAAATCTACTATTTATCAAGCGTTCAGATGGTACTATCGTGGGCAGCGTGCCGCTATTTGCTGAAGGCAAGAGCGCCACAGACTTAACAGCCATTGCCTTTGCGCACGCTGATGAGCGCGGCAAGGGCAACGGAGTATATTCGGCGATTGTCGAGAATAACTGGGGGCCACATACATTTCCCTTCTCCCGCCCCGTCGAACCAGGACTGACTCGCGTGGACGCTATAAAGAATAAAGACGGCACATATAACTGCAAAGAGATATGGTCAACCAATGAGAAGAGCGTCGGCGGGTTCAGGCTATCGATGGGTAATGGTTTGGTTTATATCTACGACCGGGTTGTGTCATGCTGCCAATCCAAATGGTATCTCACTGCCATCGATTTCAAAACCGGTGAAACGGTATACAAGAAACTTATAGGAACCGGAATAGGATATAACAATTGGCAGGGTAGTATGTGGCTGCACCCCAAAGGCGGGATAGCAATTTCGACCACCATCTTTGGCGTGGTGATGGTGAGAGATACTGGCACCTAGATTGAAAGCATTTCTAATCATTTGTTGCCATCGTTCATCAGATTCATTCTGTTTAATTTTATAGAGTGCCGAGGGGAAGTATGCTATTCGCCACCCATAATATTGTCGCTGCGTACATGCGGCAAGGATTCGTGTGTGCTGCATGTGGAAAACAGTTGTATTGGTGGGACAGACCCAAGAAAGAGACTACGGGGAAATGGTATCCTCATCGCTTAGACCCCCAGAAGGATGACAGGGCTGACAATCTGGTCCTCCTTTGCACAACGCCACCTCAGAATTGTCATTTCAATGTTGGACACGGTGGTGTTAGTTTGAACCATTATGAACCCCTTGCACCTGAAAAGTTCCCATATTTCAGGGGACGTAGTGACATCACGTGGGATATCACATGGAAGCCGTAAATCTGGCCAACTCATTTGACTCTTGGCTTGCTTGAGATCATCCGAACCGGAGCTGGGACCGTGCAATTTCTAGAGTCAGCTAGAAATGTGGTTAAAGGCTTAGGAGCAAGTGCCATAGGAAGAGTATGTTTAGCTTTGCTCATGCTTTCTCTGCTTGCGACATCACTGGGGGGGTGTGGCGGACAGACTAAGGGCGGGTATCTTATCGACGTATATACCAGGTCTGATGCCTGCGGCGCTGGCCAAACATGGGCTCAATACTTGGGTAACTATACTCAAGATGATCTCACGGGCACAGCAGTGTATAGTGACCCTGGACTTGAGGGGGCTGTGAAGCAAGATAGTCTCGCTATAGGTTACAGTAACCTGAATTATGCTTACGATATGGCGAGCGGTATGCAGATATCTGGCATAAGGGTGGTTCCTATCGACCTAAATGGGAACGGCCGAATCGATACAGATGAGGATTTTTATGCCAATAAGACGGTGCTCCTCAAAGCTATAGCAAACGGAGTATACCCATCGCCGCCGGCGCGAGATGAAAACATTGTAACCAAGGGTGAGTTCAAGGGAATTGCGAAAGAGTTCGTGAGGTGGATTCTAACCGACGGACAAAAATATTGTAGCGAGATAGGTTATGTTCCGCTTACTGAAGAGCAGGTTGAGAATCAGCTAGCGAAGCTTGGAAATGAGGAGCCAGAAACTAAGCTTGAGGGCAAAATTGCGATATCGGGGGCATTTGCTCTCTACCCGATGATGGGCAATTGGACCGAGGAATTCCACAAGCTGCATCCCGGCGTTAGTTTCGACTTGTCAGCCGGTGGCGCTGGCAAGGGAATGACCGACGCCCTTAACGGCATGGTTGATATAGGCATGGTCTCGAGAGGAATCTATCCGGCTGAAATCCAGGAAGGGGCATTTTGGGTTTCAGTGACTAAAGATGCCGTCGTTGCGGTGGTAAACGCGGAAAACCCTGTCTTGCAAGAGCTTATGACGAAGGGAATGACGAGGCAGGCTTTCACCGATGTTTGGATTACCGGGAATGTCACGGATTGGAGAGATGTGACCCGATAGGCACACGTGGAGCACAGTGGCATGCGCTTCAGAAGACTGAAAGACCTCGTCGCGAGCCGCCTCATGTTGTCAGCGACCATTGTTTCAGCTTTGCTCGTCATCCTTATCGCGGTCGGCCTTTACCTAAAGTCAAGGCCGATCCTATCGGTCCAACCATTAAGTAAGCTACTTCTTTCGTCCTCTTGGCATCCCATGAACGGAGAATTCGGCCTGTATCCCTTCCTGATGGGCACTCTCTGGGTGACCGGAGTCGCTATGATCATAGCTATACCTCTCTGTCTGCTAACTTCTATTTATCTTGCTGAGTATGCACCAAAAAAGGTGCGAGGCATCGTAAAGCCCATGATAGATCTGCTTGCAGGCATACCCTCGGTAGTGTACGGACTTTTCGGCATATTGCTGATAGTGCCGCTGACAAGAAGCATAGCATCGGCCTTTGGCAGCACCACAAATGGCTACAATGTGCTCAGCGGGGGAATTGTACTAGCAATGATGGTATTTCCCGTCATAATCGCGATCTCTACGGAGGTTATTGAGACAGTGCCTTATGGTATGCGTGAGGCCTCGTTGGCGCTAGGCTCTACCAAATGGCAGGCGACAAAACTAGTAGTGAGCCGAGGTGCGCTTCCTGGCCTAATAGCTGCGATAGTCCTAGGATTCACGCGTGCTTTCGGAGAGACAATGGCTGTGCTTATGGTGGTAGGGAATGTGGTCAAAGCCCCTTCATCGGTATTCGATCCCGCCTACCCGCTGCCGGCTTTGATAGCCAACAACTACGGTGAGATGATGTCAGTACCTCTATATGGCTCAGCACTTCTGTTCGCAGCACTGGTTCTACTGGCTGTAGTATTCCTGTTCAGCATGGTGGCGAGGACCATTTTACTCAGAGTGGAAAGGGGATATCAGGTTGGATAGAAGAAGCCTAGAAGAGAAGCTATTCAAAGTATTAATGATAGCCTCTACGCTTATAGTTGTTGGAAGCCTCTTCGCCTTGTTCTCTGCAATTGTTCTGAAGGGAGCGCCAGCTTTGAGCCTCTCAATGATCACTCAAACGCCGCAAGGAGGCTACTATCTTGGCAAAGGGGGAGGAGTATTAAATGCCATAGTTGGCTCACTGTACCTTGGTATCGGAGCTACAATTCTGGCTTTACTTATCTCCCTTCCGGTAGCGCTATTTCTCCAAAAGGATTACATAGGGAGGTCCAGATTTGCGACAATTACTAGGTTATCTCTTGATGTTCTCTGGGGTGTTCCCTCCATAGTATACGGGGCTTTTGGCTTTATCATAATGGTCTATCTTGGTATCAGGGCATCTTTACTTGGCGGCATCATAGTCCTGACACTGCTCGAGCTTCCTATCATGATCAGAGCCTTAGATGAGGTTGTGAGAAGGGTTCCTCAGGAGCTAAAGGAGGAATCCTATGCCATGGGTGCAACAAGGCTGGAGACTACGATCAAGATCGTATGCCGTCAGATAGTGCCTGGAGCAGTGACTGGTGTGCTGCTAGCATTCGGACGGGGCATTGGGGATGCTGCCTCCATCCTATTTACGACAGGCTATACCGACCGCCTTCCACATTCATTGTTTGACCCAGTAGCTTCACTGCCCCTAGCAGTCTTCTTCCAACTCGGTACCCCCTTCCCCGAGGTTCAGCAGCGGGCATATGCCTCTGCCGTGATACTTTTAGTAATTGTATTACTTCTAAGCATAATCTCTAGGCTACTGACAAGAAGATTCACCAAGTACGTGATCAGGTGAAATGAATGACATTGTTGAAACCTTACATAAGTGTTGAAAGACTTAATGTCTCTTACGGAAAGTGCCTAGCTCTGCAGAACATAACTGTGCAAATACCTGAAAAGCAGATCACCGTTATTATCGGGCCTTCCGGTTGTGGGAAAACAACTCTGCTGAAATGCTTAAATAGGCTGATAGATTTAACCGAAGGAGTTAAGCTCTCCGGCCAGGTATTTGTCGACGGAGTCGACATTTACAATAGTAGAGGCGTCGATCCTACTCAGATAAGAAGGAAGATGGGGCTTCTGTCTCAGAGGCCGTTCCCACTTCCTATGTCCATCTATGACAATGTAGCGTATGGCCTTAGGCTTAACGGGCTGAAGGATAAGCTAAAAGTGGATGAAGTGGTCGAACACCATCTTAAACTGGTAGGGCTATGGGAGGAAGTAAGACACAGACTGAAGAGTCCGGCATGGAACCTCTCCTCAGGGCAGCAGCAAAGGCTTTGCTTGGCAAGAAGTCTTGCTGTGGAACCAGAGGCTATCCTTGGAGACGAACCTACTTCGGCCCTCGACCCAATGTCGTCTCAACGTATAGAAAAAATATTCCTTGAGCTTAAAAGCCAGTACACGATAGTTGTAGTTACTCACATCCTACGTCAAGCCAAAAGACTGGCCGACTACGTGATTTTCCTGTACCTAGGTAAGCTCATCGAACACGGACCGGCACACAGCATCTTCGAGAACCCGAGAGAGCCGGAGACGCAGGCGTACATAAGAGGTGAAATTAGCTGATGCCCGCAATTGATGGGAAACTAGCTCTTGGATCAGAGTATCGACTGCCAAGACAATCTGGAGTTTTTTGTAATGACAGACCAGGAAAACAGCAAGCTGACTCAAAGGCAGCGAGAGGTCATTGCCTTGGCTGCCCGCGGCCTCGCTAACGAGAAAATCGCGGAACAGCTATCAATATCCACGTCAGCGGTGAAAATATACCTGCACCAAGCTGGGGGGCGCGGAACAAGGCACAGGCCAGCACCAGATACTTGACGTTACGGTCAATAAAATATCGAGAGAATATTCCCCACCCTTACAGTTATAGGCAAGATAGCTCGGGCTATCCTGCCTTAATCTTGTTACTACAATGCTTGTTTTCTAAGGGCTAATCTACCGTAATGTATCCCTCTTCAGCCACGATTTTTTGTCCGTCTATGCCTGTACAGAAGTCGATGAAATCCTTGGCTATCCCCGTAGGTTGCGTCTTGGTCAGGAAGTACAGGGGGCGGACGATGGGGTAAGTTCCATTCTTAGCGTTCTCTTCAGTGGCTGCTACACCGTTTAACGCCAGTGCCTTGACCGAGCTGTCAACATACCCTATGGAGAGAAACCCAATTGCCTGGGTGTCATTTGATACCGTTGTTTTGATTTCACTGTTGGATGCCACAATAACATCGGCTCTTATGAGCTCCTCCCCCATCACCAAACCCTCAAAGGCTGTCCTTGTCCCATCCCCTTCCCCCCTGGCCACTATGTCTATGCCTTTGTTAGGCCCTCCAACCTGGCTCCAGTTCGTGATATTGCCGGAAAAGATATCAATTACTTGCTGCTTGGTCAGGCTGGTAACAGGGTTCGAGGGAGAGACTGTGATGGCGATGCCCTCTCGAGCCAGGAGATGCTTAACCAGGGTAGGGTCTGATGACGTAAGCTCTCGCGAGGCCGCGCCGATATCCACAGTGCCGGCATTAACGGAGGTGATGCCTACGGCGGAACCGCCTCCCTGGATTACAACGTTCACGTCGGGGTTCTTTGCCTTAAACGCCGCTGCCAGCTTCTCGGCTAACGGCTGCACGGTGATTGAGCCGTTTTCTGTGATAGTGGCAGTTATGTTGCTACTGCATCCTACCAACAAGAAGGTTACCCCAAGCAAAGCTACTACCATAGGAAATATGAGCCATTTCCATCCTTTTCCAATTTTCATGTTTTATCTCCTGTTTGCTTTATTTCAGTCTTATGAGACCGGGCCATACTAGGATTTCCTAATATCTCCTCAATCAGTTTTTTCACCTTTGTTTCGATTTCGTCCCTGATAGCCCTTACCTGCTCGATAGGTTTGCCTTCGGGTCTTCCAGTTGCCAATCTTCGGTAGGAACAAATGTAGCAGGACAAACTTCCTCCCCTCCGCAGCCCATGCTGATGACCTTGTCGCCGCTTCCCCAGCCCTTCCACCAAGTTAAGTTGTCACCACTCAAGCTCCCGAACGGATGCATTATAACAAGCAGGGGCTTCTTCTGCAATTTCTGTGAGGTGATTGTGATATGTCAGTGAGACAGGTGTAAGTCTATCCATGGCGGGACTGCTTGCTTGCAAGCGTCAGCTTTGTATGTTAGCCTTTTTTGAACTGCCCTTTCGCACGACGCCATTTAGCTCAAATTTGAACATATGTAGTGGAAAAATTCGCATTTTCGTGAAGAAACGCCGGAGTTTTGGGGTTAAAACGCCCTAAGTTTTGATGACAGATAGAGCTATGCCTTTTTGCCTTATTGATAAGATATGATAAAATTCCTGTAGGAGCAATGCGGGCAGCACAATAAACATGGACAGGCCAATCCCACAATGAGGTTAGGGAAAGTGAGTGCGGCGGGTTCTTTCCACAGGCTTGATTTGACTCTGTTGAAAAGTCGCCAGTTATACATATTGCTACTCCTATTTATTGTTTGCAGCATATTCTATTACTTGGGTGAGATTGTCACCTTTTCCGGCGGGGCAAAGTCATTCTTTAATGGCGTGCACGATGTCCATCGCATGCTTTTTATTGTCCCCATAATCTACAGCGGTTACTACTTCAGGATAAAAGGGGCCATAATCGTCACATTCGCTGCCTTAATCGTTTTTCTACCTAGAGGTCTCTTCATATCCACTTTCCCCGACCCGGTTCTCAGGCCAGTGCTATTCAGCATAATTGCAGGTACTGTAGGTGTTCTTACCGGGCTCGCGCGGAATACATTTGAGCGAAGCCGACAACTTGAGGCCATAGCAAGAAACGAGAGGGATAAGCTCCTGCGGGTACTGGAGACTATGGAAGATGGAGTTGTAATAATCGGCCCGGACTATAGAGTGAGGTTTGAAAACCCCAGCATGTCAAAGGAATTCGGTGAAGGTATTGGCTCATATTGCTATGGGTATTTACACCATCGTGATGAACCATGTGGTGACACCTGCCAACTGAAAGCTGTGATAGGAGGAGCAAATAGGAGATGGGAATATAGCCTATCGGATGATAGAACTTATGAAATAGTGGCTTCGGCCATAATTGACTCTGATGGGACAAGCTGCATGCTTGCTGTATATAGAAATATCTCACATTATAAGTGGATCGAGCGGGAACTCGTGAAAATTAACCAACTTAAGTCTGAACTCCTGTCGAATATGTCTCATGAGCTCAAGTCACCGTTGACTTCGATAAAGGGAATCGTCACCAGTTTGTTACAGAAAGATATTCAATTGGACGATGACACTAGAGAGATGCTTCTTGATGGCGTAAACGAAGAGACAGATAGGCTAGGCAGTCTGGTTACCAATTTGCTTAACATGAGCAAGCTTGAGGCAGGGGCTTGGAAACCGGAAAAAGAGACTTGCTATATTCCAGATATAGTAGATGAGGTGCTAAAGCATCAAAAATGGATTCATATGAACCACATCTTTCGGACCGACTTGGAACCCGATTTGCCGGAGATACAAGCCGATTATGGTCAGATAAGGCAGGTCTTAATCAACTTGGTCGAGAATGCGGCAGCCTATTCTGAGGAGGGTACCGAAATAAATATTAGAGCCGAGGTGGTAGATAACAATATAGAAGTATCTGTATCTGATCAGGGTGTTGGTATTCCATCTGAAGAGTTGGGCAAGGTGTTCGATAAATTTTACAGAGGCACCCAGAAACGTCGAGACCATGGCGGTGCTGGTTTAGGCCTTGCTATATGCCAGGCTGTTATTCACGGCCATGATGGGCGGATTTGGGCTGAGAGCGTAGTTGGACAGGGATCGACTTTCTATTTCAGATTGCCAATTATCCCTGTTGGCCACAATTAGGGATTTTAGTTGCATGTCCAAAAAAATCAAGATTCTCGTTGTCGATGATGAGCCTAAAATACGCATGTTTATTCGCGCTAACCTTCAGGCGCGGGGCTACGATGTGTATCTGGCTCAGGATGGGATTGAGGCACTGGAAGTGGCAGCGCGTGTCTTACCCGATGTTATTGTGCTTGATGTGGCTATGCCGGGAATGGATGGAATCGAGGTATGTCGTAAGTTAAGGGAATGGGCGGATACGCCAATCATAATCTTGAGTGTGAAAGAAGACGAGAAAATCAAGGTCAGAGCCTTGGATGAGGGTGCTGATGACTATATAACTAAACCTTTCAGCTTGGAGGAGTTATTAGCTAGAGTCAGAGTTGCGCTAAGGCATGCCACAGGGGCACCAGCTGCTGCGCGTATATTGTTCACGGCAGCAGGCCTGGAAGTTGACATGACAAAGCGTATAGTCTATCTCAGAGGAGAGCTTGTTAAACTGACCCGAACAGAGTATGAGCTGCTGGCCTACCTTATTGATAACATCGGAAAAGTTCTGTCACACAACGAAATACTGCAAAATGTATGGGGGCCAGAGTATGGTGGAGAGAGTGAGTATGTTCGTGTTTTCATCGGGCAACTGAGGCGCAAGATAGAAGATGACCCCTCAAATCCCCAATTTATTGTGACCGTGCCACGGATCGGCTATCGCTTTGTGAATCCAGAACTGCCTCAACCTAAAGACCGCCCTACTTCCTAAAATCTCCAGGTAATAAACTACCTCCTCCTCATCCCAGGGCTCAAAATCCTTACAAAATCCTTATAAATTACTATCAATTCTTTATGCCTTCCTTATACGTTCTTGTTCATAATTTGTCATGACCTGGTCGTTTGAAAATGAGCAACAGTAAGTTAGACCAGTTTTCTGAAAGTGGGGAGGTCTCGGGGTGGCAAAAGAAAGGATACTACTTGTAGAGAACGACCAGCTCCTTTCCAAGGCTATTTGCGTATGCCTGATTAAGAAGGGTTATGAAGTCGAAGTCTTCCAGAATGGAGAGCAGGCGGTTAAGCATCTGCTGCAAGTAAAGCCAGACTCAATTGTAGTAGACTTGGAGAGACTGGGGTGCGATGTCGGGTTTATCGCAGAACTCCTGGAAAAGCTTGGATGGACGAAAAGAGTGCCTCTTATTCTATTGTCCGGCCTGGAAACCGAATTGGGAAAGGTAACCGAGAGCAGGCATTGGGCTCACATCCAGAAACCTTTTGATATGGGAGAACTCGTACAGACCATAGAGAGTAGCTTAAAGAAACCCAAGTTCTCGTCAAAATCGTGAAATACTAGAGCTTACAAACAGGAGAAATAAACAACCTCTCATAACGATAAGGAGGGTAATATGCAAGTAACGACTCCGTCAAAAGAGGCCATAGACGTAATAAGGGAGGCGGGAGGAGAAAAGCTAGACCTATGCTACCAATGTGGTCTCTGCACTGGAAGTTGTCCTTGGAATCTGGTGAGGAGCTATCTTGTTCGCAGAATAATGCATCAGGCTCAGTTGGGTGTAATCGATTTTGCATCCGAGGATATATGGCTGTGCACCACTTGCCGTACTTGTGTATCTCGCTGCCCCCGCGGTGTAGAAATAATAGACGTTATGAGAGCTATGCGTAGAGTCATTGCGGAGATGGGAGTAGCTAAGGTCCCTCAGGCACTTCGGGTGGCTACTACAAGTATTGCGACATTAAGAAATCCGTATGGAGAACCAGCGGAACGACGAGCCGCCTGGTCAGAGAAACTGGGCATCCAGACTTATGCTGACGGAATCGGGCTTCTGTATTTCTCCTGTTGTGTCCCTGCATATGACGCGAAGGTCACAAAGGTGGCAAAAGCCACAGCAAATGTCTTGAAGAGGTCCGGCACTAGTTTCGGCATCCTGGGCTCAAAGGAAGGGTGCTGTGGCGAAAGCGTCCGCAAAGCAGGTAGTGAGAGCCTCTTCCAAAGCTTAGCCCAAAGCAACATCCAGGCTTTTGCGGAAGCCAGAGTTAAGCAGGTTGTGGTCAGCTCTCCTCATTGTTACCACTCCTTCAAAAATGAATATCCTAAGTTGGGAGCGGATTTCGGTGTCATGCATATCACTCAATATCTGGCGAAATTGTTAAGTGATGGAAAGCTAAAATTTTCCAAAGAAGTTAATAAGAAGGTTGCCTATCACGACCCGTGTTATCTGGGGCGTCACAATGGGATTTATGACGAGCCTCGCGAAGTCTTGAAGAGTATCCCCGGCCTTGAGCTAGTCGAGATGGCGGACACTCGAGAAAATGCCCTTTGCTGTGGTGGAGGGGGAGGCAGGATCTGGATGGAAACGAAAAAGAATGAAAGGTTCTCAGATTTGAGGCTACAGCAAGCTCTCGATGTGGGAGCAAATGTCCTGGCGGTGGCCTGCCCCTACTGCATGCTTAATTTTGAAGATACCTTATTAACCAATAATAAGGAAGGAGTTATCGAGGTCAAGGATGTGGTGGAGCTGGTTCAAGAGGCACTTTAATACTTTTGTGAGGTAATAATATGAATGACGAAGCCAAAATTGGGGTGTTTGTCTGTCACTGCGGTCACAATATCGCCGGCGTCGTAGATGTCCCGGAGGTAGTCAAACACGCCCGGGAGCAAGCGCATGTGATCGTGGCTAAAGACTATATGTATATGTGCTCAGAGAAAGGGCGTAATCTGATACGGGAAGACATCAAGAAATTAGGTATCAACAGAGTCGTGGTTGCAGCGTGTTCACCCCGTCTGCACGAAGAGACCTTCCGCGGCGCCCTCAGAGAATCTGGGCTTAATCCCCACTTGTTGCAGATAGCCAATATCAGGGAGCAGTGCGCCTGGCTTCACGAGAAGGGACCAATGGCCACAGAGAAGGCGAAACGGTTGGTTACTGGTGCGATAAAACGGGTGGCTTACCACACCCCGGCGGAGGAGAAATCCGTTCCCATATTTCCAGCTACTCTGGTGATAGGAGGCGGCGTTGCAGGTATCCAGGCCGCTCTGGAAATTGCTAGCTCCAAACACGTCGTGTACTTGGTAGAGAAGGGGCCAAGTATCGGAGGGCATATGGCCCAGTTTGACAAGACGTTCCCCACCCTGGATTGTTCTGCATGCATTCTTACTCCCAAGGCCAGTGAAGTTGCCAATAGCCCTTACATCAGGCTGCTCACTTACAGTGAAGTCGTCGATGTTTCAGGTTTCATAGGTAGCTTTACCGTTAAAGTGAAACGCAAGGCGCGCTATGTAGACGAGAGCAAATGTATCGGCTGCGGCGTCTGCCAGGAGAAATGCCCCTGGACCGCCCCTAGCGAGTTCGACGCCGGTATCGGCTTACGTAAAGCCATCTATACTCCCTTCCCGCAGGCGATACCCAATGTACCTGTAATTAATCGTGAGAATTGCGTTTATTTCTTGAGGGGAAAATGCCGCGCCTGCGAACGATTCTGCGAGCCAAAAGCTATCAATTTCGACCAGCAGGACTTGAATATAGACCTGCAAGTAGGTGCTATTATCCTTGCTACAGGATACGATGTCTTTGACCCAACACCGATATCACAGTACGGATATGGGCAGCTACCAAACGTTTTCACTGGCCTTGAGTTCGAACGACTATGTTCCCCTTCCGGCCCGACCGGCGGTAAGTTGAAATTGGCCGACGGGCGAGAGCCGCAAAGCTTGGCTATCATCCATTGTGTTGGCAGTCGGGACCACAATTATCACGAATACTGTTCACGCTTGTGTTGTATGGCGGGTCTTAAATACGCCCACCTCTTCCGGGAAAAGACCGGAGGCGACGTCTATCAGATGTACATTGATATGCGTTGCTTCGGAAAGGCATACGAGGAGTTTTACGAACGGGTTCAGGGAGAGGGAGTCAAGTTCATCAAAGGGAAAGTGGCAAAAATTAGCAGCAACGGAGCCGGTTCGGAGGATAAAGACAAGCTGGCTATTACCTGTGAAGACACTTTGTTAGGAGAGATGGTTCATATTCCTGTAGATATGGTAATCCTATTAACGGCTCTTGAGCCGGGACATGATTCGGATGAGATAAGGAAACTGCTTCGCCTGGGCCGAAGTCGTGACGGCTTCTTCCTTGAGAGGCATCCTAAATTGGACCCTGTGGCTACCATGTCTGAAGGCATATTTATAGCCGGGTGTTGCCAGGGGCCCAAGGACATACCCGATACGGTAACTCAGGCCTCGGCAGCCGCAGCTCGGGTTCTAGCCGTTATCGCTAGAGGCAGTGTGGAAACAGGGGCGGTAACAGCTTCCATTGATGAGAACAGATGCTCCGGATGCAAGATCTGTAACAATCTGTGCCCTTATGGGGCTATTTCCTTCGACGAAAACGCGAAGGCGTCACAAGTAAACCAACTCCTATGTAAGGGTTGTAACGTATGTGCCGCGGCGTGCCCAAGCGGGGCTATTTCAACCCAGGATTTCACCGCAAAACAAGTTATGGCAGAAATTGAGGGGGTGTTGCTATGAGCTTTGAACCTAAGATTGTAGCTTTTCTCTGTAACTGGTGTTCATATGCGGGTGCAGACCTGGCCGGGACTTCACGAATGAAGTGCGCGCCCAATGTGGTAGGGATCCGCCTCATGTGCAGTGGAGGGCTAGAGCCTGCCTATGTTTTGAAGGCTTTCAAAGAGGGCGCTGATGGTGTACTAGTCTGCGGATGTAACCTTGGCGATTGCCACTATACTGATGGGAATTACAAGACGCTGCGACGTATGTCCCTCCTAAGAAAGTACCTTGACCAGATGGGTATAGAGGAGCCGCGGGCTCGGCTGCAGTGGGTTTGCGCTTCCTGCGCAGATGACTTCACTGAGGCTGTCGACAAGATGACTTCTGAGCTCAAAGAACTGGGACCTGCAAAGATAAAAGTGTGAGAAATGAGCTATCTTTGCAGTTGGGCTTAGTTTGACAAAATTGCACAGGATTGTAGGCCAAGGTCAAATAACAGAAAGGCAGAACAAAAGAGGGGAGGTAAAAGACATGACTAAGTGGCAATGTGTGGAATGTGGCTATTTTCTGGAAGGAGAGAAACCGCCGGAAAAGTGCCCGGGCTGCAAATTACCCTGCGCCTATACTGATGTGACCTGTTATCGACCTGAGTGTGGTGGCCCAGTCAACCCAGACCCCATGATCATGGGCATGATTACCCAGCGAGTCGGGTTGAAAGCGCCGCTGCGCCCAGGCACACCTCCAGCTTCGACCAAAGATAAAACGAAGACGGTCGAAGAGAAAGTAGTCTATGCTGAGAAAATAAGAAGGGAAGCTCTATTCCAGGGGCTGGAGGATGACGAAGTCAGAAAAGTCCTAAGCGTCGGTAAGCAGAAATACTACCCGAAAGGCAGTGTCTTGTTTAAAGAAGGTGAAGAAGCTGAAATATGTATCGTTGAGTCTGGTAAACTGTCTATCCGCAATGAGGAGGGGGAGGAAATCTATACCGCTTCAACCGATGACGTTCTCGGCTGGTCGACTCTGATATTACCCTACATGCGGACTGCCTCCGCAATTGCCATACAGCCGAGTAGCGTTATCACTATTAACTCGGTGAAGCTGAACGACTTTTGCGAAGAGAATCCCTCTATAGGTTTCAAGATCAACCGTAATGTGGGTCGTATGCTGGGAGCTAGGATGAGAACAGCCAAGGCAATGTCGGCGGATCAGATCTACGGCTAGTGTGGATTTGCCTCGGCACAGAAGTCGGTATATAGAACCACCTCTTATTAGCGTAGAAATGAGGAGGTATCAGAGTGAAACTGAAGTTAGCTTTGTATTGGGCTGCTAGTTGCGGGGGCTGCGAAATCGCCCAACTCATGATTGGCGTAAAGATCCTCAAGCTTGTCGAAGTTGCCGACATAGTCTTCTGGCCAGTAGCCATCGATGTTAAATACAAAGATGTTGAGGCTATGCCTAATAAGAGTATAGACTGCTGTCTATTCAATGGGGCTATTAGGAATTCTGAGCAGGAGCACATGGCCAAGATGCTTCGTGAAAAATCCAAAGTCTTAATTAGCTACGGAGCCTGTGCAAGCTGTGGTGGTATACCTGGGCTCGCCAATTTGTTCAATCGGGAAAAGATCTTCGAACGTGTCTATTTTGAGACGCCTTCAACCGATAACCCTCAGCATGTAACTCCCCAGCCCAAGACTCGCGTAGCCGAAGGCCAAATCACTATCCCCGAGTTTTATGATACAGTCAAGAGTTTGCCTCAGACAGTGGATGTGGACTACTTCATTCCAGGATGCCCGCCTGAAGAGAGAACGACTTGGCTTGCTTTAGAGGCGCTCATCCAAGGCAAATTACCTCCTGAACATACTGTGATCAGCCACAGCGCTAAAGCAGTATGTGACGATTGTTCCCGTAAGAAAGAGGCGAAGAAAGTAAAAGCCTTCTACCGCACTTACCAGATCTTCACGGACCCAGAGAAATGTCTCCTTGAGCAGGGTATTCTCTGTGCTGGCATAGCCACTCGAGGTGGCTGCGGCGCGCCGTGCCCTAAAGCGAATATGCCATGTACCGGATGTTATGGGCCGGTAGAAGGCGCTATTGACCAGGGAGCTCATTTCCTGAGCGCTGTCGCTTCCATCATCGATTCTAATGAGCCAGAAGAAATCCAAAGGATAATCGATAATATTCCGGATCCAGTAGGTACGTTCTGTCGTTACAGCCTGCCGGATTCTCTATTAAGGAGGGCAAGAATATAATGAAGAAAATAACCATTGACCCTATTACAAGGCTGGAAGGTCATGGCAAAATAGATATCTTTCTTAATGACGCTGGCGAGGTTGAAAATAGCTATTTCCAGGTCCCGGAACTGCGGGGATTTGAGAAATTCTGTGAAGGACGATTAGCTGAAGACATGCCTCAGATAACCCAGAGGATATGTGGGGTTTGTCCCGAAGCCCATCATATAGCATCTACGAAAACATTGGATGACGTGTTCCATGTCGACCCCCCGAGTGCAGCCAAAAAGCTCCGAGAACTGTTTTATAGCGCCTTCTATGTTACCGACCACACTACCCATTTCTATATTCTGGCCGGGCCTGATTTCGTCATGGGCCCGGACTGCCCTGTGGCAGAGCGCAACATCTTGGGAGTGATTGCCAAAGTGGGGTTAGAACTGGGCGGAGCGGTAATCAATACGCGCATGAAAAATCACCATATCATCCAGATGCTCGGCGGAAGAGCAGTGCATCCTGTTTTTGGTTTGCCCGGCGGCGTCAGCAAGGGCCTTAACGAAGAGGAAAGGAGAGAAGTTGAGCAGATTGCCAAAGATTCTGTGGAATTTGCCAAACTCTCCCTTAAGGTGTTTGATGATATTGTCCTTAAGAATAAAGCATACGTAGATATGATTCTCAGCGATGCCTACACTCACCGCACCTATTATATGGGTCTGGTGGACAATAATAACAAGGTCAACTTCTATGACGGTAAAGTCAGGGTTGTTGACCCGGAAGGTAAAGAATTCGTTAAATATGCTCCCAGGGATTACCTCAACCACATTGCCGAGCACGTTGAGCCCTGGACTTACGTTAAGATGCCTTATCTTAAAAAGATTGGATGGAAGGGGTTCGTTGACGGAAAGGATAGTGGTGTCTTCAGGGCAACCCCTCTTTCCAGACTGAACGCTGCCGACGGCATGGCAACTCCATTGGCTCAGGCAGAATATCAGCGATTCTATTCTACATTAGGCGGCAAACCTGTACATCAGACTCTGGCAACTCACTGGGCGCGTCTCGTTGAGCTTCTATATGCTGCTGAAAGATTGCTGGAGCTCAGCATTGACCCCGAGATCACCAGCCCTGATATTCGCACTATCCCCACCGCAAAGCCGGACGAAGGCGTAGGTATCGTGGAAGCACCCCGAGGTACTTTAACGCATCATTATATTACCGATGAGAGGGGCGTGATTAAGAAAGTCAACTTAATTGTAGCTACTGTCAATAATGCCGCGCCGATTAACATGTCCATTAAGAAGGCTGCCCAGGCTTTAATAAAGCCGGGTAAAGAAATAACTGAGGGGCTGTTAAACCGTATTGAAATGGCATGGCGTCCCTATGACCCCTGCTGGGCCTGTGCTACCCACGCTTTAGGCCAGGCACCGATGGAGGTAACTATCTATGACAGCAGAGGCCAGGTGGTGCAAAGGCTAAGTCAGAATTTGCATTAGGCCGTTTGTGGGGATAGAAGTGAGACAATGAAACATAATCTCAGTCTACAGGGACAGGAGGTGTGAAGATGGTCAATGCATTGGTTCTGAAGGGGTTTGGACTTTTCAAAGGTCTAGACGAGAAAGAGTTGGCGACAATAGCAGAGCTTTGCAGCGAGCGCGCCATGAGTAAAGGCGAGACTATTTGCTCGGAGGGAACGAGGGCCAAAAATATACATCTTTGTCGTAGTGGCCAGGTCGATATCGTGATGTGGGTTCGAGAGCCTTGGAATAAGAATGTCGTGGTTCACAGAGCGGAGGCGGGAGAGGTCTTTGGATGGTCTGCTCTGGTAGCGCCACATACCTTTACTGCCTCCGCCGAATGTGTGGAAGCGGGTGAAGAAATCCGCATCCTGGGCTCGGCGTTGCTAGAGTTGTTCGACCAGAATCATCATATTGGATATGTCGTCATGAGGAATCTTAGCACCGAAATCAGTGCCAGGCTAACCCAAATCAGGCAGAAGTTCAGCATCGAATGGCTAACCTCCGGGATACCGTCGGCTCCAGACGCCAGCCCTTGGGGTGAACCCAAGAAGAGGTAATGGAGGCAACCTGATAGCTCCGAGTCTCGTCACTTACGCTATCGGAAAGTTCTATGCCTCACTTATGTTCGTATATGCTTGACAGCTGCAAGACGTTGTAACATGCTTAGGTTATGTGATGGTCGAGTTGGATTAAAGACCACGGGTGGCATATCCTTATTGAAATTTCGTAATGCGGCATTACTTCTATCAGCCCTATTTCAATATCTCGGCGTTCTTCATGCTCGCATAGCACAAAATCGGTCCCTGATGACTAACCAACTGACACTTGTGAAAGTCTTCACGGAAAGTCTCAACTTTAGAGAGTTAGTTAACCAAGTTAAAATAGAGGGCCTTTTGCCTTCTGTGGCAATAGTGGTAGAATCACAGCGTTACAGATAGATTGCTGAGAAAGACGGTGTCCTTCCTGGGAAGGACCGGAGGCTTGGGGATGTCCCCAAACCCAAAAGTCCCCAATCCTTCCAATGAAGTAGGGGGACAAAGGGGACTGACGCAGACTATTTCAGCAATCTCATAGATAGTGCCATCCCTTGTACGGAAAGGTCAACAGATGGACAAGCAGGAGATAGACAAGAAAGTCCGCGAGGAGATGTTGCACATCTCTTTTAATACCGCCAACCCCTGGCAGCGCATGCTTCGAGCGCTATACAACATGCTTCGTCGCCAAGATTTAACTCAGAACCCATCAGCCGAACCACGCGAATCACTGATGAAGTGCGTGGAGGAATTGAAGCAAACTGATCCCGATTTTCACCCTTTCGATTTGGACTTCGATACAACTTACTTTGGAGGTATGCCCGCGGAATGGCTAGATTCAGGGATGAAGAACCGTAAGGAACGGATACTGATGATACTTGAAAGAGACAAGGTGCTGAGGACATGGAAGACTTTTGCCAAGCAGAACAAGTTGGAGCTGGCCTGGTTCACTGACCTAGTACTTCGGGCAGGGTGTGTTGTGCAACAGGATGGGGGTTGTCCCTGTTTGCCAGAAGAACGCAGCGCGTGTCCCTGCGAGGAAGTCCTAAGTGAGTGCCAGGAGAAGGGGCAATGCTACTGCAGGGTTTTTCTCTCTGAAGACTTTAAAGCTAGAATTGGGGCAAAGGCTTGAGTGGTTTGGGAACTGCATTCTATCCTACTTTTTCTTAGATCTGTAACGCCTTTGCTTTACCGATACAACAAGTGTTGAAGAGAATACTGTTATCAAAGCTAAGATAGCGATCTTTTCGGAAGTTGTGGTATTCATTGCTACTGCACTTACCCCAACAGCAGGCAATAGAGCCATCCTGACTACTGGTTTGAAGGCTGGATGTTCATCGATAAATTCTGCTAGAGGTGGGCTGTACTTATAATAAAGCGATACGAGCGCAGACCCGACTGGGTTGGGCAACAGATAGGCATCTCTGAATTCGCGGAGGGTTTCAACGTGTGGGTCTAAGTACGAACCGTACGCAGCCGTAGCTATAAAGCAGGCCCAAGAGTAAGAGAGCGAGACGTCATCAAAGCTCGTCCAGCCAGACGGATCCGATTTGTTAAGCAGTGTAAGTGTAATCAGAACAGCTTTTTCTCCTGGGCCGAAGTTGATATCAGCCCATTTCTGAGTGTAATTTGGATATGAATTCGTATCATCCCATTGCCAAGTCCTAAGAGGTGCGCCATTCACATCAAGGCTCTCTAGAGTAATGCCTCCGGTACCCGTTAGATTAGTTGAAATCCAAGCTTCAAAATGGCAAAGTACAACGGTTGTATGAGCCGGCAGAGGAACTGTCTGGGTTAGCGTTGCCCCTACTTCAGTTATTTCGCAGGAAAACATACCACTGTGGTGATGGGATGAGGTTTTGAAGACGACCCCAGTCAAAGGCGAGGCGGTCCAATACGTAAAAGGTTGTTGCCCTGGTAGCTGATACGAACTCCTTTCAAGGCCTCCATTTTTCAAGAGTGGTACCGCTGCCTTCGCCTGAGCTGGAAATAGAAGCATAAGGCAGACTACGCATATAATAGATATAATAAATATAATAGATATATGTGTTATGCGGGATTTCCTATTCATCATTCAATATCATCCTTGGCTATGACCATTAATTTAAAAGTGAAGAATGGTAACGGTGAATTCTTGATATGAAGACTGCTCGTTTTCACCGCTCTCTCGACACGAATGAGATGACTATTTATGGAGTCCTCCTGTAATAGCCAAATACTCCTTGACCAAAGGTCTGACTGGGACTAACGGAGTGGCTAATCTTGGAGTTTGTCTACGACAGGGTGTGAGTTTTGTTTTGCACCCCTGCACCAGTATCTGCTCAGCCCAGCGAGCAGATTTAAACAAGGAGACATATTTTGTAGTACCCTAAGTCTATCTTGTGCGGATTTTAATAGTATTATACGTCTGTCTTAAGCATATTTCATATACCACAAAATTAAGCTAATGTCAATGGTGATTTTGAGACATATTAGCAACCATTGGAAAATTCTCCGAAAAGAAGTCGTTTTAGAGCCCCTTGACATCGAAAATAAACAAATTCTGTAATATTGCCCCATCGGTTTCGCGACTGCGATCATAGTGTCGGCAGCAACAACAACCACGTGTGTCGATGATCATTCTGTACAGAAATGTGCCAGTAGCCTGGAAAATCCCAATTTTCGTGCGTCGTGGGGCCGCGTGCGACGTTCACGCTGGCAATCTACAGTCTGAACATACCATAATATGGTACAATAATATGCACACAGGGATGTGTGGGCAACTAGCCAATGTCCGATCCATTCTAGAGCATAGAAACTTAAAGGAGGTAGAGCTATGGCAGGGAAAAAATTCAAGTACCTAAGCAAGGAATGGGCCGAGGAAGTCATCAAACGTGCTAACGAGAAGCTCACTCCGGAGAAAATGAAGCACGTTACGTCATCAATGCTAACCCTGAACACAAATTGCCCGGATGGAAAAGAGCGCGCTGTTTATTATGAAATTGTCGATGGAGTGGTAACCACGGTCTCGATCATGGAAGGCAAAATGCCCAATGCCGAGTTCACCATAACAGCAGATTATCAGCTATACGCCAGAATCTCACGGGCTGAACTGAAAGCCAGACGAGCGCTCATGTCAGGCAAGATGAAACTAAAAGGACCCCTTGTCAAAGCCTTGAGACTAGCGCCTCTTGTCGATCGGCTAAATGAAGTCATATCTACAATACCTAGCGAGTACTAGAACATCAAGAATAGGAGGGAATGATGCCTAAGAAGTCCTCATCCCCCAAGGACCGCTATTTTATCGACTTCCCCAAAAGGATTAAAAAAACTCAGGCAGAGATGCAGAAAGCCGGGATTGACGCATATCTGGGAACAAGGCTCAGGACTTTGTCATGGACCATAGGTGCATTCTGTCCCTGGCGTTCGTATGTTGTGATTCCATCTCAAGGGTTGCCCACGGCGTTCACCTTTGTTATTGATGCTGCTAGAGTAGGTGACGATTCCTGGCTGGATGAGAGTCACGTCGTGGGATACGGCCCTATGGGAGATCAGGATCAAATCACTCTGCTGACCAATAGCATAAGGTCTCATTTGAAGAACGGTAGAGGAGTGGTAGGTATTGAAAGCGGTATAGCCACTTATCTACCCGAGGGTAATATCACTCTCTATGAATACGAATGTTTGCAACGTGCCCTGCCGAAGGCCCAATTTCGGAATGCTCATGATATCGTGGATCGGCTTTCACTGATAAAGGACGAGGGTACGATCAATCGCTTCCGAGAAGCATCGCGTATTGTTGACATCGGACACCGGGAGGTCAAAAAGGCGATCATCGATGGCGAATATAAAGGAATGACTGAGACGGAAATCGCCGGACTGGCAGCGTATGCCATGAGGAAGGCAGGAAGTGAATGGGAATGGTCTTTCACAGGGGGGAATGAGATCGCTGCCGGCTACCGTACGGGATACGCGGCCGGGGCCTGTACTCCCGCAACAAGAAAGCTTCTGAAATCCGGGGAGCCGCTCACGGTAGATTTACATGCCATGTTCAAATTGGGATTGGGGGATCATGCACACAACTACCTGCTGGGGCCAGCCACAAGGCGTCAGAAATGGCATGCCAGGAATTTTGTTGATTTAGTAAAACTGTGCCTAAAGAAATACCGGGCCGGTGTCAGCCCATCGAGTCTTGCTGATGAGTTGCTCGATTTCTGCGAAGAAAGGGGATTTGCCGACTATATGGTGCCCGGTTTCGAGCACGGTATCGGCATGCTGGGCGATGAGTGGCGCATAGGCCTTAATGACGGCCCTTTCCCTTACTGGACCAACCCGGAACACGTGTATCAGCCTGACGAAATGGTCATTTGCGCTATTCAATACTCGTGCCCCGACGAAAAGATAGGCTTCCGTTATGAGAATCCCATTCTCATAACAAAAAATGGTTGCGAGGTGATGTCGAAGTTCCCACTTGCCATCGAAGAGATCTAATGCAAGTAGCGTTTGGTACGACGTCATTCTAAGACAATGCGTCCACTTATGTTTGAGGCCTCAAGTGGCTGGCAATCTCGGAACCCAAGAAAGCTTATGTATTAGGAGGCGCACATGGCATACAAGGCGCTAATTTTGGAGAAAGAAGGCCCGATATCAATCATCACCTTGAATCGCCCCAAGGTAGGTAATGCCTTTGATGTGATTCTGGGAGCGGAATTAGATCATGCAGTCAAACATGTAGGCGGAGACCGGGACAGCAGGGTGCTCATTATCACCGGAGCTGGCAAGTATTTCAGCACAGGTATAGACCTCAGCATGTTTGCCGCACCAGACCGTCATGCTAGCGGTATAATTGCCATACAGGATGTATTACCATCCGATGATGATCAAACGCCAGGCAAGGGAACGGGAGTAGCTGCCGCAATCAGAATTAGGGAAATGCCAAAACCAGTGATCGCCGCCGTAAATGGCCCAGCGGTCGGCCAAGGCCTTGCCATAGCCCTGGCCTGCGACATCATTATTGCCTCCGACAAGGCCAGTTTCAGCATGGCGTTTATCAAGCGTGGCGTCAACCCTGATACCGGCGCTTCATTCAACCTGCCCCGTCTGGTTGGGCCGCAAAAGGCATGTGAATTGACCTTCACGGGCGATACTATCGGTGCCGTAGAAGCCAAACGCATAGGCCTGGTCAGCCGGGTCGTTCCTCAAGATGAGCTGCTGGTAACAGCCAGAGAGCTGGCACAAAGAATAGCCAGGAACCCGCCGCTAGCCGTGGGATTTGCCAAATCACAGCTTTATCAAGCCATGCTGGAGACTAACATGGTCGAGCATATGAAGCGTGAAGTGGAAATCATGGAGAGACTCATGAAAACCGCGGATTTTCTGGAAGCTGCCACAGCGTTTATGGAGAAACGTGAGCCAGTTTTCAAAGGCGAGTAGTACGGCAAGATGGGACTGACGAAAGGAGCATCACATGGCTATCAAGATTAGAACTAGAGTCAATCAGATACTGGGATCGGAATATCCTTTGATTGTAGGCACCATGCTGGGATGGTCCAATGCCGAGTTAGTCGCAGCCGCCGCTAATGCCGGGGCATTTGCCAGCATAGCATCGTCCATGTATAGCACAAGTCAGGCACTTCGAGAAGAGATTCGGAAGGCCAGAACTCTCACTGCCAAGCCGTTTGGAGTAAATATCAACCTGTTCCCAGCCCTGAAACCACAGAATGTCACCGAGTATGTCGATGTTGCGCTCGAGGAAGGAATAGGTGTAATCGAGACCGCAGGCCGCAGCCCGGAAGAGCTGGTCGGTAGAATCAAGAGCGGCAAAGCAAAGCTAATGCACAAATGTGCTCGGCTGAGAGACGCCCGTAAGGCGGAGAGCCTGGGTGCCGACCTCGTTGAAATTGTGGGATTTGAGTGCGGTGGACACCCCAGCAGGGAAGGCATCGGCGGGCTTGTGCTCATTCCCCAGGTGATGGACGAGGTTAAGATACCGGTGATTGCCGGGGGCGGGCTTGCCGATGCGCGGGGCTTCGTCGCTGCCCTGGCTCTCGGAGCAGAGGGGGTGCTCATGGGTACCAGATTCCTGGCCAGTCGTGAATGCCAGCTTAACCCCAAGCTGAAGAGCAAGCTTGTCGATGCCCCGTCTACTGAATCGACACTCATACTGGGCTCAATCGGTGACCCGATGAGAGTGCTGCGGACTGCGCTTGTTTCGAAGATCCAGGAGGCAGAGGGCAAAGGAGCCACCTTAGAGGACCTGGTGTCCCTGATTTCCGGGGAGAAGAGCAGGAAAGCGATGTCAGAGGGAGATGTGGACAACTCTCTGCTGCCCTGCGGTCAGATCGTAGGGCTGGTACATGATATTCCTACAATTAAGGATATCGTTGACAGCATCGTCAGCGGGGCGATAACAATTGAGAAAAGGCTGGGCCGAGTAATGAGGTGACGGTTTGCCTTGCTTGACTTAGCCATGCATAGGGTTCCTGATAGCTAGCCAAACAGGTTTACCGTTTTCGATTTCCCGCCTTTATCTATATGCTCAATGATGATGGGCAGTCCTTTGCCCCCGCCTGCGCTGGTCTTAGTGCGAGCCAGGTTGAGCAACTCCATGGGCTCGATGCAGGCTTCAGGCGGTAATACACCCTTCTTCTTTATCCTGCCCGTTCCCATCAACATTGCACCAAGCGCCGCTGGAATGCCCGTGCCCTCGCCCATGCCCTGCCTCTTGGAGGACATGGAGAAGATGTAGGTGCTCTTCTTGCCGTCCTTAGAACCTTTCACCACTATCTTGAGACAGCCCATGGGCCCGGCGAGTCCAGCTTCTTTCATCAACTTCTTACGCCTGGAGAGTATGAAGGCAACCGCAAACTCCAGAGGAACTATGCGACGACCTTCAACTTCGATGGGCTCCTCATCCGTGATGCCCAGCCTCACCACGCCCTTTATCAGCTCTGCATAAGCCGGCGGCAGCACAAGCCCGAGATTGGTTACCCTTTTCACTCCCTTCAGGTACCGGGGCAGGGTTATGGTCTCAGGGTGTGGATAGGCGTAGACACCGTACGTGCCCACATCCCTGAACTCAACCTCCTCCTCTAACGCCCTGCCGCTATCTTCGAAGAGCCTGACGGTAGTGAACTTGCCCTTGAGGAACATGGGCACATCCGCTTTCATGGAGTGGATTCTGTGTTTGACTACAGCCGGGCCTTCTATCTTTTCGCCGCCGTGGGCATGGTAGATATCGACCGCTTCTACCCGGTCGAGCAGTGAATCGGCACAGAATCTGACCAAGACATTGGCGATGCCGGGCGAGCTTCCCATCCCGATGAGGGCGGAAATGCCGGCCTTCTTCGCGGCCTTGTCCATGCCCAGCATTTCCTCAGTGGCATCGAAATCGTCGCAAACATCGACATAGTTGATTTTGGACTCTATCACCGCCTTCAAAATGATGGGGCCGTACTTGTAGAACGGGCCGACACAGTTCAGCACAACCGCCGAGCCGGCGACCGTTACCTTGATGCTCTGAGGGTCTGCCGCATCGAATTTGACAGCGGAAATCTTTTTTGCCCCGAGCCTTGCGGCCAGCTTCTTTGCCTGCTCGAGCCGGGCGTCAGCGAGGACTATTTCGGAGAAAAAACCGCTCGAGGCGAGGGTCTCTGCGGCAACGCTCCCGACTGCTCCCGAGCCTCCTAAGACTGTAATCCTGGACATTTCCTCCTCCTTTCCTCTTTACTCAGTTTCAACAGAGCGTTTATCATTGGGGGAGTGCAGAGGGGGAAGCCCCCTCTGCTGGTCCTTCCGCGGAAGGATGGGGTATCCCCCAACTTCAAATTCCCCCAAGATTGGGGGACACAGGGGGTTGAAAAGACGTTTATGAACGACCTCCTGTAACTCCTTTGCCGAATGGGTCGCTCCACTCCTTGAGTGCAATATCAAGCTCCGGGTGGTCCTTGGCGTACTCCTCCAGAGGAATGCCCTGCATTGTGGCATCGATGGCCTGACGGAATGCCTTTCCGCCTGCGATGGGCCCCCCGGGATGAGCGTGAATGCCGCCTCCCGACCCGATTACGATATCGGTTCCCAGGTCAGCCATTACCTGCGGCACCATGGACGGCGTGATTCCGCCGGAGGGCATGGGGAAGGTCGGCTTGAGATGATACAGAGGGAAAGACAGATTCTTGGCGACATTGCGGAACTTATCGGGTATAACCGGCGCTTTCCCGTAAGGGGCCGGTATGACCACGACGTCGGCCCCGGCGAGGCGGGGCAGCTTGCCCAGTACGAGATGGGAGCTCATGCCGTGCAGCGGCGACATATACATGGCGCCGGCAACATCCATGTGCGCCAGGATAGGGACATTTATCTTGGGGTCCTCCGCCAGCGCCTGCATTACCGGCAATCCCACTGCGAGATAGTTTATCATCAAGGCGTTGCAGCCCAGCTCCACCGCGCGTTTGGCGTTCTGAAACACCTTTGGAATCTTATCCGTTATGTTGACGGTGTACAGGGTGTGCTCGCCGGTCTCCTCGTAGACCTGCTTCTCTATCTCCATGTAGCGCTTGACGCGCCCTTTGATGGAGTTGAACGAAGCGTCGGCTATCAGCTCGTCGTCCTTTATGATGTCGCAGCCGCCCGTGGCGGCTTTGCGGAACAGCTCGGCGCCAACTTCCAACTTATAACCTGTGCACGGCTTAATCATGTTGTTGAGCAGAGGCCGTTTGGGGATGCCCAGGATTTTTCTGATGCCTGCGATGCCGAATTTCGGGCCTTTGAAGCCGGCGACGAATTTCTTGGGGAAGCGTATGTCCAGCAGCTTTATATTCCCGCCCATCGAGATGTTGCCCACCACTGTGGTCAGCAGCATGGGTATCTGTTCCCCGATGTTG
>Ga0315281_10002194_pt1 | contig 29027 bp, 25 predicted proteins | sample YL17G07_0_MG_FD_204540 | JGI IMG/M metagenome (GOLD analysis project Ga0315281, IMG submission 204540) | Sediment microbial communities from Yellowstone Lake, YNP, Wyoming, USA - YL17G07_0 | ecosystem: Environmental > Aquatic > Freshwater > Lake > Sediment | place: USA: Wyoming | collected...
TCTACTGGCCGTGCGCCTGGAGGAGTTCACCATTGACGGCATCTGCGGCGTCTATTAGCGGGCGGGCCGCCCCTGCGCGGTCGGTCCGTCCGTGCGGGCGGGCCGCCCCCACCTTTCGATCCAGGCGCAATGGACTTCTCCAAAGCGTACCAGTTCGGCCGCGGGTTCTCCTTCCGGCGGGAGTCATTCGGCGGCATCCTCTATCACTATGAGGGACTCCGCCCCGATCCCCGCATCAGCTTCGTGGACTCCCCGTTCCTGATCGCCCTGCTGGAGCGGCTGGACGAGAGGCCCCTGGAGGCGCTGATCGCGGCCGTGGCGGAACGCTTCGGCCTGGCGCCGCCCCAGGTGGCGGCCGTGCGCGGCTTCTTCGACACCCTTGAGCAGCGAGGCGCACTTGTCGAGCGCGGCTAGCGCCAAGCTGTCCAGTCCGGCGGTGGCCAACGCCGTGCGGGTGGAGGGCCTCTCGGCCCCCATTACCGTCACGTGGGAGGTCACCAACCGCTGCAACCTGCGGTGCGTCCACTGCCTCTCCGCCTCCGGCCCGGAGGCCGACACCCGCGGCGACTTGACCCTGGCGGAGGCCAAGGCGGTAGTGGATCAATTGGCCGCGGCGCGCGTGTTCCAGATCCACTTCGGCGGCGGCGAGCCCTTCCTCTACCCCGGCTTCACCGACCTGTTGCGCCATGCCCAGGCGCGCGGCCTGTGCTGCCTGTGCATCAGCACCAACGGGGCGCTGCTGAACGCGGAGAAGATCGCCGAGCTGGAGGCGCTGGGCGGCATCTACCTGCAACTGAGCCTGGACGGCGCCACGGAGGCCGCCTGCGACGCCGTGCGGGGCGCGGGCGCCTGGCGCAAGGCCGTGGGCGCCCTGGAGCGCCTCCGGCACAGCGCCATCGTGCGCACGGTGAACTTCGTCTACACGCGCCGCAACGCCGGGCAGTTGGACGCCATGCTGGCGCTGGCCGGCCGCTACGGCGCCACCCTGCGCGTGACCCGCCTCAAGCCCTCCGGCCGGGGCGCGGAGAGCTACGCCGACCTGCGGCCCACCCCCGCCCAGCAGGCGGCGCTACACGCCTGGCTGGACGCCCACCGCGAGGTGCTGACGGGCGACAGTTTCTTCCACCTCAACGCCTTCGGCGGGCGGCCCTTGCAGGGCTTCACCACCTGCGGCGCGGCGCGGCTGACCTGCCTGATCGTGCCCAACGGCGACGTCTACCCCTGCGCCTTCACCCAGACGGACTTCTTCCGGGCCGGCAACCTGCGCCAGACCCCGTTCGAGGCGATCTGGGCCGGGTCGCCCGTGTTCAACCGCGTCTTTCGCCAGCCCCAGGGCGGCGCGTGCGCGTCCTGCGCGGCCTTGGAGGTCTGCGGCGGAGGCTGCCCGGCGGTCAAGCACGCCCTCACCGGGCGGCTGGACCGGCCCGACCCCGACTGCGTGCTGGAGTCCGCCGCGGCGGAGGGCCGGGAAGCGTTGCCCTTCTGCGCGGGATAGACCGCCCCGCCCGCCCCAGCGGGGTTGGCTGCGGCGCCCCAGCCGCTCCAGCCGCGCCATCAGGTTCCGCCACAAGCGCCGCACGCCGTCCCAGGCGAAGGGAATCTCCAGCTTGACGGCGACGCGCCACGCCAGAATCCGGGGCGCCAGCAGCGGGTGGGGCGTGTGGCATTCGGCGCAACCGAGGCCGGTCTCGCGGGTGTTTCGTGCCACGGCCCCCGCGCCGCCAACCCAGGCCATAACGAGCAGCAGGGCCAGCGCCCAGCGCCGCAGCGCGCCGCAGCCCCAGGTGGGGAAGAACGGGGAACTGAGGGTGGGGTTCGTCATTCCGTCAGCTTGAGCAACCTGGTATCCGGATTTTCCGGCGCTTTCGTGATGATCTCCTTTCGGATCATTGAGTTGATCTTTTTCAAAATTGGGTTCGCATAGCGAATTTTTTTTCTGGACCGCGACGAGTGTCGCGAAACGTCGGAGGGGCGCAATGTGTTGCGCGGGGGCACTGCCGGTGGGCGTGGGGCGGCCCCGGGTGGGGAACAACGGGGAGTTGGGGGAGAGAGGGGGCATTACATATGTATATCACGGGGAGGGTAGAGTGTCAAGGGGTGGCGTCTTCACCTCTAGGGTGAAGACGATGTTGACTTTGGTGGCCGCAAGGGGGATGCTTATTCACCCGGAAGGTGAAGCGGCCGACCTGCGCGGGAATGGACATTGGAAGTCCTTTTCAGAAGCAACAAGCTGGAAAAGTGGTTCACGCGGTCGAAGGAAGGCATCCGGGCGCTGGGCCCGGAGGTCGGGAAGCGCTATATCCAGCGGATCAACATCATCAAACTGGCCCGCGGCATGGACGAATTGTTGATCCTGCCGGGGTTGAAGTGCCATCCACTCAAGGGTGATCGAGCCGGACAGTTCGCCATGGCCCTGACCGGGTATTTCCGGCTGATTCTCACGCTGGACAGCGAAGCGCCGAACACGGTGTGGATTGAGGAGGTGAGCGGTCACTATGGCGACTAATACCCAGCCGGTGTCCGATCTTGCGGTGATTCCGGGCGAATACCTCCTGGAAGTCGTTCAAGAAGCCGGTATCACTCAAGCGGACTTGGCAAGGAAGATGGGCCGTCCCCCGCAGGCGATCAACGAGATCATCAAGGGAGAAAAGGCCATCACCCCCGACACCGCGTTGCAGCTTGAACAGGTCATCGGGGTGCCCGCGCACATCTGGACGGGCCTTGAATCCGAGTATCAACTGGTCAAGGCGCGTCATCAGGCCGCGCGGCAGGACGCAGAGGAAGCCGCCTTGTTGCGCGGACTGTCCTACCCGGCCCTGGCCCATTTCGCGGGATTGCCGCCCGCGCACCGCGCCGCGGACAAGGTGCGCGAACTGCGCCGATTCCTAGGCCTCGCGTCGCTGAACAACCTCGACGGCGTCAACGCCTTGCGCCCCGCCTACCGGCGGTCCCAAAAGATGGAACTCTCCCCGCTGGCGCTGGCGGTCTGGCTGCGGAAGGCCGAACTGGTTGCGGCCCATGTGGACACCGCCCCATTCGACCCGGCCAGACTGAAGGCGTGTGGTGGGAGAATCCGGGCCATGACCCGGCAATCGCCCCAGGATTTCGAGCCAGCGCTCAGAGCCCTGCTCGCGGACTGTGGGGTTGCGTTTCTCGTACAACCCCACCTTGCGCGGACGGGCGTGCATGGCGCGACATTCTGGATCACTCCGGCCAAGGCCGTGCTGGTCATGACGCTGCGATACAAATGGGCGGACGCGTTCTGGTTCAGCCTGTTTCACGAGATTGGGCATCTGGTCTTGCACGGAAAGACGCGCACGTTCCTGGAGAACCGAGCCACCGACCCGGATGCGCGGAGCCTTGAGGCGGAAGCGGACGACTTTGCATCGCACCACCTGATCCCGCCCGCGGAAATGGGGGCGTTTGCACATTCGGGGACGATTTCCAAACGGGCGCTTGCCGAATTCGCGGACCGCGTGGGGATTGATCCGGGGATCGTGGTGGGCCGCCTACACCACGACGGCCGCTTGCCCCGTAGCTGGATGAACGGCCTGCGGACCCAGTTCGATTTCGGCAAACAAGGCTAGGGCGACGGCGCTCCGCCACCCCTCCCCCCGCCGTGAGACAACCCGCCCTCGCTAGCGTATACAGAGGGTGAGCGGTCCCCCGGACGGGAGCCGCCCGCGTTCCCGCGCCCCCGCCGAGCCTTTCCGCGCCATGAGTCAAGCCGCGCCGCGCCTGTTGCAGCCGCTCCCCGTGGGCGCGCACACGCTGCCCAACCGAGTGGTGTTCGGGGCGCACCTGACCAATTACGGGCGCGGCAACCGCTTTGGCGAGCGGCACCGGGCCTACTACCGCGCCCGGGCGGAGGGCGGCGCGGGGCTGATCGTCACCGAGGCGCTGACGGTTCACCCCCTGGACTGGCCCTACGAGCACGTCCCGTTCGGCCACGGCGACGAGATCGTCCCTTCCCTGCAAGCCCTGGCGGAGGCGGTGCGCGCCGCGGCCCCGGCCGCCGTGCTGCTGGCGCAACTGAACCACACGGGCGGGCAGTGTTCCGGGCGGCTGTTGCGGCAGTCGCCCTGGGCGCCCTCGGCGGTGGCGGACGTCGCCAGCCGGCGCATGGGGCGGGAGATGCTGCCGGAGGAGATCGCGGAGGTCGTGGCGGGCTTTGGCGCCGTCGCCGCGCGGGTGGTGCGGGCCGGGCTGGCCGGAGTGGAGCTGAACGCCGGACAGTATGCGCTGGCGCGGCAGTTCCTCTCGCCCCTGACCAACTTCCGCGGCGACGGCTACGGTGGCACGCCGGAGCGCCGGATGCGCTTCCTGCTGGAGGCGGTGGCGACGGTGCGGGCGGCCCTGGCCGGCGCCCCCACCCGGCCCATCCTGGGCGTCAAGCTGTGCGGGGACGAGTTGGCACCCTGGGGCGGGCTCACCCCGGACGACGCGGCGCGGGTGGCGCGCGCGCTGGCGGACACGGGCGCCGTGGACTACCTCTCCATCGAGATCGGCGGGCCGTACTCGGTGTTCGTGACCGACGCGGGGATGCCGGTGCCCCAGGCCCATGCGGCGCACCTGGCGCAGGCGGTGCGGGCGGCCCTGGGCGGGGCGCTGCCCGTCTTTGCGGAGGGGCGAATCGAGTCCCCGGAGGCCGCGGAGGCCGTGCTGGCCCAGGGCCAGGCCGACGCCTGCGTGATGACGCGGGCGCTGATCTCCGACCCCGACCTGCCCCGCAAGCTGACCGCGCGGGCGGAGGGACGGGAGGCCGAGCCGATCCGGCCGCACGTGGGCCATCCGCGCTACTTCGCGGTGCGCGGGGACTGGAACCGGCCGCTGGGCGATCTCTCCAACCCCCGCGCCGGGCGCGAGGCGAGCCTGCCGGCGCTGGCGCGCGCCCCCCGGCCGGAGCCGGTGCTGGTCGTGGGCGGCGGCCCCGCCGGGATGGAGGCCGCGGCGGTGCTGGCCCGGCTGGGGCACCGCGTCACCCTGGCGGAGCGCGGCCCGGCCCTGGGCGGCTGGGCGGCCATCCTGGCGGGAGCGGTCGCCGCGCGGGCGGAATACCGTCTGCTGGTGGAGCACCAGACCGGCCTGCTGCGGCGGCTGGGCGTGCGCGTTGACCTGGGGCGGGAGGTCACCGCGGGCGAGGACCTGTCCGGCTACGCCGCGGTGTATCTGGCCACGGGCGCGAAGCCCCCGGCCCAGGAGCCGGGCGGTCTGGCGGGGGAGGCCGGTTGCCCGCTGCTGACCCCGCGCGCGTTGCTGGCCGGCCTCCCCGCCGGGGCGCCGCCCCTGCCCCTGCCCCCGCCCGCTGCCGGGCGCGTGGCGGTGGTGGACGGCGAGTACGGCCTGCGCATGGGCAATGCCGTGGAGTGGCTGCTGGCGCGGGGCTACGGCGTGGACATCGTGACCGAGGACTTCCTGGTGGGGCGGGAGCTGGTGGAGTCGGGAGAGTTCCCCTGGTTCCAGCGCACCGCCGCGCGGCCGGATGGCACCGGCGCCGCCCACCATCCGCGCCTGAAGGCGCTGGCCCTGCGGGAGCGCCACTTGCTCTGCGCGGACCGCTTCTCCGGCGCGGAGCGGCGCCTGGGGCCGCTCGCCTTCGTGGTGCTGGCCCAGCCGGAGGTGCCGGAGTGCGGCCTGCTGGAGCCGCTGCGGGAGCGCCATCCGCGCGTGGTGTCCATCGGCGATGCCCGCGCCCCGCGCCAGATGGGCGAGGCCATCCTGCACGCCCACCGCACCGCGCTCGGGGTGTGACGCACGCGCCGCCCGGCGGATCAGGGGCCGCGGGAAAGCGTCTCGTACAGGCAGCGGGCCTCCGCCTCGGATAGCCTGCGCTCCAGGAATGGGAGCATGAGCTGCTCCTCCTTTTCGAAGTGCAGGCGGACGATCAGATCGAGGCCGTAGAGGATGCGGCGCAAATCCTTGGTCTCCGTGCCCGTAATGGCGGCCCTGGACAGCCTGTGCCTAAGCTCCGCCAACTCGTTGACCAGGCGTGTGACCTCCTCGTGCTCGCGCGTCAGGGGCACGGAGCCCGGCGGCCCGGCCAGCAGGCGCGACAGCACGGGATACACGGCCCGCACCTCGTCCCGCGAGAGGCGCAGCACCGAATGGACGAGGAATCCGTGCACCGTGTCAATCCGGCGCCGCAGGTCCGAGGGACTCAATCCGGCGGCCTCGTCCGCCAACTCCGAGACGCTGCGCAGGGGGACTGCGAGACCGCGGTACCTTTCGCGGAGTAGGTCAGTGGCGGCGGACATGGGTGCTCCTCGGGCAACAACCGGAGCGGCGGCGACCGGCGACAACGGCTCCTAATTCGCTCCCCTCAGCGCTCCTCGCGCGCGGGGGAGGGTGGGGGGGTTTCCATGGCGCGGAAGATCTGCTTGACCTGCTCGGGGGACAGGTGCGCCTCCAGCAGCGGCAGCAGCGTCTCCTCCTCCTTGGTGAAGTGCAGCCGCACGAGGGCGTAGAGGCCATAGAGCGTGCGCCGCAGGTCCCGGGCCGTCTGCTCGGTGAGCGGGTCCAAGTCCAGCTGGCGCTTCAGGTCGCCGAGCGCCGCCGCCAGGCGCTTCACCTCCGCATGGTCGCGAATCATGCCTTCGGTAGCGAGGTCCGAGCCCAGGATTTTGGTCACCGCCGGATACACGCCGCGCTCCTCCGCATCGGCATGGGGGATCAGCAGTTCGGTCAGGAAGCGGTAGGCGTCGTCCACGCCTTGGCGCAGCAGGCCGGGGGACACCTCGCCCACGACCTCGGCCACGGACCGCAGGCCCTCGACGTGGGACATCAGCGAGCGATGCTCGTCCTGAATCATGTGCAACTGGGAACTGAGATGCATGAGCAAGCGGGGTGGCTGGCTTGTGGACCGCACCCCTCGCAAGGAGCTTCGTTCCCGCCCCGGCCCCTACTCCCCACCGATAGGTAATTTATAATGCGCCGGGCAACTTCATGGTGTGACGAAAGTCATGTTTCGTTCGCCCAAGTGCCGCGGCCCCGACAGGTGCGCCTTGGCGACCGTGGGGCCACACCCTTGCATGACCCTCAGGACGCCGCCGGGGTTCAGATTTTCCCGGCGCGAGCGGTGGGGCCTTGCTCCGGCGCCGTCACGCGGTACAATGGCGCCACGGATCAACCCCCGCCCCCGGAGCCTGTTGTGGATGCTCAGCCGTTGCCCAGTGCCGCCCACCCGCCCGCCGCCACCGAACGCCTGCGCTGGGAGGCCATGCCGGACTGCTACCGGCCCGACTACGCCCGCTCCCTGACCGGGGTGTTCCCCACGCTGTTCTCGCTGCTGGGGCGGCCCGCGCCGGGCCATGCGGACCTGCTGCACTGTCTGCCCGCGGATTCGCCCCGCAAGGCGCGGCGGGGGTTCGTGCTCTGCCTGGACGGGATGGGCTTCAAGGAGATGGCGCTCTCCGGGCGCTTCCGGGCGCTCTACCCCCGCTACGGCACGTGGATCACCTCCGTCTTCCCGACCATCACCAGTTGCGCGCTGTCCTCGCTCTACCAGGCGCTTCCGCCCGCGCGGCACGGCATTCTGGGCCACTATGTGTGGAAGGACTTTCCGGGCGCGGTGGTGGATATGCTGCGCATGCAGGTGCACGGCGCCAACGCGCCGCTGCACGCCGCCGGGTTCGATGTGCAGCGCTGGAAGCAGGAGCCGGGCATCCTGGAGAGTCCGGCTGCGGAGGGGCTGCCGGGGCATCAGCTGATGCACTACTCCATCGTCAACAGCGGCCTCTCCACGTACTCCTACGGCAAGGCCCAACTGGGGGGGTTCGCGGAGACCCTGGAGGGATTCACCAAGGCCGCCCGGCTGCTGCAAGGGATGGACACCGGCTGGGTGGGGCTCTACCTGGCAACCGTGGACACCCTCTCCCATAGCCTCACGGGCGACTCGCCGCAGGTGGGCCTGGCGCTGCGCCAGATCGAGGAGGCGCTCTCCTGGATGGTCGGCACCCTGACCCCGGAGGTGGCGCGGGAGACCGCCCTGTTCGTCGTGGCCGACCACGGCCAAAGCACGCTCGTCCACACGATGGCCTGGAGCGCCGAGGAGCGCGACCGTCTGCTGGCGGGCACCCGCGCCCTGGGCTTCTCCGGCCGGGTGATGCACCTGTACTTCAAGCCCGGCAAGGAGGAGGAGATCCTGGCCTGGCTGCGCCCGCGCATCGCGCACGCCGGGCAGGTCTTCCGCTTCGACGAGGTGGGCGACCTGATCGGCCCCGCCAAGGATCCGGCCTTTGCCCGCCAATCCCTCGGCGACGCCGTGGCCCTGCTGCGCGAGGGCTACAACTGGGACAAGGCGGGCCTGCTGGTCACCAAGCGCGTCTATCCCAGCGACCTGGTCTCCCAGCACGGCGGCCTGAGCTGGGACGAGATGTTCGTGCCGCTGCTCTGCGCCCCGCTGACGGCGATGCTGGGGGAGTAGGGCGCCTCCCGCGCCGGCTTCCGGTCTCCCGCCGCCGTCGGGGCCCAGCCGGGCCGCTACGCTGGCCCCCGGTCCCGCTCGGACTTGAGCAGCGTGAACAACAGATCGGACTTGGTGATGATGTTGAGGGTTCCGTCCAGGCGCTGGACGAGCACGGCCGGGTCGCGCTCAAGCAGCTTGAGCATTTCCGCCGCCGGGGTGTCCTCCCCCACCTGGGGCAGGGGCGGGTCCATGAACTCCAGCACATTGTGGTGCCAAGCCTCGGAGTGGGTCAGCAGCAGGTTGAGCAGGTGGGTCTCGTGCAGAGCACCCAGCACCTGGGGCGTCGCTCCCGCGGGCGCCTTGGCCAGCACCGGCATCTGGGAGATGCCGTGTCCCCTCATGCGCTCGATCGCCTGGCCGATGGTGGCGTCGGACTCGACGGCGATCAGCCCGGCGTGGGTGCGCTCCTTCCCGGCCAGCACCGTCCCCAGGCTGAAGCCGATGGGGGCATCCAGGAACTGGTTGTCCTGCATCCAGGCGTCGTTATAGATCTTGGTCAGGTAGCGCGAGCCGGAATCGGGCAGCAGCACGACGATATAGTCGCGCTCCCCGGCGCCGCGGGCCAGCTTGAGGGCGGCCGCCAGGGCCATGCCGCTGGAGCCGCCGCCCAGGATGCCCTCCTGCCGCGCCAGGGCGCGCGCGGTGAGGAACGATTCCTTGTCGCCGATGGACAGGATGTCGTCAATCACGGCGAAGTCCACGTTCTTGGGCAGCTCGTCCTGTCCCACGCCCTCCACCTTGTACGGATGGGAAGGCCCCTGCTTCCCGGTCTTGAACAAGTCGTGGAAGATCGAGCCCACCGGGTCCACCCCGATCACGCGGATGGCCGGGTTGCGCTCCTTCAGGTAGCGCCCCACGCCCGTGATGGTGCCGCCCGTCCCGACGCCGATCACGATGTGGGTCAGCCGCCCCTCCGTCTGCTCCCACAGCTCCGGCCCGGTGGTCTCGTAGTGCGCCTGCACGTTGTAGGGGTTCTCGTATTGGTTGGGGAAGTACGAGTTGGGAATCTCGCGGTTCAGGCGCAGCGCCACCGAGTGATAGCTGCGCGGGTCGTCATGGGCCACCGCGGTGGGCGTGACCACCACCTCCGCCCCCAGGGCGCGCAGGGCGTTCATCTTCTCCTGGCTCATCTTGTCCGGCATGGTGAAGATCGCCTGATAGCCCTTCACGGCGGCGACCATCGCCAGGCCCATGCCCGTGTTGCCGGAGGTGCCCTCGATGATCGTCCCGCCCGGCTTGAGCAGGCCGCGCCGCTCCGCGTCCTCGATCATGGCCAGGGCGATGCGGTCCTTGACCGATCCGCCCGGGTTGACGAACTCCAGCTTGGCGGCCAGCAGCGGCTTGAGTCCGCGGGCGATGCGGTTGAGCCGCACCAGGGGCGTGCGCCCCACGGCATCCAGCACGGTCTGGCAGAGCATGGCGCACCCTCGCTTGCGGATCGTGGGCGCGGGGCGGGGGTGCCCGGCGCGTGAGGCCCAGCGTAGCGCGAACGCCGGGCGAGACCAAGCGCAAAGGCGCTCCAGCGGCGCCCGCGCGGCCCGCTGTCACAGGAGGGTGTGTTGGAGGGTGTCGGCTTGGGCCGGCGCGCAGGGGCCGCGCCTGGTCCCGGTTACTTCGCCTTGCCGTTGGCGGTGTAGTCCAGCGCGATGCGCGCCAGGGCGGCCGCGCCGATGGGCAGCGCATCCTCGTCCAGCGTAAAGCGCGGCGAGTGCAGCGAATGCTCCCAGCCCCGGGCCGCATTGCCCACGCCCAGGCGGAACATCGTGGCGGGCACCTTGCGCGCGAAGTAGGCGAAGTCCTCGCCGCCCATCTCCGCGTGCTCCAGGCTGCGCACGCTCCCGGCGCCCAGCAGCCCGCGGGCGCTTCCCAGCGCCTGCTCCGTCAGGCCGGGGTCGTTGACCAGCGCCGGGTAGCCGCGCTCGTACTGGAACTCGAACTCCGCCCGCGCCGCATGGCAGATGCCGCCGATGATGCGCTTCATCCGCTCCGGCACCTCCTCCGCCACCCGTTCGTCCAGGCTGCGCGTGGTGCCCTCCAGCGTCGCCGTCTCCGAGATCACGTTGGCGGCCACGCCCCCCGCGATCCTGCCGATGGTCAGCACGAATGGATGCAGCGGGTCGTTCTCCCGGCTCACCAGGTATTGCAGGGCCTGGTACACCTGCACGGCCACCGCCACGGCGTCCACGGAGAGGTGCGGCCGGGCCGCGTGCGCCCCCTTGCCCTTGAGCGTGATCAGGAAGCGGTCGGAGTGGGCCAGCATCTGGCCGGAGCGGAAGGCCAGCGTCCCCGCGGGAATCCCCGGGTGGCAGTGCAGGGCAATGGCGGCGTCCACGCCGTGCAGGATGCGCCCCTGCTCGATCAGCACCTGCGCTCCGCCCGGCGGCGTCTCCTCCGCCGGCTGGAGCACGATCAGTATCCGGCCGCGCAACTGGGCCTTGTTTTCCACCAGCAGCTTGGCGGCGCCCAGGGCGCAGGTCACATGGGCATCGTGTCCGCAGGCGTGCATCACGCCCGCGTTGCGCGAGGAGAAGTCCAGCCCGGTGCTCTCAGCGATGGGCAGGGCGTCCATGTCCGCCCGGATCACCAGCGTCGGCCCGGGCTGGCCGCTCTCCAGCGTGGCGACCACCCCGGTGGTGCCGGCGACCTTGGCCTGCACGTCCAGCCCCAGGGCGGCCAGGTAGGCGCGCCCCTTCTCCGCCGTGCGCTGCTCGCCGAAGGCCAGCTCCGGGTAGCGGTGCAGATCGCGCCGGATCAGCACCAGTTCGTCCTTGAGGCCCTTGGCGCGCAGCAGCAGGGGGTCAGTCGTCATGGCATCCGTTCCAAAGCGAGCCGCGGCATGGCCGGGCGATTGGGGGTAGCGGCGCGGGCCGCCCGGCGGCACCGGCACACGCCGCACACGTCTACCACAGAGGGCCAGGGCGAGGCGAGCGGCCAGATTCCGCTTGCGGCCCCGTGTGGGACGATTGCCCGCAGCCGGCTTCGCAATTCGCCGCATGCCCTGTACGGTTGGACGTGACCTATCCGCCCCCTGGGGCGCATGCACCGACCCTTGACCCCCGCACGCCCATGGCCCGCACCGCCCGCACCGCAGCGCCGGCCGCCCCGGCCGCCCCGCCCGGCCCCGTGTTGACCCGGGCGCTGCTGCGCTGGTTTGCCCGCGCGCGCCGCACCCTGCCGTGGCGGGAGCGCTACGACCCCTACACCGTGTGGGTCTCCGAGATGATGCTCCAGCAGACGCAGGTGGAGACGGTGTTGCCGTACTATGCGCGCTGGCTGGAGCGCTTCCCCACGGTGGCGGCGGTGGCCCAGGCCCCGCTGGAGGCGGTGCTCAAGGCGTGGGAGGGGCTGGGCTACTACGCCCGCGCCCGCAACCTGCACCGCGCCGCGCGGGTAATCCAGGAGCGCTTCGGCGGCCGCGTGCCGGACGGCCTGGACGACCTGCTGAGCCTGCCGGGCGTGGGGCGCTACACCGCCGGGGCCATCGCCAGCATCGGCTACAATCGGCCCGTGCCGCTGGTGGACGGCAACGTGGGGCGGGTGCTGGGGCGGCTGCTCGCCCTGGAGCATCCGGCGCGCTCCCCGGCGGGTCAGCGCGCCCTGTGGCGCCACGCCCAGGCGCTCCTGCCGCCCCGCCGGGCGCGGGACTTCAACCAGGCGCTGATGGAGTTGGGGGCGCTGGTCTGCCGCCCCAAGGCCCCGGACTGTCCCGCGTGTCCGGTGCGCGGCCAGTGCCGCGCGCGCGCGCTGGGCGACCCCGCGCGCTACCCGCCCCGGTCCGTCAAGCGGGCGCGGCCCGTGCGGCGCGGGGTGTTGCTGCTGTTGCGCCGGGGCGCGCGGCTGCTGCTGCGGCAACGGCCCGCGAGCGGCCTCTGGGGCGGGCTGTGGGAGTTCCCCTGGGCGGAATGCGCCCCCGGCGAGGCCCCCGCGGAGGCCGCGCGGCGGCTGGCCGAGTCGCTGCCGGGCCGCGCCCCCTCCCAGGCGGCCCTCCGGCCCGCCCATGTCGGCGCGGTCAGCCACGCCTTGACGCACTTCCAGCTCGAGCTGGAGTGCTATGCGGCCGACCGGGGCCGCGGGAGCCCAACCGCCGCGCCAGGCCACTTCTGGCGCTGGGTCACGCGGAGGGAGTTGGCGGCGCTGCCCCTGGCGCGGCCCAACCACAAGGCGCTGGCGCTGCTGAAGTAGGTCCTTCCCAAGCGGCCCGTTCTGTGTCATTTGCGGACTCGACGGACGCGGCGGGCGGCAAGCATTCAACGGACGGTCCCGGGGAGCAAAGATGGCCCTCAGTCTGGGAATCCTCTGCGGCGGGCGCAGCGGCGAGCACGAGGTGTCGCTGCGCTCCGCGCTGGGCATCCACCGCGCGGTGGACCCGGCGCGCTTCGCGCCGCTGCTGGTGGCGATTGACAAGCTGGGCCGCTGGCGCACCGCCCCGCTGGAGCAGCTGGTGCTGGACGGCGACGACCCGGCCCGCATCCGCCTCAACCCGGATGCGCCGGTCGTGCTGCCGGCGAGCCGGGAGGGCCGGCTGGCGCTGCTCGATCCGGTGCGCCTGACGCCCCTCGCCCAGGTGGACGTGTGCTTCCCCATCGTGCACGGCACGGACGGCGAGGACGGCGCCTTGCAGGGCTGGCTGCGCATCCAGGACGTGCCGTTCGTGGGCGCGGACGTGCTGGGCAGCGCCATCGGCATGGACAAGGACGTGATGAAGCGCCTGCTGGCGCAGGCCGGGCTGCCGGTGCCCCGCTTCCGCGCCCTGCACCGCATGGACGACTTCCAGGCGCTGTTCGACGACCTGACGCGCGAGCTGGGGCTGCCGCTGTTCGTCAAGCCGGCGAGTCTGGGGTCTTCCGTCGGCGTGAGCCGGGTCGGCGACCGCCCCGCCTTCGAGCGGGCGCTGGAGGACGCCTTCCGCTACGACAGCAAGCTGATCGTCGAGGAGGCCGTGGCGGGGCGGGAGATCGAATGCTCCGTGCTGGGCAACCGGCACTCCCGGGACAACCCGCCCCGCGCCTCGCGCCCGGGGGAGATCGTCCCGCGCCACGGGTTCTACTCCTACGCCGCCAAGTACCTGGACGACCACGGGGCCGATCTGCTGATCCCCGCCACGCTGGAGCCGGCGCTGGAGGCGCGCGTGCGGGAGCTGGCGCTGCGCGTGTTTGACGTGCTGGAGTGCGACGGCTTGGCGCGGGTGGACTTCTTCCTGCGGCCGGACGGCCAGGTGCTGGTCAACGAGATCAACACCCTGCCGGGCTTCACCCCCATCAGCATGTATCCCAAGCTCTGGGAGGCCAGCGGCCTGGCCTACCGCGACCTGATCTCGCGCCTGGTGGACCTGGCCCTGGAGCGCCACGCCCGGCGCAAGGCGCTCAAGCGGGACTTCGACCTGGGGTGAGCGCGCCCGGCGCCGTCCCGCGGCCGGCGGGCTTGCGCGCTTGGAACCGAAGCGGAAGGAATGCGGCGCGGCGGACGGGGCTTCAGGACGCGGCCTGCTCGCCCTTGGCCATCAGTTCGAAGCCGTAGGCGATCAGCTTGTCCAGTTCCGCCTGCCCGAAGCCCATGCTGCGTCCGGTCTTCTGGATCATCTCCTTTTCCACCGGCGCGAAGTTCATGTCGGAGACGGCCACCCGGATCAGGTCCAAGATCATGGTCATGGCGACCTTCTTGTCCAACTCCGGCGGTGACCCCAGCGGGGGCATGGTCTTGAACTGGATGAATTTCTTCAGCCGCTCCACCACGCCTTCGTCCTTGATCAGGCTGATCAGCTTGACGATGAAATCCACCTCGGCGCGGTCAATGCTGCCGTCGGCCAGGATCATGCCGACCATCGCGGTGGCGAACCACGTGCGTTGGCGCGGATTGAGGGCGCTGATCTTGGTCTTGAAGTCAATGTCCATGGCCGGTCCGAGTCGGGGCCCAGAGGGATGGGCGGTTGAGCGCGGACCCCCGCCAAGGGCGTCCGCCGCCCTTACCTGGGCAAGCGAAGCCCCTTCATATTACGTTTCCGGCCGTTTGGAAAGCCGGTGCCGCTCCGGCTGGCAATCGGCGGCCCGGCAGCCGGCAGCCGGCCTTCAGGCAAGCCGGAAGGGGCGATGCAGGGCGTTTCCCGGCCCGCTCAGGGCTGCGCGGGCGTCTCGATCGGCAGATCCAGCCGATCCCCCCACTCCTTCCACGAGCCGATGAAGTTGCGCAGCCGGGGGTAATCCAGCAGGCGCAGCGCCAGGTAGGCGTGGGAGGAGCGGTAGCCGCCCTGTCAGAAGGGCACGATGGCCTTGTCGCGCGTGATGCCCACGCCCTGGAAGAGCGACGCCAGCTCCGCCGCGCCCTTGAACCGGCCCTCGCCGTCCAAGAAGCGCTCCCAGGGCAGATGCGCGGCGCCGGGGATGGTGCCCGCGCGGGCGGCCCGCTTGCGCTGGCCGTAGTACTCCTCCGGGTCGCGGGTGTCCAGCGTCTGCACGGCTCCGGCGGCCAACTGGTCGCGCAATTCATCGGCGGAGATGAAGAGCTCGCGGCGGGGGGCGATCTTGAAGCTGTGGGGGTGCGGCTCGGCCGGCCGCGCGGCCACCTCCAGGTCCGCCGCGCGCCAAGCCCTCATGCCGCCGTCCAGCACGTGCACGTCGGCGTGGCCAAAGTATTCCAGCAGCCAGAACGCCCTCGCCACGCGCATGCCGGTCTCCTGCTCGTAGAACACCACGCAGCGGTCCTGCCCGACCCCGCGCAGGGCCAGCAGGGAGCGCATCATCTGGGCGAATTCCTCGAACAGCTCCGGCGTCGTCTTGGTCATGCCGATGCCGTAGAGGTCGAAGTGTACCGCGCCCGGGATCACGCCGTCGAAGAGCTCGTGCGTGGAGCGCAGGTCCACCAGCACCAGTTGCGGGTCGCCCAGGCGCGCCTTGAGTTGGGCCGGGCTCCACAGCAGGCGGCCGTTGGGGAAGGGCGGTTGACGCTCCATGCTCAAGTCTCGTCCGCGGGTTGTCCGGTCAGGCGGGGAATCAGATCCACCAGCAGGCGCACGCCCGCGCCGCTGCCCCCCTTGGGGAAGAGGGGCTGGTCGCCCTCGCTCCAGGCATAGCAGTCCAGATGGGCCCAGGCAACCTCGCCCGCGTACTCCTTGAGGAACAGCGCCGCGGTGATGGCCCCGCCCATGGAGTCGGAGGGGGAGTTGACCAGGTCGGCCACGGGGCTGTCCAGCTTGCGGCGGTAGGGCCGCCAGAGGGGCAGGGGCCAGACGTGGTCGCCCGTGGCCGCCGCCGCCGCGGCGATCGCGGTGCGCAGCGGCTCATGGTCGCAGAACAGCCCCATCAGGTCCCGCCCCAGCGCCGTCCTGCACGCGCCGGTGAGCGTGGCGAGGTCAATCAGGTAGTCCGGCTTGTAGGTGCGGGCGAGCCCCAGGGCGTCCGCCAGCACGACCCGCCCCTCGGCGTCGGTGTTGGTGATCTCGATGGAAGGCCCGGCCTTGGGGCGGACGACGTCCCCCGGGCGATAGGAGCGGGAGCCCACGGCGTTCTCGACGATGCCCAGCACGGCCACCAGATGCACCGGCAGCCGCAGCGCCGCGATGGCCTGGAAGGCGCCCAGCACGGTGGCCGCGCCGCCCATGTCCTTCTTCATCAGCGCCATGTTGCTGGCACCCTTGAGGTCCAGCCCGCCGGTGTCGAAGGTGACGCCCTTGCCCACCAGCGCCACGGTGGGGCGCTGCGGGCCCGGGCGCCCGTATTCCAGCACGGCCAGCGCGGGCGGGTAGTCGCTCGCTTGCCCCACCGCGTAAATGGCGCCGTAGCCCTGGCGCAGCAGGGCCTCGCCCACGATGTCCTTGCAGGTGGCGCCGGCGGCCCGCGCCACGGCGTGCGCCTGCTCCAGCAGCCAGGCCGGGTGGGCCACGGCGGCCGGGTGATTGACCAGGTCGCGCGTCAGGGCGACGGCCTCCCCCACGGTCTGGCCCGCCCGCAGGCCGGCGCGGGCGCCCGCGACGTCCGCATGCACCAGCTCCAGCCGGGCCCGGGGCGGGGCGTCGCCGCGCGTCTTGTAGGGGCGGAAGGCGTAGCCGGCCATCAGCAGCGCCTGGGCCGCCTCCCGCGCCGCCTCCCGCGCGGTGGGCAGCGCCGCCGGCAGGGGGTCCGGCAGCAGCACGGAAGCCTCGTGCGCCCCCGCCTTGCGCAGTTCCGCGCCGCCCGCGGCCAGCGCCCCGGCGAACTCCGGCCGCGTGAGCCGCTCCGGCGCGCCCAGCCCCAGGAAGACCCACTGGCCCTGCTCCGTGGGCAGCACCAGGGTCTCCCCGCAGCCTGCCGCGAACTTGCGCGCTTGGGCGAGCCGGGTCGCCGTGGCGGCGGTCTTCTTGTCCAGGCCGGGCACGCCCGCGAACAGCGGCCCTTGGCCCGCGTACACGGGTGCCAACCGGTCCGCCCGGCTGGGCTTGGCGGCGACCGTCAGCGTGGCGGTGAGCGAGGACGAGGGGCTGGCGTGGGCCATGAGGCTCCGGGCGGATGAGTGGGAACGGCGTCAGTGGGCGGTCAATCCGCCGGCGCGGGTCTTGGCGGACGGCGGAGGCGAGACGAAAGATGGCCCGCGCAGCCCTTGGGGCTGGGCCTAGGCTCAACCCCCGTAGAAGCCCTTGCCCTGCTTGGCGAGTCCGGTCATCTGCTCCGTGGGCTGGTAGAGCGCGCTGATCTTGCGGTAGCGCTCCGCGCTCTTGACCTGCTCGGCGACGCCGATGCGGTCGGCGTAGCGCAGCAGACCGCCGCGGAAGGGGGGGAAGCCGACGCCCAGGATCAGCGCCATGTCGAGCTCGGTGGGCGTGCCCACGATGCCGTCGGAGAGGCAGCGCGAGGCCTCGATCACCATGGGCAGCATCATGCGCTCGACGATCTCCTCGCCCGACATGTTCTCCCCGCCGCCCTTGATGGAGGGCTTGAGCAGGGTCAGCACGGCGGGGTCGAAGGTCTTCTGGGGGCGGCCCTTGGCGTCCTGCTTGTATTGGTAATAGCCTTTGCCGTTCTTCTGGCCGAAGTACCCGGCCTTGAAGAGCAGGTCGCCGGGGGCGGGCTGGGGCATGCCCATGCGGTCGGAGAAGCCCTGCGCCATCACCTCCCCGGCGTGGTGGGCGGTGTCCAGCCCCACCACGTCGCTCAGGTAGGCCGGGCCCATCGGCCAGCCGAAGGCTTCCATGGTCTTGTCAATCTTCTCGATCGGCACGCCCTCGATCACGAGCATCTGGAAGCTGAACAGATAGGGGAACAGGATGCGGTTGACGAGGAACCCGGGGCCGTCCTTCACCAGGATCGGGGTCTTGCCCAGCTTGAGGGCATAGGCGGTGACGGTGGCCAGCGCCTCCCGGCTGCTGTCCTTGCCTTGGATCACCTCCACCAGGGGCATGCGGTGGACGGGGTTGAAGAAGTGCATGCCGCAGAAGCGGTCCTTCTTCTTCAGCGCCCCGGCGAGCAGGTCAATGGAGATGGTGGAGGTGTTGGTGGCGATGATGGTGGAGGGCTTGACCGCCGCCTCCAGCTCCGCCAGCACGGCCTGCTTGATCTTGGGGTTCTCCACGACCGCCTCCACCACCACGTCCACGGGGGCGAAGTCGCCATAGGAGAGCACCGCTCGGATGGCGCCCAGGGCCTGGGCCATCTGGTCGCGGGTGAGGCGGCCGCGCTCCATCTGCTGGCCCAGCAGACGCCCGGCCTCGTTCAGCCCAGCGGTGAGCGCCTCCGCCCGGATGTCCTTCATCAGAATCGGCACGCCGCGGGAGGCGGACTGGTAGGCGATGCCGCCGCCCATGATGCCCGCGCCCAGCACGGCCGCCTGGGAGACCGCCCGCGCGCCGTCGGTCTGCTTCTTGGTCAACTTCTTGATGAACTGGTCGGCGTGGAAGATGTTGATCAGGCTCTCGGCCTCCGGCGTCTTGGCCAGCTTGGCGAAGCCCTTGGCCTCCTTGGCCAGCGCGGCGTCGCGGCCATCCGCGGCGCCCTTCTCCATCACGCTCACGCCCTCCACCGGGGCGGGGTAGTTCTTGCCCGCCTGCCCGGCGATGAAGCCCTTGGAGACGGTGAAGGTCATGATGCGCTCGATGCCGTTGAGCAGCACCGGGTCCAGCTTCACCTGCCGCTCCGCCTGCCAGCGGTCGTCCCCCATGGCGCGGCGGAGCACGGCCAGCGCGGCGGCCTCCAGCTTGTCCGGCGCCACGGCGGCCCGCACGATCTTCAGCTTGAGCGCCTCGTCCGACTTCACCTCGCGGCCGGAGGCGATCAGGTCAATGGCGTTGTCAATGCCGATCAGGCGCGGCAGGCGCACGGTGCCGCCGAAGCCGGGGATCAGCCCCAGCTTCACCTCCGGCTGGCCCACCACGGCGGCCGTGGACATGACGCGGTACGTGGCCGCCAGGGCGACCTCCAGCCCGCCGCCCAGGGCGATGCCGTTGATGACCGCCACGGAGGGGAAGGGCAGGTCCTCCAGCCGGTTGAGCACCTTCTGGGCCTCCCCCAGCCAGGCGGCGATCTCCGCCTCCGGCCGCTTGAAGCGCGGCAGGAACTCGTTGATGTCCGCCCCGACGATGAACACCCCCTTGCCGCTGGTCACCAGCAGGCCCTTGACCGACCCGTCCTTTTCCAGCGCCGCCAGGGCCTGTTCCAAATCGGTCACGGTGAGCAGGTTGATCTTGTTGACCGACTCGCCCTTCAGGTCGAAGCAAAGCTCGGCGATGCCCGGCTCGCGGATAAAGCAGCGGATGGCCGGGCCTTCAAACAGCGTCTTGCCTTGTGGCATGGGGTCCTTTTGGGGCGTCTGGGGTGTGGCGCCGGGCGCCGCCCTGCGGCAAGAAGCGCTTGCGGCGGGCTGGCGGGCGCGATGGCTCCAGCGGGTAGTATATCCACGTGTGGGGGCGAAATGGAAATGGAAGGCGCGCCCGGCCGCGCGCGGCAGCCGGCCGCCCAGCCTCTTCCACAGCCCCGTCTATAGCCCCGCCCGCGCCTTGGGCAGCCGCCCCAGCACGGGCGTGACCAGGCTGCCGATGTACAGATACTCCGGCGTCTCGGTGATGCTGGTGTTGACCGGGTACGCGCCGGAGGGATCCTGCAAGTCCGCCACCACCTTGCCCTGGCTGTCCACGGCGACGATGTGGCCGTAGGCCACCGGCTGGGGGCGGAGGAAGGCGGGCAGGCGCTGCACCACCTTGCGGAGGAAGGGCTGGGCGGCCATCCCGTCCAGCGCGGGATTGCGGGGCGATACCAGGGCGATCCAGAAGCGGCCCTGCTCGCCGGTGGAGATGTTGTCGGGGAAGCCCGGCAGCGCCTCGATCAGCGGTTCCGATTGCCCCTTGCGCTCCCCGGCGATCCAATAGCGGATCACCCGGTAGCTGCCCGTCTCGTTGACCAGCACGAAGTCCTGCTTGGGGCTGACCGCCACGCCGTTGGCGAAGTTGAGGCCCTTGAGCAGGGTGGTGGCCTTGTGCGTAGCCGGGTCATAGACCAGCAGCCGGCCGTGTCCGCCGTGTTCCATGATGTCCAGCAGGCTGGCCGCCAGGGTGCCGCCGCCGGACTCCGCGGCGAACTTGGTGCTCGCGTCGGAGAAGTAGATCTTGCCGTCGGCGGCCACGTCCACGTCGTCCGCGTAGCGGATGGGGATGCCGTCCGCCTCGTTCGCCAGCAGGGTGACGGTGGCGTCCGGCGCGATGGAGAGCAGCCCGCGGTAGGCGTCGGCCACGATCAAGTTACCGGCCCCATCGAAGTCAATTCCCAAGGGCCGCCCACCCGTCTTGGCCCAGGCCTGGGGATTGCCGCCGTCCTTCTGCAACCGGACGATCACCCCCTCGTGCGTCGCGGCATAGATGCGGCCTTCGCGGTCCAGGGCGACGTCTTCCGGCCCGTGGTTGCCGCCCAGGGAGAGGGTCTCCAGCCCCTTGAGCCGCTCGTTGACGGCATACGGCCCCTGGTAGCCCGGGCTGGGGGGCGCTACCCAGGCGACCGGCTCGACCGGCACCGGCCAGGTCAGCAGGTAGATCGCGAGTAGAAGGACGGCCGCCGGCAGGATCAGCAGGATTTTTCGCAACATGGGGCGCTCCCGTGGAGGATGGACGTGCTCTCGAACGGCCTCGAATCTGGCCTTGGGCATTGAAGCTTTCCCAACCCTAACAACATCACAAGTTTGCGCGAACGGGAAGTCACCCGCTCCGGCTTGCATCTTGGGTCGGGCGTGCGATGCTGGGACGGTCGGCAACCCAACCCCGGGCCGATCCAGGCTCCGCACGCACCCCTAGGCGCCATGTCTCCCTCCCCCTCCATCGGTCTGGTCACCATCAACGCCAAGTACGTGCACGTGGCGCTCTCGCTGCGCTACCTGCGCAACGCGGCGCGGGGGGCGGGCTTCGCCAACGTCTGGCTGCGGGAGTTCACGCTCAACACCCCGCTCTGGAAGATGGCGGCTGAGGTGTCCGCGCAGCGCCCGGACGTGCTGGGCTTCAGCGTCTACATCTGGAACCGACGCGAGACCCTGGCCCTGATCGAGCGCCTGAAGAAGCAGCACCCGGCCCTGACGGTCGTCGTGGGCGGCCCGGAGGTTTCCTTCGAGTCCGGCCCTCCCAGTCCCTATGTGGACGTGGTGATCGGCGGGGAGGGCGAGCGCAAGTGGACGGAGTTCCTCGCCCTGTGGTCGAGCGGCCGGGCGCCCGATGCCGCCACCCTGGCCCGCTGGCGCACCCACGGCACCGACCTGCCCGATCTGGAGCAGTCCCCCTACCTGGAGGAGGACCTCGCCGGGCTGCAGCACCGGCTGGTTTATCTGGAGACCTCCCGCGGCTGCCCCTTCAAGTGCTCCTTCTGTCTCTCGGCCCTGGACGAGCAGGTGCGCTTCTTTCCGGACGCGCGGGTCAAGGCGGACATCGCCCGCCTGGTGGCCGCCGGGGCGCGCCGCGTCAAGTTCCTGGACCGCACCTTCAACCTGCGCAAAGCGCGCGTGCTGGACTTCTTCCGCTACCTGGCCGGATTCGACGGCGTGCAGTTCCACTTCGAGGTGGTGGGAGATCTGCTGGACGACGCCCTGGCGGACTTCCTCGACACCGTGCCGCCGGGCCGCTTCCAGTTCGAGATCGGGGTGCAGTCCGCCGACCCCGCCGTCAACGCGCGGGTGGAGCGCCGCCAGTCCCAGGCCAGGCTCTTCGCCATGATCGAGCGGCTGGTGAAGGCAGACCGGGTGCACCTGCACGCGGACCTGATCTGGGGCCTGCCGGGGGAGACGCTGGAGCGCATCCGCGCGTCCTTCGAGACGGTGCTGGCGCTGCGCCCGCATGAGCTGCAACTGGGCTTCCTCAAGTTCCTGCCCGGCGCCCCGATCCGCGCGTTGATCGCGGAGCACGGGTATGTCTTCCAGGACGACCCGCCCTATGAACTGATCGCGCACCGCGACCTGTCCGCGGAGCAGGTGCTGGCGTTGAAGGACTTCGAGGAAGTGTTCGACGCCTACTATAACTCCGGCCACTTCCGCTTCACGGTGCAGCGCCTGCAGGACACCGTGTCTGGCTGGGAGATCTTCTCCCGGCTGGCGGAACGCTTCGCCGCCGGCAGCCTGCGCTTCCAGTCCCACGGGCTGGACCGGCTGGCGGCGCTGCTGCTGGCGTGCGGCCGGCACTGGCTGCCGGAGGCGGAGCTGACCGATCTGCTGAAGCTGGACTATTGCTACCATCACCGCGCGCGGCGGGTGCCGGACTTCCTGCGCGGGGAGCCGGCGAAGGAGCCGCCCCGGGTGCGGCAGGCCCGCAAGTCCGCTCCGGACGCAGCCATCGCGCTCTTCCACCATGAGATCCGCTGGGAGGGCGCGCGCCCCGTGCTGCGGCCCCTGCCCGCGCCCGTCTGGTACGCCTTCGGCTACCCGGAGCAGCCGGGCTACTTCTTCCGGCCGGAGATGAGCGAGGTGCCGGGGTTGGAGGGCGCGGCGCGGCGCAAGGCGGCGCCATGACCGACGCCCGGCCCCGCGCCCAGACGCCGCCCAGCCCCACCCAGGCCGCCAAGCGCTCCCTGCGCCAGGCCGTGCTGGAGCGCCGCGCGGCCCTGGGGCCTGACAAGAGGCGGGCGGCCTCGGCGAGCATCCTGGCGCGGGTCACCGCCCTGCCCGCATTCCAGCGCGCCCGGGGCGTGCATCTCTTCCTCAGCTTTCCCGACGAGGTGGACACCGCGCCCATCGTCGCCGCCTGCGCCCGGCAGGGCCGGGCGATCTTCCTGCCCTACCGGATGCCGGGCGGCGAGCGGCTGGGGTGCGCCCGCTGGCAGCCGGGGGAGGCCCTGGTGGACGGCCCGTTCGGTACGCGGGAGCCGGCGCGGCGCGACCCGGTGGACCCCTCCGCCATTGACCTGGTGCTGGTGCCCGGCGTGGCCTTTGACCGGCGGGGAAATCGCCTCGGCTACGGCAAGGGCTTCTACGACCGCTTTCTGGCGGAGTTGGCTCAGGCCGCCTCCGCGGCGCCGGTGGCGTTGGCTTTTTCGGTGCAGATCGTGGAATCTGTGCCCACGGATGCCTGGGATATTGGAATCCCTTGCATCGTCACCGAAAATGAGACGATCGCGCCCTGAGCGGGCGCGGCTTATTGCCCGTTTCGCAACGTTCCGACTCCCGGCAAGATCGGCCCTGCTTCGATCCCAATTCAGAAGCTCCTTGACGCGTACGGTATTACCGTACATACTAACGCGAGGACGAGAATCGGATGCGCCTTGTCGGATTTCGCCACAGGGGGCTGAGACGGCTCTACGCGGACGACGACGCCAAAGGACTGTCCGCGTCTCTGGTGGACAAGCTCCGGAGGCTTTTGTTCGCCCTTGAAACCGCGCAAAACCTCGAACAGGTGGGACGGTTTCCGGGTTGGAAGCTCCATCCCCTGAAAGGGGATTTGAAAGGCTTCTGGAGTCTGACCGTCACCGGAAATTGGCGGATCATCTTCCGGTACGACGAGGCGGTGAACACCGCGAGCGACATCGATCTGATCGACTACCATTAGGTGGCAGGAGGCCGGCATGGCCATGAAGAACCCGCCCCATCCGGGGGAAATGATCCGGACCGAGATCATCGAGCCGCTGGGCTTGAGCGTCTCCAAGGCAGCAACCGTCCTCAAGGTACGGCGCGCCACACTGTCGGACCTGCTCGCGGGCAAGGCCGCGCTCTCGCCGGAAATGGCCCTGCGCATCGAAAAGGCGTTCGGCCCCGAGATGAACCACCTGCTTCAGATGCAGCTTGCCTACGACGTAGCCAGGACGCGCCAGCATTCCCATGCGATAGCCGTCAAGCGCTATGTTCCGCCGGTAGGCCGCGCCGGCTAAGGCGCCGGTGGCGTTGGCTTTTTCGGTGCAGATCGTGGAATCTGTGCCCACGGAGGCCTGGGATATTGGAATCCCTCGCATCGTCACCGAAAATGAGACGATCGCGCCCTGAGCGGACCCGGCCGGCGACCGCGCGGTGGACCCGCTGCCCGGACGACATCAACCCACGGCGGCAACCATGGCGGAACCCCAGGCACCTCCCGGCGGCAAAGGGCCAACCCGGGCCCAGCCCCAGTCCCCGGACGCCGGCGCCAGCCTGCTCCAACGAATCGCGGCCGCCAGTCCCCTGCGCTGGTTCCGCAAGGAGACCCCGCAGGCCTTGGTCGAGCGGGGCAACCGGCTCGTGGACCGCCACAGCTTCGGTTCGGCGCAACTGTGCTTTCACAACGCGCTGGCGCTGGACCCGGGCTGCCTGCCCGCCCTGAGGGGCTTGGGCACGGCCCTGATGCTCCAGGGCGGACGCAGCCAGCTCCAAGCCGCGGAGGCATGCCTGCGCGAGGTGACCCTGCGCGAGCCGGAGGACTTCCCCGTCTACGTGGCGCTGGCCGGCATCTACGACAAGCTGGGCCGGGCGCAGGACGCCGACCGGGAGCGCCGCAAGCTGGGGCTGCTGATGAAGCTCCAGCAGCAACCCGACAACGCCGCCGCCAACAACAACCTGGGCATCCTGCTGGTGCAGCAGAGCCTGCTGGAACCGGCGCGCGGCCGCTTCCAGCAGGCCATCGCCATCCAGGCCAACCTGGACGTGGCCCACGTGAACCTGGCGGCCACCTGCTACCGGCTCGCCAACAGCGAGGCCCGGCCCGACGTAAAGGCCGAGCGCATCGCGGAGGGGGTGGCGGCGGTGGAGCGGGCCATGGCCATCAAGACCACGCCCAACACGCTCATCACCCTGGCCCTGCTCAAGTCCCTGGGGGGGGACACCCAGACGGCATTGGACGCCCTGGCCCAGGCCCAGGCCGCCCAGCCGGACAACAAGGACGTCTACGCCGTCATGCGCACCATCCTGGAGCGGATGGGGCTGTTCGACGAAGCCCTCAAGGCGAACGAGATCTACACAGAACTGGCGGAAGATTAGGCAAGCCGGTGCGTGCCTCGAAGCCCACCGATTCGTGCCTGCGGGTCCCCACGCGGGCATCCGACGCGGGGGGCTCCACCGACCCTGATCCAGCGGCAGCTACGCCCGGGCCGTGGCCTGCGGAAAGCCCAAGCATTGGCGCGGACTGCCCGTGCGCCAAATTGGGCGCATGTCCGGCAAATAGCAGTCTAATCAATAAGGTCGGTTCTAATTCCGAAGCTCGGAACCTGGCCGGTGGAAGAATACATTGGCTTGTCAATGGAACGGGCGGCGGTTTTTCGCGTTAATAGAGCAAGACGAATATGCTAGGAGAGAAGGAAGCGGAATATCCACCTCCCGCCCTCTGGTCCAGGGTGGATTGAGCCCGGGCGGCGGGGAAGGCCCCTAGCTGGAGACGTGCACAGGGCAAGCACACTCAGGGTCCGCACGGGCGTACCCACCCCCCGCCCGTGCGGGGGCAGGCGCGGCTTCAAACCGCCCGGGCCTGCCCTCTTTATCTACCCCCCACAGGGCCCATCATGACCGAGACGCAGGCCCCCGCCGAAGTCCAGCCCCCTGAAGCCCCCGCCCAACCCGCCGAGCAACCCGCCCGGCCGGAGCGCGTGGTTCCGGCTGCCGAAGCGTCGCAGGAACCCAGGTCTTGGTTCAGTTGGCTGCGCTTCTTGCCCGGATTCCGCAAGTCTCCGGCCATGGTGCAGGTGGAGCGGGCGCGGCGCTTGGTGGAAAAGAAGAACTTCACCCAGGCCATGTCCGCTTTTCAGAAGGCACTGGAGACATCCCCCGAATGCGTTCCGGCGTATCAGGGCGTTGCCATGCTGCTGCTGCGCAAGGGGGGCAGCAGCAACATGAAGGTGGCTCTGGCCCGCATCCAGGAGGCCATCCAGCGCGATCCCTACGATCCGAAAAATTACAAGATCAATGCCGCCATCTATGGACGCTTGGGCATGCGCCAAAAGGCATTGGATGAGCGCCGCTTCGCCTCGGCCGCATCCACGATCCAGCACACCCCCGCCCACCCCGTGGCCAACAACCACGTGGGGATCCTGATGCTGCGGAACCGCCTGCCGGATCTGGCGGCCAAGCATTTTCGCAAGGCAGCCGACAGCGACGGCAATTACGACATCGCGCTGCGCAACCTGGCCAAGACGATGTTCGTCATGGCATCGGCCCCGGACAACTCGGCGCGCAAAGCGCAGTTGTTGGCGTCGGCGGAAAAAGAAATTCAGCGGGCGCTCGCCGTCAAGCGCACGGCAGCCTCGTTGGTAACCTTGGGCCGCATCCAATTGCTGCTGGGCGATCAAGGGCGGGCGCAAGAATCCGCGCGCGAAGCGGAGCAATTGGAGCGGGGCAACAAGGAACTGGCTGTCCTGAAGAAGGATTTGGACGCGACGGGCGTTGCCGCTCCGGCGGAAGCAGCGCCTCCCAGACCGGAAGTAGAACCTGAGGGCTAAGCCCCGATTCGGACCGGGTACGGACCCGGGAACTGCAACGGCAAGCCGTGCGTATCGTGCGGGGCGATAGCGAAGCGACGCCTCCCGGTTCTTCGGCGGCGCGGGCCATCCCACGGGCTGGGCCATCAGCCGTCCGGTTCGCTTCGGACTTGGCCCAGGCCGTGGGAAGCGGACCGCAGACCACCTGGGCCCGACCGAATCGGGCCGGGAATGGGGCTTGGCACCGCACTGGCCCTGCACAGGGCTTCGCCGGTTGTTGCTCCGGCGGTGGTTACCGCGCCCTCCCAGCAGCTTTCGGGTGCCGTGTCGCCCCTACGGTCAGGAATCCAGGGGCTTGCCGCCACGGGGACGGGGAGCGGGATCCTCCAGCTTGTCCTTCAGCATCTCCAGCACGGAGCGGCCGCCCTTGCGCCTGGGTTCGCTCAGCGCGGAGAGGGCGCGGCGCAGCCGCCCCATGCCGTCCAGACGCTTGCGGCAGGCCTCGCATCCTTGCACGTGGGCCTCCACCACTTGCCTCTGCTCACCCTCCAGTTCCCCGTCAAAAAGGGCTGACAGTTCCATAGCGAACTGAGCGCATCCCTTTGCCGCCGGTTTCTTCCCCGTTCGATTCGCCATTTCGGTATACCGCATGGGTTTTCCCTCGTTGTTGAGGTGCCTCGCGTGCCTTTCCAGGGGCCCGCGCGCGGCCGCTTTGGCGCGCGTGCTTGCTCCCGGGATTCAGTCGGCCGCGATCCGCCCGCACCGGGACTTCCTTGGACTTCCTGTCCGAGCCCCGCGCTCCCGGGCGCCGGCGGCGGTGGCTTCCCTGCACTACCCCCCTGTCGGACGCGCGGCGCGGCAATGGAATCCCCGCCCCGTGCCCGGCCCATTCCGTTTACCCCTGACCCCCAAGACGTCAGGAGTCCACGTACGACGCCAGCAACTCCTTCAACCGCTCCCGCGCCCGAAACAGGCGCGATTTGACCGTGCCCCGGGAGCAGCTCAGAATCTCGCCGATCTCGTCATAGGAGAACCCCTCGATCTCCTTCAGCACGATGATCACCCGCAACTTCTCGGACAATTGCGCGATCGCCGAGTGCAGCACGTCGCGCAGTTCCTGGTTGAGCAGCGTCTTGTCCGGGACAAAGGTCTCGTCCGCGATCGCATGCTCTTGCATCCGGTCCCCCGCGGATTCGTCGGAGTGGGGGGTCAGCGACACTTCTTGCGCACGTTTGCGCTTCTTGCGCAGGTGATCGATGCAGCAGTTGACCGTGATCCGATAGAGCCACGTATAGAACGCGTAGGTGTGCTCATAGTTCTTCATGCTGCGGAAGACCTTGAGGAACACCTCCTGCGTCAAGTCCTGGCTTTCCTGCTCGTCGCCGACGACCCGCAAGCAGTGGTTGTAAACGCGCTGCTCGTACTTGAGCACCAAGTCCGAAAATGCGGCGCGGTCTCCGGCCTTGAACGCGACGATCAGCGAGTGGTCGTGCGCGCGGGATTCCGCCGCCACGCGGGATTCCGCGTCAGGGCCTCCCGCGTCGCCGGTTCCCGCCCCAGTGAGCGCCGATTCTGCTCCCGTCATGCTGTAGCCTTGGGCATTGCGCGGCCGGCGGAAAGCGGAGCGGGCCTTCCGAGCGTTGAACGTGAAGCCAACGCCGAAGTTCCCTGCGATGCTTCTGCCGCCTTGTGTTCTGGATCGGCCATGCGCGTGTAGCCCTTCCCAGACGACAAAAGTCTAGCATACTTTTGTTCACATTCGCATATCCCGGAATTCCCGGCCAACCCAGCCCATTCGCAGCCCGGCCAACTGGCCGCACCTTCGGCCCACCCGGCGCCGCGATGGGGAAGACGGCGGTGTGCAGGCCCAAGATTCGGCGCTGTTGCGTCCGCGGGCCTGCGGCCTGCAAATTGCTTTGCTCTTGGGAAAAGCGGGCTGGCGCGTGCCGTTCTGGGGCGCGGAGGCAGCCCGGCAGCTCTGCTGCGGGGAGTCCGAGTCGCTCCCCGGAGTCGCTTCTCGGCGTTGGAGACGCCGCGTAGGCAAACAAGCCCTGTGTTCCTTTGGAACACGATTCCTTGGAGAGGAAAGCCATGAACTGGAAGACCAACTTGGCGGCCATGGTGGCCATCGGGGTTGCGCTGTTGGCCGGGTGCGGTGGGGCCCGTCCGGAGCCGTCGGCCTCGCCCCGCATGCAGGCGGAGGATGCAACGGCCGCGCTTGAAGTGCGGACCCTGCGGCAAGAGAACGAGGCGTTGAAGAAGGAGCAATTGAACGCCAGCCGCCAGTTGGAAGCGCTGACCAAGCAATTGGCGGCCGAGAAGGACGAGCAACGCCGTTTTCGGGAAATGATGGCGACCAATTTCGACCTGCTGGAGCAGTCGGTGGCGCTGACGCTCGCCAAATCAATCGAGCGCGGCACGGCGACCGACGGCGCCGCGAGCCGACCCGCGGGGGCGGACAAGACCTCTGCCGTCAGCGGTCAAGCCGCGGCCCCGGCCAAAGCGCCGGAAGGTGCGCCGCCACGGAGCAAGCCGGCGGAAGATGCGGGTGGCCCCACCGGCCATGTCCCGAGCTTCAGGAGCGTGCCGCCGGTGGCGAGCCAGGCCCAGCGGCCCGCCCTCGGCGCCGACCGCTCCTCCGGGGCTGCTGCGACGGCCAAGACCGCTGCCCCGCGCCTGGGCAACACTCCGCTGCCGGCCCCTGTGGTGGCGGACGAGCCGAAGCGCTTCGAGGACGCGGACTTGACCCCGCCCAAGAACCCCAAGAA
>Ga0315281_10002195_pt1 | contig 29021 bp, 31 predicted proteins | sample YL17G07_0_MG_FD_204540 | JGI IMG/M metagenome (GOLD analysis project Ga0315281, IMG submission 204540) | Sediment microbial communities from Yellowstone Lake, YNP, Wyoming, USA - YL17G07_0 | ecosystem: Environmental > Aquatic > Freshwater > Lake > Sediment | place: USA: Wyoming | collected...
CGACGAGGTCGATCGCCTTGTCGGGCAGGAAGCGGTCGGCGACGTAGCGCGAAGCGAGTTCGGCGGCGGCGGTCAGCGCCTCGTCGGAGATGATCAGCTTGTGGTGCTCTTCGTAGCGCTCCTTGATCCCCTTGAGGATCTCGATCGTCTCCTCGACGCTCGGCTCCTCGACGACGATCGGCTGGAAGCGCCGCTCGAGCGCCGCGTCGCGCTCGATGTGCTTGCGGTACTCGTCGAGCGTGGTGGCGCCGATGCACTGCAGTTCGCCGCGCGCGAGCGATGGCTTGAGGATGTTCGCCGCGTCGACTGCGCCCTCGGCCGCGCCGGCGCCGACGAGCATGTGCAGCTCATCCACGAACAGCACGCAGTTGCCGCTGGACTTGATCTCCTCGATCACTTTCTTCAGCCGCTCCTCGAACTCGCCGCGGTACTTCGTGCCGGCGACGAGCGAGCCGATGTCGAGCGTCAGCAGGCGCTTGCCCTGCAGCGTCTCCGGCACGTCGCCGGCGATGATGCGTTGGGCGAGGCCCTCGGCGATGGCCGTCTTGCCGACGCCGGGCTCGCCGATCAGCACGGGGTTGTTCTTGGTGCGGCGCGACAGGATCTGGATGACGCGCTCGATCTCCTTCGAGCGGCCGATGACCGGGTCGAGCTTGCCGGCGCGCGCGGCGGCCGTGAGGTCCATCCCGAGCTGGTCGACGGTGGGCGTGCGGGTCGAGGAGCGGGCGCCGGCGCCAGCACCGGCGCTCTGCGGCATGCTCTGCGAGAGGATGCGCGTCGTCTCGGCGCGCACGCGCTCCAGGTTGACGCCCAGGCTCTCGAGGACGCCGGCGGCGATGCCCTCACCCTCGCGGACGAGGCCGAGGAGCAGGTGCTCGGTGCCGATGTAGTGGTGGTTGAGCCGGCGCGCCTCGTCGACGGCCAGCTCGATGACCTTCTTGGCGCGCGGCGTCAGGCCGATCTCGCCGAGGACCGCGCGGTCGCCGCGGCCGATGATGAACTCGACGGCCGAGCGGACCTTGTTCAACTCGACGCCGAGGTTGGCGAGCACCTTGGCCGCCACGCCGTCGCCCTCGCGGACGAGGCCGAGGAGCAGGTGCTCGGTGCCGATGTAGTTGTGGTTGAAGCGCTGCGCCTCTTCCTGGGCCAGCGTGAGCACCCTGCGCGCGCGTTCCGTGAACTTGTCGAACCTGTCAGCCATAGCAGCGCTCCAGCGTTAATTGCTAACTTTGTTTAACCATAGCACAACCGAGGCCGGGAAGTCTAGTGCTATTGCGCTACAGGTCTGTGACATCGCCCGCGTGTTCGTATCGTCGGGCGGCGACAGATCGGTCTCGACCGGTGTTCCCCCTGATCTTCATTTCGGCCGCTGCCGGCAGCCGGGCCTCGTCGCGTCCGTGCGTCCGTCGTGTGCGGCGCGGGTCCACCGCGCCGCACACGTGTTGTGTGATCTACTACTCGGCCGGCTTCGTCTCCGCCTGTGCGTCGGGCGCTGGCTCGATTTCGGCAGGTGCCGCTTCTTCAGCGGCGGGCGATGCTTCTTCGTCAGCGGCGGGTGCTGCTTCTTCAACAGCGGGCGCTGCTTCTTCGACAGCGGCGGGCGCTTCTTCAGCAGCCGTCGCTTCGACGGCCGCGGCTGCCGCGGCTGCCGCGTCTTCGGCAACGGGCTCCGCTACGCCGGTTTCCGCGTCGGCAGTGGCGGCCTGTGCGGCGGCGAAGGCCTCGGCCATCGCGGACCGGACGGGCTCCTCAGGAGCCCGCTCGACGCGCGGAGCGGGGGCCGGCTCCGGTGCGCGCGTCGCAGCGGCGGCCTCGGCCGGTGCGGCTGCGGGTGCCTCGGCGCTGGCCTCGGGCGCTTCGCTGATGCGGTCGGCGGCGGTGCGCTCCGGCACGACGACGCCTTCACGCTCCTCGAACTCCTTGCGGATGTCGTCCGGCACGGCGATCACCTCGCCGGCCTCGCTGAAGGTGAAGCCCATCTTCTCGCCGTCGTCGCGGGCGTCGCGGAGGCTGAGGCCCAGGCGATGGCGGTCGCGCTCGATGCGGACGATCTTCAGCGGCAGCAGGTCGCCCTCGCGCACCACTTCCTTCGGGTGCGCGATGCGGCGGTCCACCAGCTCCGACACGTGGATCAGGCCCTCGACGGGACCCTCGATGCGCGCGAAGGCGCCGAACGTCACGAGCTTGGTCACCATGCCGGGCACGACGCGCCCAACCTGGTACTTGTCGACGATCAGATCCCACTCCTCGGGCTGCGCGCGGCGCAGGCTGAGGGCGATCTTCTTCGTCTCGGGGTCGACCTTCATCACGTACACGTCGACCTCATCGCCGACGCGGTACATCTCTTCGGGCGTCTTGTTGCGGTCCCACGAGACCTCGCTGAGGTGCGCAAGACCATCGGCGCCGCCGAGGTCGATGAAGACGCCGAAGCTGCGGACGCTGGAGACGCGGCCCTTGCGGATCTCGCCCTCCTTCAGCTCCGCGAGCAGGCGGTCCTTCTGCTGCGAGCGCCACTCCTGCAGCGCCGCGCGCTCCGAGAGGATGACGCGGTTGCGGCGGCGGTTGATCTCGATCACTTTCAGCCGCAGCTGCTTGCCGACGGCGGACGCGAGTCCACCCTCGCCGTCCTGCTCCGGCCGCACGCCGACGACCTGCGACAGCGGCACGAAGGCGTGCACACCCTCGACGTTGACGAGCAGACCGCCCTTGTTGTAGCCGGTCACTTCGCCGTCGAAGGCCTCGCCCTCTTCAAACCGCGTCTGGAGGACGCGCCAGCCGCGCTCGCCGCGCGCGCGGTCCACGGACAGGATCACCTGCCCCTGGTCCGCCTCCGGCTGCATCACGTAGACGAGGATCTTCTCGCCGACGGACACTTTGCTGAGCGGGTCCGCACCCATGGAGTGCATCTCGTGCGGCGGGATCACTCCTTCGGACTTCGATCCGAGATCGACGATCACGCCATCCCGTTGGATGCCCATGATCGTGCCTTCGAGTACTTCGCCGCGGCGAAGCGTCTTGAAGTCCAGGCCCGAGTCCAGCCAGTTCTGCATGGTGAAGGTGGAATCGTCGTCCGGGGCTTCGACCTCCGGATCGGCGACACCACCACTACTAAAGTTCGTCAACGCGATGCGTCCTCCCTGTGACAAAATGAGCCGCCCCGGAGATCAGCGACAGACCCCCACGGTCCATTGCTGATGACCGGTCCGGCTTCTGCCGAATCTTAGCATAGCTTCACCGAACGGCGAAAGACGCCGCAACCCCTAATCGGACGCCTTTCGTCTTAACGACTGCGCTCCGGTATACTGCGCGCTGTCACCTGGCAGGAGTCAGTCAGCACCGGTGCTCTGCGCCGCCCCCGGACCGGGGACGCGCCGCGCGGAGACGGGTGATGCGTCATCGGACCGGAAGAGAAGGGGAACGCGCATGAGTTCAGTCGTAAAGAAGCGCAAGAAGAAGATGCGCAAGCACAAGCATCGCAAGATGCTGAAGAAGACCCGCTGGCAACGCAAGCACAAGGGCTAGGCCGCCGCAGACCGCTGCGCGCCCCGGCGCGCCGCGGTCTGCCGCGCCGGCCGTCCCACATGCGATCGAGGCCCCGATTCCGGGGCCTCTTCGCGTGCCCGGCCTCGGCCGCGCCGTCCGCGCGGAGCGACCGCTACACTTCGACGATGACGATCGCGCTGCAGCTGACGCACGACGAGCCCCGCCTGGTGTACCTGGCGCTGGTCTACCACCTGGGCCGCCCCGGCTCCGAGCTCGATCCCGAGACGAAGATGCCCATCGAGCACGGCCTGCGCGAGGTGAAGCTGGCGCTCGGCGCCGAGATCGAGAGCGATGCCGCGGTCGTCGAGCTGGACGGCGCCCAGTACCGGAAGCTGCTGTCAGCGATCTACGGCTGCGTGAACGAGCTGCGCGTCTACCACATGCGGAACGGCGCCCAGAGCACCAGCCCGCGCTTCACCGAGACCGCCCGCGCGCTCTTCCCGGACCTCGCCGCCGACCACGAGGCCGCGCTGGACGTCGCCGAAGCGATGATGATGCTCCACCGCCGCATCGAGCGGGCGGTGCATCGCGCTGAGGAGGCGCAGGCGCCGGCACCCGAGGCCGCGCCATCGAAGCGTGGCGGAAGCTGGCCGTTCCGCAAGCACTGACGCCTGCGCGCCGCGTGCTTGCGATGGCGGCGTGGCATGGCGTGTCTGCGGATGCTGCTTGGTGGCTAACCAAAGCGCCAGAGCGCTACATGAGGCTGCCGGGCATCGCGAGCGCATCCGAATGCAGCCCCTCCCCTTGTCTGGCCTCCCAGCTCTGCGCCCTCTGCGCCTCCGCGCTGCCTTTCGGGCGGCCGAAACTGGACAACACATAACTCGCTACTGACAACCGCCGCCGGCCGTGCTATGATTCGCTCATCTGATATAGCGTGTTATAGGTACAGAGGTCCGGATGGTAACGAGCCCTTTCGAAAATTACCTGGACCTCGTTGAAGCGGCGCGGCTGCTCAACATCCACCCGCAGAGCCTGCGCCGGCTGATTAAGCAGAAAAAGGTGCCCGCGGTGCTCTTCGCCGGCAAGTACCTGATCGAGCGTGACAAGCTCGAGATGTTCAAGTCGAACTACGACCCGCGCCCCGGCCGCAAGCCGATCCGCCGCCTGCTCTAGGGTTCGCGGTCGCGGTTGGCCTCGAAGAAGCCCATGCTCTTCCGGTACCAGTCCTCGCCGATCTTCCCGTTCGACCGCAAGTAGGTCAGCAGCACCTCGAGCGTCAGCACGGACACGAGGCGGATCCCCACTTCCTCCAGCTTGGCACTGCCGCCGGACTGCCGGTCGAACAGCACGACGGCATCGCGCACGAAGAGCCCCTCGTCGCGCAGCCGGTTGGCGGTGAGGATGAGGCTGCCGCCGCCGGTCGTCAGGTCGTCCATGATCAGGGCCGTCTGGCTGGGGTGGTAGAGCCCCTCCACGTCGGACTCCAGGTCGTCGGTGTGCGGGTGGAGATAGATGAGCGGGATCTTCGACGCCAGCGAGAACGCCTCGGCGATGACCAGGCCACCGAACGGCACACCGCATACGAGGTCGAAGGGGTCGACCTGCGGGTTGCGCATGGACTGCAGCGTGGCCAGCTCCTGCTGGAGGATGTGGGCGGCGCGGGCGAGCGCCGTCGGGTGCGCGATCAGCAGCCGCAGATTCACGTGGATGGGCGAGTGGACCGTCGTGCGGCCGAGCGTGAAGTCGCCGAACTGCACGGCGCCGAGACGCCACAGCGTGTCGGCCAGCCAGAGGTTGGACTGCGTCGTCAGGTCTTCAGCCATGGGCATGGAAAAAGGCCCTCCGCTGGGGAAAGCCTTTCCGCTTGGTGCTATTCAATTCTGGACCTCGAGCAGGCTCCTGTACGGTAACCTCCGTCATGGGTTGGGATTGCGCTCATTGCGTCCCGGTTCCATGTCATCTCTGGTGGAGCCTGCCTCGGCTGGCCCGCCCTGCCCCGGAAGAGGAACAGGGCTTCTCAGTCAACCTGCCAAACACCCCAGCGGATGCGGTCGTTCATGAGAGACCTCCTTCTCACTACGGAGTACTCACGAGCCCTCCATGGGCTAGATCTACGATATTGCGGATCCCGGATCCTGTCAAGTGCCACTGTCAGCTATGGCCAGCGGTCGGCGATCCGTCGCGCCGCGGCGGGAGGGAGTATGATCAGCGAGGGCGCATGCAGGAGGCACCAGCTTGACAGCGCGAGGCATTTCACTCCCGGAGCCGGCCCATCCAGTTCCTCGCCGTCCGATGGGGCGCATGCTTCGCGCGGCCCGGATCATCCATCCGTTCCCGACGCTGCTGAACGTCGCCGCCACGGCCGCGCTGGCCTGCGTCGCGGTGCGCGGCGTGCCCGCCGCCGGCGTGCTCGCGCGGATGCTCGTGCTGATGCTCTGCGCGCAGAGCGCGATCGGCATCACGAACGACTACTTCGACCGAGACCTGGATGCGGTGACGAAGCCGTGGAAGCCAATCGCGGCCGGCCTGGTGCCACCCGCCGCTGCGCTGGTCGCGGCGGTCGCGCTGGTCGTGGCTTCCGCCGCGACCGCCGCGACGCTCGGCCCTGCCAGCTTCGCGCTGGTGATGCTGGGGCTGGCGTGCGGCCTCGCCTACGATGCACGGCTCAAGCGCACGCCGTTCAGCGCGGTGCCGTACATGGTGGCGATCCCGACGCTGCCTTTGTGGGTGTGGTTAACCCTCGGTAAGTGGGGGAACACACTCTGGTGGCTGCTGCCGCTCGGCGCCCTGATCGGCCTGGCGCTGCACCTCGCCAACACGCTGCCCGACATCGACGGCGACCGCGCGCAGGGCGTCAGCGGCCTCGCGCACCGTCTGGGGGCTCGGCGCTCGATGAACGCGGGCTGGGTGTCCTTCGGCGCGGCGCTTGGGCTGAGCGCGCTGCTGGCGCCGTTCCTGGCGTACGACCTGCGCGTCTACGTTCCGGCCGCTGCGGTGGGGACGGCGTGCCTCGCCGCCAGCATCGGGCTGTACCTGCTCCGGCGCGACGCGGCGGCGCTGCAATTCGGTTTCGGCGCGCTGGGCGTGGGCGCGGCGGTGCTCGCCGCCGGCTGGCTCGGCGCGGTGGGCTGACTGGCGTTTTGGCGCTGCGGTCAGAACGCTGCTACGATCGAGCGTGACCTCAGACGGCATCGGCCTCTATCTCCACATCCCGTTCTGCACGGCCAAGTGCGGCTACTGCGACTTCAACTCGTACGCAGGGCACGAGCACATGATCCCTACGTACGGCGATACGCTGCTCCGCGACGCGTCGCTCTGGGCCGAGGCGGTGGCCGGGCGCGGCGTCGAGACGCTCTTCCTGGGCGGCGGCACGCCCAGCCTGACGCCGGTCGAGCAGATGGATCAGATCCTGACGGGTCTGCGGCAGATCTTCCACTTCGAGCCCGGCGCCGAGATCTCGCTCGAGGCGAACCCGGGCAGCCTGTCGACGGAATACCTGCGCGGCCTGCGGTCGATCGGCTTCAACCGGATCTCCATCGGCGTGCAGTCGTTCGACGACGAGGAACTGGTGGCGCTGGACCGCATCCACACCGGCGACCAGGCGCGCGCGGCGTACGCGTCGGCGCGCGAGGCGGGGTTCGAGAACGTTAACCTCGACTTCATCTACGGGCTACCGGAGCAGCCGCTCGACGCGTGGCAGCGCACGCTGGAGCAGGCGCTGGCGCTGGCGCCTGAGCACCTGTCGCTGTACGCGCTGACGGTCGAGGACGGCACGCCGCTGGCCCGCGACGTCGCGCGCGGCCGCATCTCGTCGCCGGACCCGGACATGCAGGCGGAGCACTACGAGTGGACGCAAGAGCGCCTGGCGCGCGCCGGCTACGAGCATTACGAGATCTCCAACTGGGCGCGGCCGGGGCGGCGCTGCAAGCACAATCTGCTGTACTGGCAGAACCGCGAGTACCTGGGGCTGGGCGCGGGCGCGCACTCGTTCCTCAACGGCGTGCGCTTCTCGACGGTCCTGCTGCCGAACCGCTACGCCGAGCTGGTCGACGAAACGGTCACGGCGCGTGGCGGTGGCGGCACGGCGATGCTGCACGTGCGCGGCGCGGAGCAGATCACCCCGGAGCTATCGATCGCGGACACGCTGATCCTCGGGCTGCGGCTGACGGAGGGGATCGACACGCGCGCGTTCGAGACGCGCTACGGGCGCAGCGTCGACGATCTGCACGGCGCCGTGTTTGAAGAGTTCATCGGCTACGGGCTGCTGGAGCGCACGCCGACGCACCTGCGGCTGACCGCGCGCGGCCGCCTGCTGAGCAACGAGCTGTTCCAGCGCCTCCTGCCGGAGCCGGTGGCGTAGTTCGCGAGACTCAGTCCGGCAGCAGCAGCTCGCCGCGCAGCACGGTGACGGCGTGGCCCCCGATGTGCGCGCGCGGCGCGTCGGCGGTGCCGGTGACGTGCACGTAGACCCGCCCCGGCTGCCCCATCTCGATCCCCTGCTCGGCCACGTAACGGATGACGCCGTCCCGCGCCGGCAGCAACGCGTGCTTGGCGATGAAGACGGCGGTGCAGCCGTTGCTGCTGCCGGTCACGGGATCCTCGAAGACGCCGGCAGCGGGCGCGAACGCGCGCACGTGGACATCCGCATCAGCGGACTGCGCGCCGAGGCAGAAGATCGACAGGCCGTGCGGCACGTCCATCAGCGCCGTCATGTTTGGCTCCACGCGCAGCATCGCGTCGAGCGATGCGACCTGCGCGATCACCCAGAAGATGCCGGTCGAGACCTGCTCGGCGCGGACGATCTCGCCCGACGCCAGGCCGACGGCGGCGGCGACCGCATCGAGCGGCAACGGGCTCTCCCGAAACTCCGGCGCGGCCTGCGTCATCGTGTAGAGGGGCCCAGCCGCAGCTATCTTCTCTCCGTCGATGACCACCCCCGCCGGCGTCACCTCCACCGGGATCACGCCGGCGCCCGTCTCGAGGAGGAGGGGCTCGCCGCCTGGCAGCTTCACCCGCCCTTCGCTGACCAGGATGTGCGAGGCGGCGATCGTCGGGTGGCCGGCGAACGGCAACTCCGTGCCGGGCGTGAAGATGCGGATGTGCGCGTGGTGTTGGGGCGACGCCGGCGGCAGCAGGAAGACGGTCTCGGAGAGGTGCTGGTTCAGCGCGATGCGCTGCATGGTCTCCGCGCTCAACCCCACCCCATCGACGACGGCGGCGGGGTTGCCTTCGAGCGGCGTGCGCGTGAAGGCGTTGACGTGGCGGATCGTGCGGCCCGGCATTACAGCACGTGTCGGACGACGCGCACCGCCCGCCCGCCGGCGGAGATCAGCAGCGTCCACGCGAGCGCGTTCAGCAGCACGTTGATGGGGTACATCATCCACATGCGCTCGGCGCGGCCCTCTTCCAGCGCCTGTCCCGCCAGCGTCCGCGTGACGATGAACTGCAGAATCGCTGTCACCGCGAACGTCCGGATGAATGTCTTACGCATGGCGATGCCTCTTCCCTCGTGCCGGGCGCTACAGGTCCTTGCGATAGATCCGCGTGCGCGACGCCGGCTTCCAGGGCGGGTACACCGTGCGCTCGATCTCCCAGCCCTCGCGGTCGAACAGCGAGTGCGCTTTGACGTTGTTCTCGCTGGTGTGCAGCCAGAGGTGGCGCTTTCCGCGCCTCTTCGCTTCGGCCTGTACCGCTTCGAGCAACATACTGCCGACGCCCGAACTCCGCGCGCCCGCGGTGACTTCGATGTTCTCGAGGTAGGCGTTGTCGCCCTGTTGAAAGGCGCGCGTGTCGTCGTCCGGCGGGTCCCAGTCCTGGTCGTCGCGGAAGTTGATGTGGACGACGGCCCAGCCGACGGCGCGCCCGCCGTCATCGGCCACGTAGGCGAAACAGTCGCCCGCCTTGCACGCCGCCTCCATGTGGTCCAGGCGCGTGCGGTCGCGCTCGCTGAGGAATGACTTGAGCGGTGCTTCGTCGCGCGCGAAGTCGATCGGGCGTACCGATATGCTGTCGTTGGCCGTCATGGCGCTCTCCGGGTACGCGCGAGTTGCGTGCGGCAGTCGTTCACGGGACATCCTTCCCTGATGGGGCGCCGGGCGTGAGGATGCCTCGATTCTAACGCCCAGCGGGAACGGGAGGGAAGCGGCCCGCTCAGGCCCGCCGCATCGTGCCGCTCAGAGCGCCCGTGAACGTGCCGTCGGCGGCGGCCTGGAGGCGGCTGGAGATGGCGATGCGCACACCCGCATACGGGCCGACGCCGTCGCAGGTCAGGCGCATGTAGCCGTCGTCGAGGCTGGTGAGCTGGCCGGTGCAGAGCACCGTGTTTGTGACCGGATCCGTGATCTGGGCCGTATTCACGGTGATCGCCGACCGCGGCTGCGCCTCGGTGGTCTCGTTGTCGTTCGCCTCGTGCTCGTCGACCTCGTTGTCGGGCGTGGGCACCACGCGCGACTGCGTCAGTTCGACGCGTACCTTCGCCGGGAAATCGCCGCTCGCCGTGCCATCGATCGTCAGGTGCGAGGCGCTGGCGTCCTTCGTCTGCGCGTACGTGCCGGCGAAGTCGTTGTCAAAGCTCGGCAGGAACGGGAACGCCTCCGGCGTTGGTGAAGGCGCGGCGGCGGACGATGCCGCCAGCGCGCGAGGCGCCGGATCACCTTCAGCGAGCGCGTTCGCCGACGGCGCGGCGCCGGGAGCGTGGAACAGCGACGTGCCGAACATCAGCACCGCCGCGACGATCACCGTCGACGCGCCGCTCGCGAGCCGGAGGGTGCGCACGGTGCTGCTTTCCGGCATGTGGTACTGGATGCGGTAGAGGATCAGCGCCAGCGTAGCGCCGCCGGTCGTGACGTAGATCGCCTTCGCCCACGCCTCGGTCGTGTCGGTGCCGGCGACGATGCCGTGCAGCGCCACACCCGCGAACATGGCGAACGTGAGGAAATGCAGCGCCCGCCACGTGCGGTAGCCGATGGCGCGCCTCACGTAGAAGCTCGCGATGAGCAGGATCAGCGTGTAGAGCGAGAACACGCCCACGGCCGTCTGCCACGTCCGGTACGGCGAGAGGAACGGGATCGACAGCTGCCAGACGTTGAATTGGAAGTAGCCGTCGAGCAGCAGGATGTAGACGTGGAAGATCGTGAACGCCAGCGCCAGCAGCGTCGTGAAGCGATGGATGTCGAACACCGCGTTGCGCTTGACGAAGCGCTCCACCAGCCGCGTGCCCATCGAAATGCCGAGACCGACGGACACGAAGAGCAGCAGGTAGCCGGTGAAGCCGGCGGCGCGCGAGAGGTACCAGAATTCGTGGTTCACGCGAAATACTCCGTCATGCCGCTCGTCGCCAGCGTCTCGCCACGCGCCGTGACGGCGATGCACTCCGCGCCGTCAAACCGTTCGATCATCGCGATGCTGGCCGCCGATCCGAGCAGGAAGGCGCACTTCGCCAGCACGTCGGCCTGCGTGGCCGTTAGGCCGACGACCGTGACCGTGAGCAGGTCGCTGCCCGAGCTGGCGCGCTCCCGCGGGTCGATCAGGTGGTGGTAGCGCGTGTCGCCGATGTTCCAGTGCCGCATCGAGGACCCGGACGTGGCGACGCCGCGGTCGTTGACGTTTAGCACCGCCAGGTCCTGATCCGGCGCGAACGGATCCTGGACGCCGACGTACCAGCCGTCGCCGTCGGGGCCGTCGCCGACGGCGTAGAGGTCGCCCGATGCGTTGACCATCGCGTTCGCGTGCGATCCGAGCGAGGCGATCGCCCGGTCGACGGTGTAGCCCTTGCCGATGCCGCCCAGGTCGATGCGGGCGTCCGCCGGCAGCGTGATCGTCTCGTGGTCGTAGTCCAGCGCGATGTGGCGCCACAGCGGAGTGACGCCGGCCGGTGCGCGCGATGCCACGGCGGCGCCCCCGCGCGGTCGGATCTGCTCGAAACTGCGGTCGTAGCCGCCGGCCTCCAGCGCGTCGAGCACCGTCGGGTCGAAGATGCCCTCGGTGATGCAGGCCCAGCCGACGGCTTCGCTGACGGCATCGAACAGCAGCGGCGATGCGCGGAAGGGCGCCGGCGCCGCGGCGTTGAGCGCGCACAGCTCGCTCTCCGGGTCGAAGCGGCTCATCGCCCGCTCGTGCGACGCGAACAGCGCCTCGATGGTACTGGCGCCGGCGGCGTCGCCCCGGACGATCTGCACATCGACCGTGCCGCCCATGGCGGGGAAGGTGCGCGTTATTGGGTCAGGAGACATGCGTCCTCGTGTGGCGCTTGCGCGGTGCGGGCGCCACAGCCGAGGCGGGCGCGCGCTTCCCGCGTGCGGGCGTCGGGGACGCCGCCGCTGCGGCGGCGGGCGCGTCGGCGGCGGCGGGCGGCGGCGGGTTCGTGTGCACGAGCGCCCACGTGCCGAGCAGCGCCGCCATGCCGGCCACGGCCGCGCCCACTTTTGCCGCGAGGTTCTTCTTGAGGTTCATGGGTTCCCTTTCCCCTATAGAGTGCCAGACGCGGCCCCGCGATTTGTTACCAAAACGATAACGGGGCCGGAGGATGGGAAGTCCCTCATTTCACCGGTATACTCGGACTCACCTCGATCGACTGGATGCCGGAAGGAGGCGGGACGTGCTGTATTTCGTCAAAGCTGAACTGAGGCAGATGCCACCGATGGCCCGCGAGCAGTGGATGGGGCAGGTGATCGCCACCTGGCAGGTGCTGGCCGAGCTGGAGCGCACCGGCCAGGCGAAGGGCGTCGGCGCGATGCTGGGGAAGCAGGCCGGCGTGGCCATCCTCGATGCCGAGTCCCACGAAGCGGTGGCGCAGATCCTCCTGCGGTTGCCGGTGTCCGCGTACCTCGAATGGGACATCGTGCCGATGGTCTCGGCCCAGCAGGCGCTCGACAACGCGCGCTGGTCTACCGCTGCCACGGCGCGGACGTGACGGTGACGACGCTCGTCGAGCACGCGCAATCGCTGCTGGCGTACCACGCCTGGGCCGACGACCGGATCCTGGCGGCGGCGGACGGCATCTCAGCTGCGGACTACGCCCAGCTGCAGGCTCCGTTTGAGCACATGTTGGGTACGTGGCGCTTTTGGCATGCGAACTGGGCAGGCACGTGGGGACAGATGGTGCTGCCAGTGTTGCCGACGCTGGCGAAGGCTCGCGAGGACTACGCGGCATCGCACGAGGCGCTGAGATCCTACGCCCGCGCGTTGACGCAGGAGGAGTTGGACCGCAGCGAGCAGTGGTGGCTGCGCTGGGGCTACGAGGGGAAGATGGCGCTCGGCGAGAGCGTCACGCAGATCTTCTACCACGGCATCCAGCATCGCTCCGAGATCGCCGTCGTGCTGACGTCGCTCGACCGCTCGCCGGGTGATCTCGACTACCTGACCTTCTTGCGCGAGTCCGGCGCCGCGGTCCCGGCGGATTAGCCAGTCTTGACCCTCGTGTCAGCCGTCTCCGAATCTACGTAACGGACGATATGGCACGCCCTTGCCTTGCAGCAGCACCTTGACGCGGCCGAGCTTGGCCGGGTCGATGAGGTCCATCACGACGCGGCGGCGCGCGAAGTACTCCTCCATCTGCGGCGCGCCCTCCTGTGCTGCGGCGGCGACGCCCTCGCCGATGCCGAGCCGCACGAGGAAGTCAGCCTGGTCGGTCATGCCGACGGTGCGCAGCCCCGCGCGCTCGCCCGCGAGCCGCAGCGTCGTGAAGTCGACGCTGCCGGTGATGTCCTGCTTGCCGATGCGCTGGTACGGGTCGCTGCTCGCCGACTGGCGGTAGAAGCAGAGCAGCGTGCCATCGCGGCGCCAGGGCGCGTAGAGCTGCGCCGCCTCGTACCCGTAGTCGAAGGTCAGCGCGTAGCCGCGATCGATCGCGCGAGCGACATCGGCGATCCAGCGCGGCGCGTCGAGGTTGACCTCCGCATAGCAGCCCTCGCCCGGCATGATGCCCAGGTCGTCGAAGTAGGCTCGCAGGGCGTCATCGGAGAGCGGGCGCAGGTCGTCGGCGAAACGGTCGTCGCGCCAGGTCACGTACACCTCGCGCAGCTCGCCGCCGCGCCGTACGACGCGGTGCACCGGGAACGCATCGATCAGCTCGTTCGAGAGCACGCAGCCCGTGATGCCGGAGGGCAGCGCGTCGATCCAGTCGGCCGCCCCGTCCGGCAGGTCCAGCTCCGCCAGCGTGTCGTGCTGCGCGCGGGTGAGCGCGGGGCTGATCTCGACGATGCGGTAGCGCACCGCCGCGGCGAAGTCCGGCTCGCGCCCCGCCCAGCGCAGGATGTCGCGCGCGAGCAGCCCCGTGCCGGCGCCCTGCTCGACGATGTCGAAGCGCGCCGGCCGCGACATGGCCTCCCACAGCTCGAAGAGCTGTCTGGCGACGAGCGTGCCGAAGATCGGGTGCACCTCCGGGCTCGTGACGTAGTCGCCGCCGCGGCTCATCGCGCCGGCGCTCGTGCTGTAGTAGCCGTGCTTCGGGTGGTAGAGCGCGGTCGCCATGAACTCGCGGAACGTGATCCCGCCCTCGCTGGCGATGCGCTCCCGCAGCTCGGCGACGAGCGGCGCGCTCTCGGTGATCGACTCGAATTCGTCTCGCACGGGCTGCATCGCTCATTGTAGGGGCTGGCCCCGCGCGGGTGGAGCCGGCTGCGGCATGGTGGTGTCGCGGGGCGGGCGGTTGTGCCGGAGTGCCCCGTGCGCGAAGATGCGGCGTCTTGCGCGCGCACCGAACGGGGGATGCATGCCGGTCGTCGAGCTGAACGGGATCCACATCAACTATGAAGAGCACGGCTCGCCGTCCGGGGCGGCGATCCTGCTGACGCACGCCTTCGCCGCGACGCTGCAGATGTGGGGGCCGCAGTTCAAGGCGCTCTCGGACTATCGCGTGATCGCCTGGGACATGCGCGGGCACGGCGGCACCGACAGCCCGCCCTCGCAGGACGATTACAGTGAGAAGCTGACGGTCGAAGACATGGCGTCGCTGCTGCGGCACCTGGGCGCCGAACAGGCCGTGATCAGCGGCCTCTCGCTCGGCGGCTACATCTCGCTGGAGTTCCAGCACGCCCACCCGGAGATGGTCCGCGCGCTGATCCTCTGCAACACCGGCCCGGGCTACCGCAAGGACGAGGCGCGCGCTGGCTGGAACGACTTCTCGATCGGATACGCGAAGCGGTTCGATGAGTGCGGCCTCGACGGCCTCGGCCGCGGCATCGAGATCGACCTGACGCGCGCGTACCAGCGCTCCGCGCACGGCCTCGCCTGCGCGGCGCGCGGCATCCTCACGCAGCGCGACGCCGTCGTGATGGAGAACCTGGAGCACATCGCCGTGCCGGCGCTGATCGTGCTCGGCGCCGACGACGAGCGCTACAAGGCCGGCGGCGACTACCTCGCGTCGAAGATCCCCGGCGCCCGCAAGGTCGTGATCGAGCAGGCGGGCCACGCCGTGAACCTCTACCAGCCCGATGCGTTCAACGCCGCAGTGCTGCAGTTCCTCCGCGACAACGGCATCTAGCGGGTCAGCACGTCATCCTGTCAGCAGGTCAGCAGGTCAGCACGCCAGCGCGTGATCGCACCCGCACACCGTTCGCCCCGATCGCGAACCCGCGCTCCGCCCGCGCCCCTCTCCCCTTGTGGGAGAGGGGTGGCCGAAGGCCGGGGTGAGGGCCGCATCTGCTACCATCCGTCATTCGCGATTGCGGCATGGTGATGAAGATGACGGCGCGACTCGACGGCCTCTGGCGGAATCCCGACTTCATGAAGCTCTGGGCGGGCGAGACGATCTCCGTCTTCGGCTCGCTGATCACGCGCACGGCGCTGCCGTTCACCGCGATCCTCTACCTCGATGCGACAGCGTTCCAGGTCGCCGCGCTGGCCGCGTCCGACGTGGTCGCCGGGATCCTCGTCGGACTGGTGGCGGGCGTCTGGGTCGACCGGCTGCATCGCCGCCCGATCATGATCGCCGCCGACCTCGGGCGCGCGCTGCTGATCGGGTCGATCCCGCTCGCCGCCGTGCTGGGCGTGCTGCGGATGGAGCAGCTGTACGTCGTGGCGTTCTCGGCGGGCGTGCTGACGATGTTCTTCGACGTGGCGTACCAGTCGTACCTGCCGTCGATCGTCGAATCGGAGCAGCTGATCGACGGGAACAGCAAGCTCACGGCCAGCGCATCGGTGGCGGAGTTCGGCGCGTTCTCCCTGAGCGGCTGGCTCGTGCAGCTGATCACGGGGCCGGGCGCGGTCCTGATCGACGCCATCTCATTCCTGTTCTCGGCGCTGTTCGTTCGGGCGATCCGTGCGCCGGAGCCGCCGCCCCCGCCCCGCGCGGAGCGGCAGAGCGTACGCGTCGAGATCCGCGAGGGGTTGCAGACGATCGCCGCCGATCCGGTGCTGCGGGTCGTCGCCGCAAGTCAGATATCGTTGTCGCTCGCAGACGGGCTATTCGGTGCGGTCTTCCTGCTCTTCACGACCCGCGAGCTTGGCTTTTCGCCGGGCGTGCTTGGCGTGATCTTCGGTGTCGGCGGCCTGACGTCGCTCGTCGGCGCGGTCGCTGCCGGGGCCACGGCGCGCCGGTTCGGCGTCGGCGGCGCGATGATCGTCGGCATGCTGCTCGGCGGCGCCGGCGTCCTGGTGGCGGCCGGCGCGCCCGACGCATCGATCTTCGCGGCGATGCTGCTGGTCGCGCAGCAGCTGATCAGCGACCCAGGCTGGACGATCTATGGGATCCACCAGATGAGCGTGCGCCAGGCGATCGTGCCGGCGCGGCTGCTCGGCCGCGTGAACAGCGCCATCCGCTTCGCCGGCCTGATCGCGATGCTGGGCGGGACGATGATCGCCGGCGTTGTCGCCACGCTGGTCGACGCGCGCGCGGTGCTGGTCATCGGCGCCGCCGTGACGCTGGCGGGTGCGCTGCTGCTGATGGCGTCGCCCGTGAGGCGGCTACGCACTGTCGTGCCGGCGACCGTCGATGACGCCGGGCCAGTGCCAGCCGGCGCGCCCTAGCCGGCCGGCTCGGAGTGCTTGTATACCGACTCCATCAGCCGTCCCAGCGCGCCACCGGTGTGATGCTCGAAGTCGGCGAGCGAGTAGCCGCGATGTTGCGCGACGGCGAGCGCCAGCGCGTCACCGATCGCCAGCGCCGCTGCTGCGCTCGCCGTTGGCGCCAGGCCGATGGGATCCGCAGCGGCCGTCTTCCCTGGCGTGAGCACGATGTTTGCGACGAGCGACAGGGTCGATTCCGGCGTGTCCGTGATCGCGATGATCTGGAGTTCCATGTTCTTGAACACCGGAAACAGCGCGATTAACTCGGGGGTCTCCCCGCTGTGAGAGAAGGCGAGCACGAGGTCGCCCTTCCGCAGCCCCGCAAGGTCGCCGTGCACCGCCTCGCCGGCGTGGAGGAACGACGCCGGCGTGCCCGTCGAAGAGAGCGTGGCGGCGACCTTCGCCGCGACATGGCCCGACTTGCCGATCCCGCACGCCATGATCCGGCCCCTGTTCGTCGCGATGAGTTCGACGGCGTCGGCAAACTCGTGCGACAGGGCGTTCGCGGCTTCTTCGAGCGCCCGCGCCTCGTTGCGGATCACCTCGCGCCCGAGGACGATGTGGCGCTCCCGATCGCGGTCGAATATCTGCTGGCTCATGTGCGCACTCCTCTCTTGACGAGCGCGTCCACCTCTCTACGGGCGGGCATGGACGGCTCGGCGCCGGCGCGCGCGCAGGCGAGTGCGCCTGCCGCGTTCGCGAACCACAGTGCGTCCGCAATGCCCGCTCCCTCGGCGAGGCGGACGGCGAGCGCGGCGCAGAACGCGTCTCCTGCACCTACAGTATCGACAACGGGGACCTCAAAGCACTGCGCATGGAGCCGCAGACCCTCGGCGCAGACGACGGCGCCGTCATGCCCGAGCGTGACGAACACGCCGCGCGGTCCGAGCTTGAGCAGCGCGCCGGCCATCGAGAACGCGCCCTCGGGGCCGGGCGCGTCCATGCCGGTGAGCGCCCGCGCCTCGATCTCGTTCGGCGCGATGATGTCCGTGAGGGCGAGCAGCTCCCCCAGAATCGGCGCGGCTGGCGCGGGGTTCAGCAGCGTCATGGCGCCCGCGTCCCGGGCGGCGCGCGCGAAGGCGATCGCCGCCGCCATCGACGTCTCGAGCTGCAGCATCGCCACGCCGGCGCCAGCCAGCGCGGCTGCGCCCGCTGCCACGTCCGCCGCGTCGAGACGACGATTCGCGTGGGGCGCTTGCACGATGCTGTTGCCGCCGTCGGGTTCGACGGTGATGCTGGCGACGCCGGTGCCCTCGTCCGGATCGGTGACGACGCCCGTGCGGTCGATGCCCTCGCGGTCGAGCGCTTCGAGGAAGCGGCGGCCGAACTGATCGTCGCCGACGCGCCCGACGACGGCGACGTCGGCGCCGAGGCGGCGTGCTGCCACCGCCTGGTTGAACCCTTTGCCGCCGAGGTGCATCGCGAACTCACCCTGCAGCGTCTCACCCGCGTCCGGCCGCCGCGCGGCGCGCATGACGAGGTCCATGTTGAAGCTGGCGAGCACGGCGATCTTCACCATGCCGCGATTGTAGACGCTGCGCGCGGCCGTGTCTCTCGCCGCTCGTGACGCACTCGCGCGCCGGTGCTACGCTCATCGCTATGCCGCTGCCGATTGCGCCGCCGATCGAACCAATGCTGGCCCGCCTCGCCGGCGAGATCCCGTCCGGTGACGGCTGGCTCTACGAGCCGAAGTGGGACGGCTTCCGCGCGCTCGTCTTCTTCGACGGCACGGAAGCCTACATCCAGAGCCGCGACCTGAAGCCGCTAGCGCGCTACTTCCCCGAACTTCAGGCGGAGCTGCAGCGCGTCCTCCCGCGCCCGCTGGTGTTCGATGGCGAGGTCGTGATCATGGGCTCGAACGGCCTCGATTTCGACGCGCTGCAGATGCGCATCCACCCCGCCGAGTCGCGCGTCCGCAAGCTCGCGGCGGAGACACCGTCATCGTTCGTCGCGTTCGACCTGCTGGCGGACGGCGACTGCGACCTGGGCGCGTCGCCGTTTTCGGAGCGCCGCGCCGCGCTCGAGGAGGCGCTGGCGGGCGTCAGCGCGCCGGTGTATTTGACGCCGGCGACTCGCGACCGGGACACCGCGCTCGACTGGTTCCAACGCTTCGAGGGAGCGGGCCTCGACGGCGTCGTGGCGAAGCGGCTCGACGGCTCGTACGAGCCGGGCGTGCGCGCGATGATCAAGATCAAGCACCTCCGCACCGTCGATTGCGTGGTCGGCGGTTTCCGCTGGAACAAGGGCGAAGAAGGGAAGTCCGTCGGCTCGCTGCTGCTCGGCCTGTACGACGACGCGGGCGTGCTGCACCACGTCGGCCACACGTCGAGCTTCAAGGCCGCGGAGAAGAAAGCGCTCGTCGCGCAGCTCAAGCCGTACATGAGCGACGACGAGGCGCAGGGCTTAGGCGGAGGGCGCACGCCCGGCGGGCCTAGCCGCTGGGCGCAGGGGCGCGACATGAGCTGGCTGCGCCTGCGGCCGGAGCTGGTGTGCGAGGTGACGTTCGATCACCTGCAGGGCGACCGCTTCCGCCACGCCGCGACCTTCCGCGGCTGGCGCACTGACAAGCCGCCTGCAGCGTGCGGCTTCGACCAGGTCGCCGCGACGCCGCCGTACGAGCTGGAGCAGATCTTCAGGAAGAGGAACCTGGAACCTGGAACCTAGAACCGGGCTGAAAGCCCAGAACCTACCCCCAAACCGCTACAACCTACCCCCTACAACCTACATCCGCCGCTTGCTGGGCTGCACGCGCGGGGGCTCGCCCGGCGCTTTCGGGAACTGCGGCGGCCACGGTGCGTCGCCCAGGCCGTCGCGCTCCTGCTTCGCCACGAGCTCCAGCAGCGGCTCCAGCGAGTAGCTGCGGCCGTCGATCGCTGCGCCGGGATCGCCGCGCTCGGCGTATCGAAGCGGCACCGTCTTCAGCGTGAACGCCGCCGGATCGACAGCCGGCACCTCCGACCAGTCGAGCGGGCAGGAGACGCGCGCGTCCGGCGTCGGCCGCACGGAGTACGCCGACGCGACGGTGCGGTCGCGGGCGTTCTGGTTGTAGTCGAAGAAGACGCCGTGCCGCTCCTCCTTCCACCACGCCGTCGTCGCCAGCGCAGGGACGCGGCGCTCGACCTCGCGCCCCAGCGCCAGCGCCGCGCGCCGCACGTCCGTGAATCCCCACTTCGGCTCGATGCGGACGTTGATGTGGATGCCGCGCGACCCGGACGTCTTCGGGAAGCCCTCGTACCCGAGGTCCGCCAGCACCTCGCGCACCGTCATCGCCACCGCGCGCACGTCGGCGAACGTGGCTTCCGGCGTCGGATCGAGATCGACCCGCAACTCGTCCGGATGGTCGACATTGCCCGCGCGCACTGCCCACGGGTTGAGGTCGATGCAGCCGAGGTTGATCACCCAGGCCAGATGCGCCGCGTTCTCGACGACGGCGAGATCGGCCGTGCGCCCGCTCGGAAACGTGATGTGCGCTGTCTTCATGCCCGGCGGTAGATTCGCCGGGGCGCGCTTCTGGAAGAAGGGTTCGGCGGCCACGCCGTTGGGATAGCGCTTGAGTACCATCGGCCGCTGCCGCACGCCGGCGAGCGCGCCCGGCGCGATGCTCAGGTAGTAGCGCACGAGGTCGAGCTTGGTGTAGCCGGCCTCGGGGAAGAAGACCTTGTCGGGATTCGTGATCGTCACATCGACGCCGGTGGCGTCGATCACGACGGAGTCCTTCGCCATGCGATTACTGTACGGGATGGCGGGCGTGCGTCAGTAGACCTGCTGGTCGGCGCGGATCGCCTCCAGGTGCTCCTTCACGCTGCGCATGAACATGCCGGCCTGCGCGCCATCGAGCGCGCGGTGGTCGAAGCTGATGCAGAGGTTCATCACCGATCGCGCGGCGAACGAGCCGTCTTCCGCGACCCGCAGCTCGCGGCGGATCGCCTCGGTCGTCATGATGGCGACCTGGCCCGGCGGGATCAGCGGCTGCGAGATCACCGACCCGAAGGCGCCGGTGTTGTCGAGCGTGAACGTCGCGCCGCGCACCTCGTCGAGGCTGAGCTTGCGGTCGCGCGCCTTGGCGCCGAGATCGACGATCTCGTGCGCCAGCCCGGCGATCGACTTGCGGTCGGCGTCGCGCACGACCGGCACGATCAGCCCCGACTCGACCGCGACCGCCACGCCGATGTGGCAGGCGTGATGGACGCGGACGCCCTCGTCGGTGTAGGTGGCGTTGAGCGCGGGATGCTGCTTCAGCGCGGCGACGACGGCCTGCACGAAGAACGGCAGGTAGGTCAGCGGTACGCCTTCGGTGCGCTGGAAGCCCTCTTTTGTGGCTTCGCGTAGCCTCACCAGGTTCGAGACGTCGGCCTCAACCACCATCCAAGCCGGCGGGATCGTCAGGTGCGCGTCGAGCATGCGCGCCGCGATGGTGCGGCGCGTCGCGGAGAGCGGCTGCACCTCGTCGCCGTCCGGTGCCGGTGTCGAGGCTGCGGCGGCGTGCGCCGATGGCGCGGGTGGGGAGGCTGGCGGCGCCGAGACGCCCACCACGCCCGCCTCGCGTGACGGCGGCACGGTGTACGCGACCGGGTTCTCGATGTAGCGCATCACGTCCTGTCGGGTGACGCGGCCCTCGATCCCCGTCCCCCGCACGAGTGCCAGGTCGATGTCGTGCTCCGACGCGAGCTGCAGCACCACCGGCGAGTAGCGGCGCGTCCGGTGCGGCTGCTCCGGCGTTGCGGGCACGGGCGAGGCGCCGTTCGTGGCGATGGGCGCGGCTGCGGTGAGCGGTGCTGCTGCCGCCACCACAGGTCGAGCGGGCCTATCGCTCTGCTCTCTGCTCTCTGTTTTCTGCTCTGCGTCGAACTCCGCAAGCGGCGCACCCACGGGCGCCACTTCGCCCTCCTGCACGAGGATCCGGGTCAGCCGCCCTTCGAATGGCGATGGCACCTCGACGCTCACCTTCTCCGTCTCGATCTCGACGATCGGCTCGTCGAGTTGCACGGCGTCGCCCTCGCCCTTGAGCCAGCGCGTGATCGTGCCCTCGGTGACGGATTCGCCGACGTCGGGCATGTTCAGGGTGGGCATCGTGCGCCTCCGCTAGTACGCCGCGAGTTCCCGCATCGCGACGGCGATCTTCTCGCGAGACGGCATGAAGTACGCCTCCATCACCGCGCTGTAGGGCATCGACGGCACGTCCAGCCCCGCCAGCCGCCTGATCGGCGCGTCGAGCGAGTCGAAGGCATGCTCGGCGATGATCGCCGCGACCTCGCCGCCGATGCCGCCCGTCAGGTTGTCCTCGTGCACGATCAGTACCTTGCCCGTGCGCTTCGCGGCGTCGAGGATCGCCTCGCGATCGAGCGGCGCCAGCGTGCGCAGGTCGAGCACGGTCGCGCGGATGCCGTCGGCCGCCAGTTCGTCCGCCGCGGCCAGGCACTCGTGCGCCATCATGCCGTAGCTGATGACGGTGAGGTCGTCGCCCTCGCGGCGGAGCGCCGCCTCGCCGATCGGCACGGTGAAGTCTTCGGCCGGGACCTCGCCCTTGAGCAGGCGGTAGGCCCGCTTCTGCTCCAGGTAGATCACGGGGTCCGGGTCGCGGATGGCCGCCTTCAGCAGGCCCTTGGCGTCATACGGCGTGGCCGGCGCGACGACCTTCAGCCCCGGCACGTGCGCCAGCATCGCCTCGATCGACTGTGAGTGGTACAGCGCGCCGCGGATGCCGCCGCCCGACGGCGCGCGCACGACGATCGGGCAGCCCCAGCCGTTGTTCGACCGGTAGCGCCACTTCGCCGCTTCGCTGATGATCTGGTTGAACGCCGGGAAGGCGAAGTCGGCGAACTGCATCTCCGCAACCGGCACGCAGCCGTTCGTCGCCATGCCGATCGCGACGCCGACGATGCTGCTCTCGGCCAGCGGCGTGTCGAGCACGCGGCCGGGGCCGAAGCGGTCGAGCATGCCGTCGGTGACGCGGAAGACGCCGCCCTCCTGGATGTCCTCACCCAGCACGACCATCGTCGGCAGGCGCTCCATCTCTTCGAGCAGCGCATCGCGGATCGCGTCGATGTACGTGGTCTCCGCCATCAGCCACGCTCCTGCGTGCCGAAGACGTGGCGCAGCGCGTCCTCCGGTGCGGGATCGGGCGCCTGCTCCGCCGACACCACCGCCTCCGCGACCTCGCGCTTCGCGTCGGCGCGCCACTCGCGGTCGTCGTCCTCGCTCAGCGTGCCTTCTTCGAGCAGGCGGCGCCGGAACCGGTCGATGGGGTCGCGCTTGATCCACTCGTCGAGCTCAGCGCGCGTCCGGTAGCGGCGGTCGTCGTCGGACGACGTGTGCGGCACGAGGCGATAGGTCTTCGCCTCGATCAGCTTGGGACCGCGCCCGCGGCGGCACTCCTCGATGCTCCATTGCGCCGTCTGGTGCACGGCGACGATGTCGTTCCCGTCGACGGTCTGGCCGTCGATGTCGTAGCCCTTCGCGCGGTCGGCCACGTGCAGCACCGACATCTGCTTCTCCTGCGATTCGGAGATCGCGTAACCGTTGTTCTCGCAGAAGAAGACGACGGGCAGCTTGTGGATAGCGGCGAAGTTGACGGCCTCGTGGAAGTCGCCCTCGCTCGTCGCGCCCTCGCCGAAGTAGGCGATGGATACCTCCTTCAGCCCCCGCAGCTTCGATGCGTAAGCGATGCCGGCGGCGTGCGGCAGGTTGGCGGCGATGACGCTCGACCGCGTCACGACGCGCGCCTCGGGCCACGACCAGTGGCACGGCATCTGCCGGCCGCCGGAGCTGGGGTCATCCGCCTTCGCGAAGAGGCCGAGCAGGATCTCGTGGGGGCTCATGCCCAGCGCGATCATCACGCCGACGTCGCGGTAGTACGGGAGCACCCAGTCAACGCCGCGCTTGATCGCGTAGGCCGAGCCGACCTGCGCGGCCTCGTGGCCCTGCCCGGTGACGGCGAACGCCGCGCGCCCCTGGCGGTTCAGCGCGAACATCCGGTCGCTCAACTCGCGCGAGCGCAGCATGTCGCGGTACATGAGGCGGTGGAGCTTCGCCGCAGCGGAGACCTGGGGCCGGGGCTCCTTCGCTCGCACCATGCGTCCCCTCCTTCGAGGGCGCGGCCCCGGCGGGATGCGGGCCCCGCTTCGGCCGCGGCGCTCCCGCCGTACGCGGGGAGCGTGCTCACTTCGAGTATAGCGCCGCGGTTTGGCCGCTGGCCGCACGCATGCCGGCATGCGCCGTGACAGCCGCGTTGCGCTGTACGTCCGCTATGAGTTTCGGCACGCCGGCGGGCTCCGGACATGGCCTGGCGGGGCCGCGAGCCTGTGTCGGCTTCCGATCTGTCGTTAGTCCGGCACGTAATCCCCTCTCCCCTTGTGGGAGAGGGGTGGCCGAAGGCCGGGGTGAGGGCCTAGCCTTCGCCGAGGTACGTCCGCCGCACGATGTCGCTCGCGCGCAGCTCCTTCGCCGTCGCCTCCAGCGCGATTGCGCCGGATTCCAGCACGTAGCCGCGCTGTGCCACCTGCAGCGCCATCGCCGCGTTCTGCTCGACGAGCAGGATCGTCGTGCCCTCGCGGTTGATCTCGATGATCGTGCGGAAGATCGTCTCCACCAGCACCGGCGAGAGCCCCATCGACGGCTCATCCAGCAGCAAGATGCGCGGCCGTGCCATCAGTGACCGTGCGATCGTCAGCATCTGCTGCTCGCCACCGGAGAGCGTGCCGCCGTCCTGCTTCAGGCGCTCGCGCAGGCGCGGGAAGAGCGCCAGCACGCGATCGAGATCCGCGTTGATCTCCGACGCCGACGTGCGCTGGTAGGCGCCCAGGCGCAGGTTCTCCATCACCGAGAGCCGGCCGAAGATCGCCCGCCCTTCCGGCGCGTGCGAGATCCCGAGCGACACGATCTGGTGCGGCGGTGCGTGGTCGATACGCCGTCCCGCGAACGAGATCTCGCCCGAGCGCGGCCGCAGCAGCCCCGAGATTGTGCGCAGCGTCGTCGACTTGCCGGCGCCGTTGCTACCGATCAGCGCGACGACCTCGCCCGTCTCGACGCGCAGCGAGATCCCCTTGATCGCCATGATCTGGCCGTAGCCGGAGACGACGTCCTTCAGCTCCAGGCGCGCGGTCGGCGCCGTCGCTGCCGCCGTCACGATGCGTCCTCGAAGAGCGGCCGGCCCGTGCCGAGGTAGGCCTCGATGACGCGCGCGTCCCGCTGCACCTCCTCGGGCCGGCCCTCGCTGATCTTCTCGCCGTGGTCCAGCACGGCGATCTGCTCGCACACACCCATCACCACCCGCATCTGGTGTTCGATGAGCACGATCGTGATCTTGAGGTCGTCGCGCAGCTCGCGGATCAACTTCGTCATCGCCGCGCTCTCGCCCGGGTTCATGCCGGCCGTCGGCTCGTCAAGCAGCAGCAGGCGCGGGCGCACCGCCAGCGCGCGGGCGATCTCGAGGCGGCGCTGCTCGCCGTAGGCGAGGTTGCGCGCCAGTTCGTTCTCGCGCCCGGCCAGTCCGACGAAGGACAGCAGCTCCGCCGCGGTCGTTGTTGCGTTGCGCTCCTCGCGCACCACGGGCGGCAAGCGAAGCACGGCGGACACAACGTTCGTGTGCAGGTGCAGGTGTGCGCCGACGAGCACGTTCTCGATCGACGTCATGTTCGAGAAGAGGCGGATGTTCTGGAACGTGCGGCTGATCCCGGCCGCCGCGATGCGGTGCAGTGGCAGTCCGTCGATGCGCTTCCCCTCGAACCACACCTCGCCCGAGGTTGGGCGGTAGAAGCCGGTGAGCACGTTGAAGAGCGTGGTCTTGCCCGCGCCGTTCGGCCCGATGATGCCGACGATCGACAGCGGCTCGACCTCGATGCTGACGTCGTTTAGGGCGATGAGCCCTTCGAACGCGCGGCCGACGTTGCGGATCGAGAGTATCGCCATCGTCAGGTCGCCAGCTCCGACTCGATGATCTCGATATGCTCGAACTCCGCGGCGCGGCGCCTCGATGGCAGCAGCCCTTCAGGCCGCAGCACCATCACCGTTACGAGGGCGGCGCCAAAGATCACAAGCCGGTAGTCCGCGCCGAGGTTCTCCAGGTGCACGAACAGGAAGTCGATGCTAAACGTGCGCAACACCTCCGGCAGCGCGATGAGCAGCAGGGCGCCGAGCACGACGCCGCGCACGTTGCCCATGCCGCCGACGATCACCAGCGCGATCACGTTGATCGACACGTCGAGATTGAAGTCGGACGGGAACACCGCGCTCTGCTTCGCGGAGTACATGACGCCGCCCGCGCCGCCGATCGCGGCCCCGATGCCGAACGCCAGCAGCTTGTAGGACGTCGTGTTCACACCCATGGCCGAGGCCACGTCCTCATCCTCGCGGATCGCTTCCCAGGCGCGCCCCACGCGCGAATCGCGGATGCGCTCGGCCGCGAAGGCCGCCACGAAGCAGCCGGCGAGCACGACGAAGTACAGCTCGAACGGCCCGCTCAGCTCGGTGCTGCCGAAGCTCGGCTTCGGGATCGAGAAGACGCCAACCGGGCCGTTGGTGACGTTATCCTGGTTGTTGATCATGATGCGGATGATCTCGCCGAACCCGAGCGTCACGATGGCGAGATAGTCGCCGCGCAGTCGCAGTACCGGCACGCCCAGCGCGACGCCGACGAGCCCGGCGAGCACCATGGCCATCGGCAGCACGAGCCAGAAGCTGGTGCCGACATCGAAGCCGCCGCCGAACTGGGGCGCCGCGAGCAGCGCGTACAGGTACGCGCCGGTGGCGAAGAACGCCACGTAACCCAGGTCGAGCAGCCCCGCGTAGCCGACCACGACGTTCAGCCCGATGCCGAGCAGCGAGTACAGCGCGACGTCGAACATGATGCCGCGCTCGAACGTGTCCATCTGCTGCGGCAGGTACGTCAGCATCGCCGCGAGCACGGCGATGCTGAACAGGCTCGTCCGCGCGCGCAGGATGAGGTAGCTCGCTACGACGATGATCGCGAACGCCCAGCGCGTGCTGAGGTTGCCCGGCGCCAGGCCGGCGGCGATCGCCAGCAGCGGCAGCATCACGAACTCGCCCCAGCGGGCGACCGCCGCTCCCGCGGGTGAGCCGCGGAGGCGGGCTGACAGGCGTGCCCAGTATGTCCGCGGATCGAGTGACGTTGTGGGCCGGCCGGCGTTCGTCATGAATCAGGCCCGCTTGTCTTCGCGTTTGCCGAAGATCCCCCAGGGCCGGAAGATCAGCACCAGCACGAGGAGCACGAACGCCACCACGTCCTTGTACTCCGCACCGAAGAACTTCGTGCTCAGCGACTCGCTGATGCCCAGGAAGTAGCCGCCCGCCATGGCCCCCGGCACGCTGCCAATGCCCCCCAGCACGGCCGCGGTGAACGCTTTGATGCCGGGGATGAACCCCATGCCAGATGTGGCCGTCGTCACGAACATGCCGTACACGACGCCCGCCGCGCCCGCGAGCGCGGCACCCGCGGCGAACGTCGTCATGATCGTGCGGTCGACGTTGATCCCCATCAGCGCCGCCGTGTCTCGGTCCTCCGCCACCGCCCGTATCGCTACGCCGGCCTTCGTCCGCTGGATGAACAGGTAGAGCAGCGCCAGGAACACGACCGACAGCACGACGAGGAAGATCTGCACGTAGAGCAGGCGGATCTCGCCGAGCTCGACGGCGGTGCGAGGGAAGACTCTCGGATAGACCCTGCCCTGCGCGTGCGTCACGCGCAGCATCACGTTGCGCAGGAAGATAGACACGCCGATGGCGCTGATCAACGGCGCCAGCCGCGGCGCGCGCCGCAGCGGCCGGTAGGCGATGCGCTCCATCACCAGCGCCAGGGTGACCGCCACTACCATTCCCATCGCGATCGCGATCGCGATCGTGAGCACGGGCACGGAGTCGTTCAGGTTACTGTGATTTTCGAAGCCGGTGAGCGTGTAATAGCCCGTGAAGGCGCCCATCATGAACAGTTCGCCGTGCGCGAAGTTGATCATCCTCAGCACGCCGTAGACCAGCGTGTACCCGAGCGCGATCACGGCGTACACGCCGCCGATCGTGACGCCATCGATGAGAAGCTGGATCCACTCCTGCACGGAGGTACCTTAGCACTAACGCAGTGCCGGGAGGCCGCTGACTGCGGCCTCCCGGCTGATGTAGCACCTTGATGCGCCTCGCCCGCTACTGGAGGCGGGTGAGTTTGCCGTTCGTCACCTGGTCGATCCGGTTCACCACGCCGACGACGGTGCGGTCGCCGACGGCGTTGAACTCGATGTGCCCGGCCGCACCGTCCAGCTTGGTGGCGCGGGCGGCAGCAATGAGCTTGTCCTTGTCGATGACGAGGTTGCCGCTGGCGTCAACCGTCGCCACCTGCTCGATCGCCGAGAGGATGATGTTGACAGCGTCATACGTGTAATCGGCGAACTGGTCCACCTGCTGGCGGTTGTAGGCCGCTTTGTACAGCGCGGCGAACTTGTCATAGACGGTGGTGTCCAGGGGCGTCGGCCCGCGGCTGACGTATGCGCCCTCGGCCGCGCCGCCTGCCTGGTCGACGAACTTCTGGTCTGCCACGCCGTCGGCGCCCATGAACGTAGCGGTGACGCCGGCCTCCTTGAGTTGCCGGACGAGGACGGCGCCCTCGGCGATGAACCCTCCGAACACCACAAGGTCCGGCGCCGGGCTGAGGTTCTTGATCTTCGTCACGACCGGGCCGAAGTCCTTCTCGCCCACGGTGACGACCTCTTCGTCGGCGACCTTCCCACCACCGTCTGCAAAGGACTTCTTGAAGACGTCCATGAGACCCTTACCGTACACGCTCTGGTCGTTGACGAGCGCCGCGTTCTTCTTGTTGAGCTTGGTCAGTGCGTACTTCGCCATCTCCCCGCCCTGCGTTGCATCGTTCCACGCGGTGCGGAAGAAGTTCTTCTTGCCCTGTTGCGTCACGCTCACGGCCGTCGACGAGCTGCTGACGACCAGCATGTTCTCCTTCGAGTACGTGTCCAGCGCCGCAACCGTGCCGCCGGAGCACATCGCGCCCAGGACGGCGACGACCTTGTCCGCCACGAGCTTCTGGGCCGCAGTGACGGACCCCGGTCCGGAGCAGAGGTCATCCTGCGGGTCGCCTTCGACGTCGAACCCCTTGATCTGCCCCTTCTGCTTGATCGTGAGAAGCGCCGCATCCCGAATGGGGATGCCCAGCTGGGCGTTGTCGGTCGACAGCGTCGTGCTGATGCCGATCTTGATCTTGTCGCCCTTCTTGATGGTGATCGTCCCGCCACCGGTGGCGGCGGTAGTGCCCGCCGTTGCCGCCGGCGTCTTGCCGCCCTTCGCTGCGGCCGTGGCCGTCTTGTCCTTGCTGCTCGTGCCACCGCCGCAGGCGAGCGCCATCGTCGCGACGATGGCCACCATGGCTGCCAGCAGTGGCGCACGGAGGCTTCCGCGCACTACCAATCGATTCTGCATCTCTGAGTATCCCTCCTCGGATCCAACAGTCCTGCCGCAATGTCACGGAACTGTGACGCGGCCCCGCTTATTATCCGCCAACGGATCCGGGAGTCAATGAA
>Ga0315281_10002196_pt1 | contig 29016 bp, 25 predicted proteins | sample YL17G07_0_MG_FD_204540 | JGI IMG/M metagenome (GOLD analysis project Ga0315281, IMG submission 204540) | Sediment microbial communities from Yellowstone Lake, YNP, Wyoming, USA - YL17G07_0 | ecosystem: Environmental > Aquatic > Freshwater > Lake > Sediment | place: USA: Wyoming | collected...
GCGGGTCGGCGCGGACGACCTGCCAGGCCTCCTGCCACCACTGCCAGCGGTTGTTCGACTCGAGACTCGTCAGCCGGCCCGGCCCCTGGGTGACCTCCGAGCCACCCTTGAACTGGTGCGCGGCCCAGGTGACGGGATTGCCGACGCGCGCCGTCAGCCCGACCAGCCCGGCCGCGACGGCGATCGCGGCGGCAGCCGCGAGCCCGCGCCCGAGCGCCCGCCGCCGCGCCTCGGGCAGCGGCCGCCGGAGGGCCGGGTGCGCGAGCCCGGCCGCGGCCGCGGCGCCGGCGAGCGCGAGCACGCCGAACCACGCACCGTCGTGGACGCGGGCGCCGTGCGGCTGCAGGTCGTCCACGAGCCCCGGCCGCGTGAAGGCCCAGGCGCCGACGAGCCCCGCCGGGACGATCCCCGCCAGCGCCACGAGCGCACCCTCGACGCGCTCCCGCGCGAGGAAGAGCCAGAGCGCGAGCGCCGCGGCGGCGGCCAGCACGCCGGTGCGCGACACGGTCAGTAGGAGAGCGAGCGCCGCCGCGTAGACGAGGACGGCGCCCGCCGCACGCGCCGGACGCCCATGCTCGCGCCGCACCGCAAGCCAGAGCCCGAGCGGCAGAGCGAAGTCGGCGAGCAGCGCGAGCCCGTTCCAGTAGCCGACCGGGCTGCGCAGCCGCGCCGCCCGGGCGCCGTCGGGGAAGAGCGCCGGGATCGCCTTGCCGGCGAGCGACCACGCGAACACCGCGCCGAGCAGCGCCGCGAGGCCGGCGGCGGCGAGCCGCAGCGAGCGGGGGCCGCGCGAGCCCGCGGCAAGGCCGAGCCCGAGGAACGCCGCCGCGGCGAGCGCCTTGTTGAACGTGTCCCACGAGCGATCAGGCGCGACCGACCAGAGCACCGACAAGCCGTCCCAGAGCACGAGGCCCGCGAGCGCTCCGGCGAGCGCGAGCCCGGCGCGCCCCGGCACGGCGAGACCGCCGAAGAGAGCCGCCGCGAGCACGAGCACGGCGGCGCCACCGACCCAGAGCACCGACCCCTGCCCGGAGCCACCGCCGAAGAAGACCGCCCCCGCGACGAGCGCCGCGACGGCGAGGGGGAGTGCGGCCCCTGCCAGCGGCGGGCGCGCCGCGCGATCGTGGGCCCTGTCCATCGCCGGCCACGCTACCACCGCCCCCGGCGGGCTCCCGGCGCGGCGCGCGTGCCCTAACAAAGCGCTTACACGACCCTCACCGCAGGCTCATTCACGTCCGGGAACATGTTCACGATAGGCTCTCGAAGACGTGGGCGCCCGCCCCACCGCCTCGCCGTGACCGTCTCCCGCACCCTCAGCCGCCGCCTCCTGCGCACGCTCGTCCTCGTCGGCGTGGCCGCGGCAGCGATGACAGCGACGGCAGCCCCGGCGCTCGCCGCCGAGTCCTGCGGCAAGCAGGTCGTCAACGACTGGTACGGCGACGGCCGCGTGGACAAGATCTATCCGCTCCACTGCTACGAGGACGCGATCAACGCGCTCCCCACGGACCTGTCGGACTACTCGAGCGCGAAGGAGGACATCCAGCGCGCGCTCCAGCTCGCCCTCCGGCACAAGCCGGACACCGGCCCGAGGACGCCGACGACGACCGACACGACGCCGACGACCACCGACACGACGCCGACGCCCACGGACACGGGCGGGCCGCTGAACGAGGCGGTGGACAGCCTCGGCCCGTCGAACGCCGACTCCGTGCCGATCCCGCTGCTCGTCCTCGGCGGGCTCGCGCTGCTGCTGCTCGCGGCCGGCTCGGCCGGGTATCTCCGGCGTCGCCTACGCGGCCGCCGCGGCGGCCCGCCGGCCGCCTAGAGCGGCCCCGGCGCGGTAGAATGTGCCGGCGCGGGCGGTTTCGCGCGTTTTGCAGCACTTTTTCCTGAGGCCAGTGTCCGTCCGACCCACTCCCTATCCTGGCCGGTCCGCCCTTCAAGCGCCGAGCGCGCAGCGGGGTCGAGCAGGTTGACGAAACACCGGGTCAGGGAGGGAACCATGGCGACCGCGAAGGAAGCCCCGCAGGCAGCAGTCGAGAGTCCGGAGGAAGTGCGCAACGTCGTCGTCGACGAGGCGGCGTCGGTCACGCCGAGCCGCTACTTCACGATCCCGGGGCGCGACCCGTTCGACGAGATCGAGTGGGAGATCCGCGACGCCCTCATTCCGGGCAAGGGCGGCCCGGCGTTCGAGCAGAAGGACGTCGAGTTCCCGAAGTTCTGGTCGCAGACCGCGACGAACATCGTCGCGCAGAAGTACTTCCGCGGCCGCATGTCGTCGCCCGAGCGCGAGCACTCGGTCAAGCAGATGGTCGGCCGCATCGTCGCGACGATCGGCGCCTGGGGCCGCGACGGCGGCTACCTCGCAACCGAGGAGGAGGCTGAGACCTTCGAGGCCGAGCTGAAGGCGATCCTCGTCAACCAGTACGCCTCCTTCAACTCGCCGGTCTGGTTCAACGTCGGCTTCGAGGAGAAGCCGCAGTGCTCGGCCTGCTTCATCCTCTCGATCGAGGACTCGATGGAGTCGATCCTCGACTGGATCCGGCGCGAGGGCGTCATCTTCCGCGGCGGCTCCGGCTCGGGCGTCAACCTCTCCCGCCTCCGCTCCTCGAAGGAGCAGCTCTCGAAGGGCGGCTACGCGTCCGGCCCGGTCTCGTTCATGCGCGGCGCCGACGCGTCCGCCGGCACGATCAAGTCCGGCGGCAAGACGCGGCGCGCGGCGAAGATGGTGATTCTCGACGTCGACCACCCGGACGTCGACGAGTTCATCTGGTGCAAGGCCAAGGAGGAGCGCAAGGCGCGCGTCCTCGAGCAGGCGGGCTACGACATGTCGCTCGACTCGCCCGACTGGGCCTCGATCCAGTACCAGAACGCGAACAACTCGGTCCGCGTCACCGACGCCTTCATGGAGGCGGTGCTCGAGGGCAAGGAGTGGAACCTGACCGCGCGCACCGACGGCACGGTCGTCCAGACGGTCGACGCGCGCGCGCTGCTGCGCGACATCGCCGCCGCGGCCTGGGAGTGCGCCGACCCGGGCGTCCAGTACGACACGATCATCAACAGCTGGCACACGACCCCGAACTCGGGCCGGATCAACGCCTCCAACCCGTGCTTCCCCGGCGATGCCCGCGTGCACACGACGCTCGGCCTCGTCCCCTTCGCCGACCTCTACGAGCGTGCGGAGGCGGGCGAGGAGTTCCGCGTCTACACGCACCGGGCAACGGCCGAGAGCCCCGGCGAGGGCGTCATCGCGACGCGCCCGCTCGCGGTCATGCGCACGGGCGTCGAGCAGATCCTCCGCCTCCGCTTCGCCAACGGGACAGAGCTTCGCTGCACGCCGAACCACCGGCTGTGGACACTCGGCCGCGGCTACGTGCGCGCGGACGAGCTGACCGAAGCGGATGTCGTCCTGCTCAACGACAGCCCGACGCCGGCAGAGGACGCCTCGTGGGCGCTGCCGGTGAAGGTCGCCGCTCCAGCGAGATCGTTCAGCCGCGGCGGCTCGGTCGTCGAGCGCGAGCTGCCCGAGCGCTGGAGCGAGGGGCTCGGCGAGCTGCTCGGCCACCTCGTGGGCGACGGCTGGCTGACCGACGTGCAGACGGGCTGGGTGTACGGGGACGACGACGTCGCCGACGGTCTCCTGGACTCGCACGAGGGGCTGTTGCGCGAGCTCGTCGGCGGCGTCTCCCGGCAGGAGATGGCGAACGACACCTTCCAGCTCCGCGCCGGCAGCGAGGCGGTGCGCGAGTTCTTCCGCGGGCTCGGCGCGGGCTCGGCGCGCGCGCACGAGAAGCGCGTGCCGGCAAGCGTCTTCACGGCGCCGCCCGCCGTTCAGGCGGCGTTCCTGCGCGGCCTGTTCGGCGCCGACGGCTGCGTCTCTCGCGTCGAGGACGGCAAGGCGTCACGCTACGCCGGCCTCGGCAGCCGCAGCGAGGCGCTGCTCAGGGACGTGCAGCGCCTGCTCGCCGCCTTCGGCGTCCGCGGCCGCATCTATCGCACCACCGGCGGCGAGCCGTCGCGGTTCGCCTACACGCGCAGAGACGGCACCGCGGTCGAGTACGCGTCGCGCCAGGGCTACGACCTGCGCATCACCGGTTCCGACCTCGAGACCTTCGCGGCGGAGATCGGCATCTCGGCCCCGCGCAAGCAGGCTGCGCTCGAGCGGCTGCTGCGCGAGACCGAGCGCTACGCGACGAAACCCGGCACGACCCTCGTCGCCCGCGAAGAGGACGGCCAGGAGTGGGTCTACAACCTGACCGAGCCGCTCCATCACTCCTACATCGTGGACGGCGTCGTCGTGGCGAATTGTTCGGAGTACATGCACCTCGACAACTCGGCCTGCAACCTCGCCTCGCTCAACCTGATGAAGTTCCGGCGCGAGGACGGCGAGTTCGACGTCGAGGCCTTCGAGCACGCGGTGGACACGGTCTTCCTCGCGCAGGAGATCCTCGTCGGCTACTCGTCGTACCCGACGCCCGAGATCGAGGCGAACGCGAAGGCCTACCGTCAGCTCGGGCTCGGCTACGCGAACCTCGGCGCGCTGCTGCTGGCCCGCGGGCTCCCGTACGACTCCGACGAGGGCCGCGCCTACGCCGCGGCGATCACCGCGCTCATGACCGGGCGGGCCTACCGCAAGTCGTCCGAGATCGCCCACCGGATGGGGCCGTTCGCCGGCTACCAGCCGAACGCCGCGGCGATGATCGGCGTGATCGCCAAGCACCGCGCCGCCGTCGGCAACATCGACCACACCGACGTGGTGCCCGACGACCTGCTCGCCGCCGCGCGGCGCGGGTGGGACGACGCGCTCAACCTCGGCGAGGTGCACGGCTTCCGCAACGCGCAGGCGACCGTGCTCGCGCCCACCGGGACGATCAGCTTCATGATGGACTGCGACACGACCGGCGTGGAGCCGGACTTCTCGCTCGTCAAGTCGAAGCGGCTCGTCGGCGGCGGCGAGATCACGATCGTCAACAAGACGGTGCCGATGGCGCTCGAGAAGCTCGGCTACGCGCCGGGCGAGATCGCCGAGGTCGTCGCCTTCATCGACGAGCGGAACACGATCGTCGGCGCCCCGTACGTGAAGGCCGAGCACTACCCGGTCTTCGACTGCGCGATCGGCGATCGGGCGATCCACTACATGGGCCACGTGAAGATGATGGGCGCCGTCCAGCCGTTCATCTCCGGCGCGATCTCGAAGACGGTCAACCTGCCCGAGACGGCGACCGTGGACGAGGTCGGCCAGCTCGTCGTCGAGTCGTGGCAGCTCGGCGTGAAGGCGATCGCGATCTACCGCGACAACTGCAAGGTCGCCCAGCCGCTCTCGGGGAAAGCCGACGGCTCGCTCGCGGTGATCGCGCCGGGCGTCGTCGTCGCGGCCCCGAAGCGCCGGCGGGTGCCCGAGGATCGCGTCGAGGTCGGCCGCAAGTTCAAGGTCGGCGACTACGAGGGCTACATCCACGTGGGCCTCTTCGACGACGGCACGCCGGGCGACATCTTCGTGGACATCGCCAAGGAGGGCACGACGCTGGCCGGCCTGATGAACTCGTTCATGATCTCCGTCTCGCTCGGCCTCCAGTACGGCGTGCCGCTCGAGGTTTACGTCTCGAAGTTCAGCCACATGCGCTTCGAGCCGTCGGGGATGACGAATGACGCGGACATCCGCGTCGCGAAGTCGCTCGTGGACTACATCTTCCGCTGGATGGGGAAGAAGTTCCTCACCGCCGACCAGCAGGAGGAGGCCGGCATCCTGACTGCCGACGTGAAGGCGCGCCTGGCGCAGGCCTACGCCGCGCTCGAGGGCGGCGGCGGCGATCCGGCGTCCTACGACGCCCCGCCCGTCGGCCAGACCGCGCTCTTCAACACGTTCGAGGACGCGGTCGAGTGCGCCCGCTGCGGCGGCCGCATGATCAGGACGGGCAGCTGCTACACGTGCCGCGACTGCGGCACGAACACCGGCTGCAGCTAGCTGTCGCACGACTCCGTCCGTTCCACGAAGCGCCCCGCCGCAAGCGGGGCGCTTCGTCTTTCGGCAGCACGCTCCTAGAATCGAGCGATGCGGGACGACGACGTTCGGAGCTCGTGCTTCGCCTCGCTCGACGTCCTCTGCGCCAAGTTCGGCGAGGACGTGCCGTACCGCGGCGGGCTCGACCAGGGGTTTCCGTTCCGCGGCCGGCGGGTGCCGTTCCTCAGCCCGCAGAAGGGCATCTACAAGGCTGCGGCCCAGCGCGGCACGGCCGCTCTCTCGATCAACACCTCGTTCAAGTCGCCCTACGACGACGAGGAGACCCCGGCCGGCTTCCTGTACGCGTACCGAGCCGGCGACATCGACCAGCCTGACAACCGAGCGCTCCGAGCAGCCTTCGCGCTCCAGGTGCCGCTCGCCTACTTCGTCGGCACGCGGCCGGGCTGGTACCGCCCGATCTACCCCTGCTTCGTGACCGAGGACGACTCCGCGAGCAGGCGCGTCGTCGTCGGCGTCGGGCGGATGGTCGGGCCGCTCGACGAGCGCGAGCCGATGCTCCCCGACGATCCGATCGAGCGGCGCTACGCCGTGCGGGAGACGAAGGTCCGTGTGCATCAGGCGCAGTTCCGCGGGCGCGTCCTGCCCGCCTACCGCGAGCAGTGCGCCGTCTGCCGGCTCAAGGAAGTGCGCCTGCTCGACGCGGCGCACATCGTCGGCGACGCCGAGCGAGGCGGCGAGGCGGCAGTCAGCAACGGCCTCAGCCTCTGCACGATCCACCACCGAGCGTTCGACCAGGACCTCGTCGGCATCGCGCCCGACTACACGGTCCACGTCGCGCGGAAGCTCCTCGAGGACGAGGACGGGCCGATGCTCGAGCTGCTCAAGGGCTTCCACGAGCAGCCGATCGCGCTGCCCGCCCGCCGGGCCTGGCAGCCGGACCGCGAGCGGCTCGCGCTCCGCTTCGAGCGCTTCGCCGCCAGCGCCTGACATCGAACTGCCTCTACGCGGCCGTGGCCGGGCTCGGCTCCGGGACCGCGGCACGTTCGCCGCGGCCGAACCAGAGCCCCGAGCCGGCGAGCAGCACGAGCAGGACCCCCGGCAGGGCGAAGAACCAGGTAAAGAGGTCGAACGACGGCAGGCTGCTCACCTTCCCGTAGTCGCCCACGTTCCCCTGCATCGTCTCCACGAGCGGCTTGTAGTGGTCGAGCCCCGCGGGCACCTGCGCGAAGACCGCCGTGTTCGCCTTCAGCGCCCCGAGCAGCCCGCCGAAGTCCCGCCGGAGCTGCGGCAGGCCCTGGAGCAGTGCCGCGAACGCCGGCAGCTCCTTGCCGAGGTAGGCCTGCGTCTCGGCGGGCGTCAGCCCGAGCGCGCCCGCGAGCAGCGGCACGAGCCTGGCCGCGTCCGCCTGCACGCCCGCGAACCCCTGCAGGTAGCCGGAGAACTTCGTCACCGTGGCCTCGCCCATCAGCGGCGCGACCTTGCCGAGCGGGACGAAGACGTCGTCGTAGTAGCGCGCCGTCTCCTTGACGGAGGCCGCCTGCATGATCGGCTGGAAGTCCTCGATCATCCGCTCGCCCGCACCCGCCTTCTGCGGCAGCGAGAGCGCGAACGGCGCGGCGACGAGCGCGGCCCCGATCAGGAGGATCGGCCAGAGCACCTTGCGGTTCATCGAGTGTCCTTTCGTCCCGGACTGCATGAGCCGCTAAAACTATCGCAAGTGAAGTGTTATTGCTATGTGAATTGAAGTAATGGCTAGTGACCGTGCTCGCGGCCGCGCACCGTCTGCCACGAGTGCCACGTGATCCGCAGGATCACGAGCGTGATGCCGAGGCCGATCAGCGGGTCGGCGACCTGCCACCCGAGCGCGACGACCGCCGCGCTCGCCACCACGCCGAGCGACACGATGCCGTCGATGCGCGCGTGGTGGCCGTCGGCGACGAGCGCCGGGCTCGTCAGCCTCCGCCCCGCGCGCAGCCGGATGACCGCGGCGACCTCGTTGCCGACGAACCCGAGCGCGCCCGCGCCGGCGAGCACCCACAGGTGCGAGAGGTGCTGCGGGTGAACGAGCCGCGCGATCGCCTCGTAGAGCGCGACGCAGGCCGAGACGAGGATTGCGAAGACGACGGCGAAGCCCGCCCAACGCTCGCCGCGGGCGCTGCGCAGCCAGAACGCGATCCCGAGCGGCAGCGCGGTCAGCGCGTCGCCGAAGTTGTGGATCAGATCCGCGAGCAGCGCGACGCTGCCGCTCACGGCATAGACCGCCGCCTGCGCCAACGCCGTCGCGAGCAGAACGGCGAGGCTCGCCGAGACGGCGCGGATCCCCGCCCGCGAGCGGACGATCGAGCGATCGACGAGGCCGTGCGAGTGGCTGCGGCTCACGAGTGCGACGTTACCGCCTCGACGGCTGCGAGACTGCGCCGATGCACGCCGACCTCGTCGCCTACGTCATCCTCTTCCTGCTGATCGCGGGCGAGTCCTCCGGCGCGCCGCTCCCGGGCGAGACGGCGCTGATCGCAGCCGGGGTGCTCGCGAGCCAGGGAGATCTCTCGATCGTCGCGGTGGTCGCGCTCGCCGCGACGGGGGCGATCCTGGGCGACAACACCGGCTACCTGCTCGGCCGCCGCGGCGGCCGCTGGCTGCTGACGCGGCCGGGCCCGTTCCTCCACCACCGGCGCAAGGCGCTCGAGCGGAGCGAGCCGTTCTTCGCGCGGCACGGCGCGAAGACCGTCTTCTTCGGCCGCTGGCTTCCCTTCCTGCGCGTCACCGCCGCGTGGCTCGCCGGTGCCTCGAAGCTCGAGTGGAAGCGCTTCCTCGTCTGGAACGCGCTCGGCGGGATCCTCTGGGCGATCACCGTCGGCGTCACCGCGTACCTGCTCGGCGAGGCGGCGGCCCACGACATCCGGCTCGCCGGCTTCGTCGCCCTCGGCGCCGCGGTCGTCGCGCTCGCGGGCTTCCTGCTCTACCGCCGCGCGCGCCGGCGCTTGCCGATGCGCAGGCCGCCCGGCTCCGCCGGGTGATAGAGCTGCGGCTCGTCCTCCTTGAACATCGTCACGATGCCGTTCGTCTCGAGGATCGCCGTGTGCACCTCGCCGAGGTCGGTGAAGCCCTGGCGGCGGGCGAGCGCACGTAGCTCCGGCAGGGAGATGCTCGCGCGTCCCAGCTGCCGCCGATCGGGCTTGCCGGCGGCGATGAGGGTGCTCGGCTCGCCCTCGACCAGCCGTGACAGCCAGTCCCAGCTGTAGGTGGCGCGGTTGAGCGCCTCGTTGACGCCGAAGAGCGTGGCCGCGCCGATCGCGGCGCCGGTGAACGAGTTGTCGGCGCCGATGATCGCGTTCTGGACGGCGTTCGCGATCAGGAGCAGGACGATCAGGTCGAGCGTGTTCGCCTGGCCGAGCTCGCGCTTGCCGACGAGGCGCAGCGCGACCACGAGGAAGCCGTAGACGAGCAGCGAGCGCAGCACCTTCTCCCACACGCCGACCGGGAGGCTGAAGATGTCGTGCCACACGCTCCTCCGGTGCGACGCGGGCGTCGGGAATCCTGCGCTCCGGGCGCCCGCGTTCGGCGCCCGGAGCGAAGCGCGGCCTACGGCCAGGTCGGGCCGGTGCCGCCGAGCACGGCGAGCAGCGCGCCGGCCGCGGCGAGCAGTGAGATCAGGAGCCGCATGTCCACCTCCCTCTTCCGGAGCGGATTGACGTGCCGCTTCCGAGTCACCCCGCGGGGCCCGCTGGCTTACAGTCCCGCTGTCAGATGGCAGACATCTCGAAGACGGACGCCGAGCTCCTGGCCGAGGCAGACCTCTCCCTCCGCCTCGACGACCTCGGGCGGGCCGAGGCGCTCTACGACGGCGTCCTGCGGACGACCGCCGATCCGCTCGCCCGGGCGGGCGCCCTCGCCGGGCTCGGCCAGCTCGCCTTCCGGCGCGGCAACCCCAACGGCGCGATCGACGCGCTCGAGCAGTCGCTCGCACTCGAGGCGGACGCCCCACCCGGGATGCTCGAGACGCTGGGCCGCGCGTACGCGACGGCCAGCCGGTCGGCCGAGGCCGCCCGGCCGTTCGAGCTCGGCCTCGCGGCCGCGCGCGCCCGTGGCGACGCGGCGGCGACGACGCGGTTCGCGCTCCTGCTCGCCAACGCCTTCGTCGACGCGGCGCAGATCGGCCGCGCCCAGGAGGTGCTCGGCGGCGCGCTGGTCGGGATCGACGAGGCCGACCCGCACGTCCAGGCCGACCTGGTCTGGACGCAGGCCCGGCTGCACTCCCTGACCGGCAACCAGGACGCGGCGGCGCGCTACGCGCGGCAGACGATCGGCCTGCTCGAGCGCGCCGAGGATCCCTACCGGCTCGGGCGCGCCTGCCACATGGCCGCGTACATCGAGATCGAGCGGGGCGATCACGCCGAGGCGCTCGACCTCGTGCGCCGCGCCCTCGAGCTCGTACGCGACGATGCGAGCCCGCTCGAGCAGGCCCGCTACCGCATCGAGGAGGCACGGGCGCTCGCCTCGCTCGGCGAGCGCGAGGAGGCCGCCGCGGTCGCGATGGCCGCCTGCTCCGTGCTTGCCGAGAGCGAGCCGCACGACGCCGCCCGCGGGTACCTCGTCATCGGCGACGCGTTCCGGGCCGGCGGCGACTCCGCCCGGGCGCACGAGCTCTACGAGCTCTGCCTCGAGCTGCTCGAGTCGGAGCCGAACATGTGGCTACCCGAGGCGTTCGCGCGCATCTCCGAGCTGCTCGAGGCCGAGGGTCGCACCGACGAGGCGCTGGCGATGCTGAAGCGGGCCGTCGAGGCCCGCCCAACCGCACGGCGGCCGCAGCCGCCACCGGACTAGGATCGCGGCATGGAGGAGCGGGCGCTCGGCGGCAGCGGGATCGCGGTCTCGCGGATCATTCTCGGCTGCGGCAACTTCGGCGGCATCGGCTCTGCGCCGGCCTTCTTCGGGCGGGGCGAGTCGAAGGAGCAGGCGTTCGCGATCATGGATGCCGCCCGGGAGCACGGGATCACGACCTTCGACACCGCGGACGCCTACGGCGGAGGGCGTAGCGAGGCGTGGATCGGCGAGTGGCTACGGGCGCAGGGGCCGGAGGTGCGCGAGCGGATCGTCCTCTCGACGAAGACGTTCAACCCGATGGACGAGGGCGCCGACCACGGGCTCTCGCGGCGACGGATCCTGCGCCAGCTCGACACGAGCCTCGAGCGGCTCGGGGTCGAGCGGGTGAGCATGTACCTGACGCACGAGCCCGATCCCGACACGCCGGTCGAGGAGACGCTGCAGGCGCTCGACGAGGTCGTCCGGGCGGGCAAGGCAGGTGCCGTCGGCGCCTCCAACGTCTCCGGCGAGCAGCTCGCCGAGGCGCTCGAGCTCTCGGAGCTGGAGGGGCTCGCCGGCTACTGGTGGGTGCAGAACTCGTACTCCCTGCTCGACCGCGGCGACGAGGCGGCGGTGCTGCCGGTCTGCCGCGAGCACGGGCTCGGCTACACGCCGTTCAGCCCGCTCACCGGCGGCTGGCTGACGGGCAAGTACCGCCGCGGCGCCGAGCCGCCGGCCGGCTCGCGGATGACACTGCGCCCCGAGCCGTACGAGCACCTCCGCCGGAACGAGGTCTTCGACGCGCTCGAGGCGCTCGAGGCGGCGGCGCAGGCGCGCGGGACGACCATGCCCGCGCTCGCGCTCGCCTGGCTGCTCGCGCAGCCGGAGGTGACGGCGGTGATCGTCGGCCCCCGCCGGCCCGAGCACCTCGAGCCGGCGCTCGCCGCGCTCGACCTCGCCCTGACCCCCGCCGAGCGTGACAGGATCGGAGGCCTCTTCCCGTGACCGTTCTCGTCCTCTCCGAGCACGACGTCCGCGCGCATCTGCCACTGCCCGCCTGTATCGAGGCGATGGCGGACGTGCTGGCGGCGCTCGCGCGCGGCGAGCTCTCGATGCCGCTCCGCTTCGTCGTCCGCCCGGAGGAGGCGGCCGGCCTGATGGGCTTCATGCCGGCGCACCGCGGCGGCGTTGCGCCGGTCTTCTCGCTGAAGGAGATCGTCGTCGCCCCCGGCAACCCGGCGCGCGGCCTCGACGCCCACCAGGGCGCCGTCATCCTCCACGACGGCGAGACGGGCGAGCTGCGGGCGATCATGAACGCCTCGCCGGTGACGGAGATCCGCACCGCGGCAGTGTCCGCGGTCGCGACGCGGGCGCTCGCGCGGCCCGGCGCGCGCACGGTGGCGATCCTCGGCGCGGGCGTGCAGGCGCGCTCCCACGTCGAGGCGATGCGCTGCGTGCTCGACGGCCCGGAGATCCGGATCTGGAGCCGCACCGGCGAGCACGCGGCCGCCCTCGCGCGGGAGCTCGGAGCCGTCGCGTGTCGCAGCGTGGAGGAGGCGCTCGCCGGCGCCGACGTCGTCTGCACGACGACGAGCGCGCGGGAGCCGGTCGTGCGCCGCGAGTGGCTCGCCCCGGGCGCGCACGTGAACGCGGTCGGCTCGAGCATCCCGACGACGCGGGAGCTGGACACGGCGACGGTCGCCGCCGCCTCGCTCTTCGTCGACCGCCGCGAGTCGACGCTGAACGAGGCGGGCGACTACCTCTTCCCGCTGCGCGAGGGGGCGATCGGGCCCGAGCACATCCTCGCGGAGCTCGGCGAGGTGCTCACCGGCGCGCATCCCGGTCGCACGGCCGGCGACGAGCTGACGGTCTTCAAGTCGCTCGGCCTCGCGGTCGAGGACCTCGCGGCGGCCGAGCTCGTGCTCGCGAGCGCACGTGCCGCGGGCGCCGGCGTAGAGGTGGCGTTCTGATCCCGCTCGCCGAGATCGAGCGCGCGCGCCAGGTGATCCGCGGCGCGGCGGTGCGCACGCCGCTGATCCGCCTCGACGTGCCCGAGGCGCCGGCCGAGATCTGGCTCAAGCTCGAGTGCCTGCAGCCGATCGGCTCGTTCAAGATCCGCGGCGCCGTCAACGCGATCCGGCAGGCGGCGCCGGAGGCGATCGCGGGCGGCGTCGTCACCGCGAGCGCGGGCAACATGGCCCAGGGGGTCGCCTGGGCCGCGCGCGAGGCCGGCGTGCCGGCGACGATCGTCGTCCCCGAGCACGCGCCCGAGGCCAAGCTCGCCGCGATCGCGCGTCTCGGCGGGCGCGTGCTCAAGGTGCCCTACGAGCGCTGGTGGCGCGCGATCGAGGAGTCTCGCTCGGACGATGCCGAGGGCTACTTCGTCCACCCCGTGCAGGACCCGCTCGTGATGGCCGGCAACGGCACGATCGGGCTCGAGCTGCTCGAGGACCTCGCCACCTTCGACGCTGTCCTGATCCCCTGGGGCGGCGGCGGCCTCACCACCGGCATCGCGAGCGCGCTCGCGCAGCTCGCGCCGGAGGTGCGCGTCTACCCCGTCGAGCCGGAGACCGGCGCGCCCGTCGCCGCCACGCTGGCCGCCGGCGGCGAGCCGCAGCCCGTGGACTACACGCCGTCGTTCGTGGACGGCGCCGGCAGCCGGGGCCTGCTGCCGCAGATGTGGGAGCTCGCCCGGCCGCTCATCTCCGGCAGCCACGTCGTCTCGCTCGCCGAGGCGGCGGGCGCGGTGCGGCTGCTCGCCGAGCGGGCGCGCGTGGTGGCCGAAGGGGCCGGCGCGCTGCCGGTCGCGGCGGCCCTGTCGGGCCGGGCCGGCTCAGGTCGGCTCGTCTGCATCGTCTCGGGCGGGAACATCGACGCCTCCCGCCTGGCCGCGATCCTCTCGGGCCGGACGCCCGAGTAGCGTCGCTACGCGGCGACGTGCGCGGAGTCGTAGGCCTCCACCTGGTCCTTCAGCTTGCGGCGGATGCCCGCGAGGATCTGTGAGACGCGAGACTCGCTGACACCGAGCAGGCGGCCGATCTCGGCCCCCTGCAGCTCGTGCACATGGACGAGCGTCAGCACCTTGCGCTCGCGCTCGTTCAGGTCGGCGACCGCGCTCCGCAGCAGCGCCGCCCGCTCGGCCGAGAGCGTCGCGCGCTCGGGCTCGTCGGCGCCGTACGGCGCCACGATCGTGTCCCCGACCTCGACCGGAGCGGCCTCCTCGCCGCCCTCGCGGGCGGGAGCGTTGAGGGAGACGAGGTCGGCGCGGTCGATCTCGTCGAGGCCGGCGCGCAACTCGGCGGCGGTCAGCTCCAGCGCGCCGGCGAGCTGCTCGCCCGTCGGCACGGCTCCGTGCTTGGCGATCCACTCGTCGCGCGCGCGCTCGACGCGGCGGCCGAAGCGGCGGACCGAGCGCGAGGCCCAGTCCTGGCGGCGCAGCTCGTCGACGATCGCGCCGGCGACGCGCGTCCACGCGTACTGCTCGAAGGTCGCGCGCCTGGTCGGATCGAAGCGGTCCACGGCCTCCATCAAGGCGATCAGGCCGCAGGAGGCGAGGTCCTCGAGCTCGCAGTGCGCGGGCAGCTCGCGCGCCTTGCGGGCTGCGAGGTACCGCACCATCGGCGCGTAGGAGAGCACGAGGCGGTCGCGCGCAGGCGCATCGCGCCGATCGCGCCAGCGTCGCCAGAGCGCTTCGGCCTCGGCCGGGTCGAGCCGCTGCCCGGTGGTGAGAGTGGACGACATCGCAGAACCTCCGCAGGGTGACTCGAGGGACATGCCCGTGTGCCCTTGAGGTATCGGTGCCGGGGCCGCCCGCGGGCGATGCTCGTTTCAGGCAGAGAGGAATCCCCGATTCGGGGAATCCGGCCTCGCCCGGACCACGGAAACGGCTCGGCTGCGGCGCTCGCCGGCCGGAGGCTCAGCAGCCCCGCAGGATCTCCGCGCGTGCGAGCTTCGCCCACTCGAGCGCGACCTGAACCGGCAGCCGCCAGCGGCTGGACGGAGCGCCGACCATGGCGAGCCGGCCGCCGAAGCAGCGGCGGATCAGCAGCCCCGCGCGGAAGAGGTGGAAGCGCGAGGTGACGACGACGAGCGAGTCCCAGCCGCGCTCGCGGGCGAGCCGCGCGATCATCCTCGCCTCGCCGCGCGTCGACTCGGCAGCCGGGACCGGGCAGAGCACGACGATGTCGCGCCTGGCGCAGAGCCCGGGCATGCGCCAGCGCCGGTCGGCCCCCTCCGAGACGACGAGCAGCGGCGCGACGCCGCGCTCGACGAGCCGGATCCCGACCGGCAGCCGCGCCCTGCCGCCGAAGAGCACGACGACGGCGTCCGCGTGCGTCACGGGGTCGTCCTCGCGCAGCACGAAGAGAGCGACGCTCGCCGCGACGAGCGCGACGAGCGCGAAAAGGAGGAGGAACCGCATGAGCGTCAGCCTAGGTGCTTGCGACTATCCTGCGCGCAATGGACTTCGAGACCCGCGCGATCCACGAGGGCCAGGAGCCCGACCCGGCGACCGGGGCGGTGACGACGCCGATCTACCAGACCTCCACGTACGCGCAGGAGGCGGTCGGAGTCCACAAGGGCTACGACTACTCGCGCGTCGCCAACCCGACGCGCACCGCCCTCGAGACCTGCCTCGCCTCGCTCGAAGGCGCCGCGCACGGCCATGCCTTCTCGTCGGGCCTCGGCGCGGCGACGACGCTGATGCACCTCGTCGACCCGGGCCAGCGCGTGATCTGCGTCAACGACGTCTACGGCGGCGTCTACCGCATGTTCTCGAAGGTGTACGAGCCGAAGGGCTACGACTTCACCTTCCTCTCGGCCGCGGAGATCAACGAGGATCTCGCCTCGCACCTCGACGAGCGCACCCGGCTCGTCTGGCTCGAGTCGCCGACGAACCCGCTGCTGAACATCGTCGACCTCCGCGCCGCCGCCGAGGCGGCACACGCAGTCGGCGCGCTCGTCGTCGTCGACAACACGTTCGCCACGCCCTACCTGCAGCAGCCGCTCGCACTCGGTGCCGACGTGGTCGTCCACTCGACGACGAAATACCTCGGCGGCCACTCCGACGTCATCGGCGGCTTCGCCGCGACGAACGACGCCGAGGTGTCGGCGCAGCTGCACTTCCTCCAGCGCTCGCTCGGGGCGATTCCGGGGCCGTTCGACGCGTGGCTCGTGCTGCGGGGCCTGAAGACGCTCGCCGTGCGCATGCGCCAGCACTGCGACAACGCGCGCGCCGTCGCTGCCTTCCTCGACGGTCACCCCAAGGTCGAGCGGGTGCTCTATCCGGGGCTGCCGGACCATCCCGGGCACGGGCTCGCCGCCCGGCAGATGCGCGACTTCGGCGGCATGGTCTCGTTCCTCGCCGAGAGCGAGGCCGAAGCGACGGCGCTCGTCGCGCGGACGCGGCTCTGGACGCTGGCGGAGAGCCTCGGCGGCGTCGAGAGCCTGATCGAGGTGCCGGCGGCGATGACGCACGCCTCGACGGCGGACGCGGCGTTCGCGCCGCCGCGCAACCTCGTCCGGCTCTCGGTCGGCATCGAGTCGGCGGACGACCTGATCGCCGACCTCGAGAGCGCGCTCGTCCGCTCCGCGGCGCGGGCGTGACCTCCGTCGAGCCGATCGACCTGCTCCATCAGGGGGAGCGCACGATCGGCTCGTACCTGCTCGAGACCGAGGACGGGCTCGCGCTCTTCGACTGCGGCCCGGCGTCCTGCCTGCCGCGGCTGAAGGCGGGGCTGGCCGAGCGCGGCGTCGAGCTGACCGACCTGCGCCACCTGCTGCTCTCCCACATCCACCTCGACCACGCCGGCGCGGCCGGCGTGCTCGTGCGCGAGCACCCGGGGCTGCAGGTGCACGTCTCGGCGATCGGCGCGCCCCATGTCGTCGATCCCGCGAGGCTGGAGGTGAGCGCGCGGCGGCTCTACGGCGACTCGTTCGACTCCCTCTGGGGCGAGCTGGCGCCGGTGCCGGCGGCGAACGTCCACGTCGCCGGCGAGCGCGTCGTCGGGCTCGAGTGCTTCCCGGCGCCGGGCCATGCGTCGCACCACGTCTGCTACCTCGACCGGGACGGGACGCTCTACGCCGGCGATGCCGCGGGCGTCCGCATCGCGCCCGGCACGTTCGTGCTGCCGCCCTGCCCGCCGCCCGAGGTTGACGTCGAGGCCTGGGACCGGACGGTCGCGGAGATCCGCCGGCGCGCGCCGGCACGGCTCGCGCTCGTCCACTTCGGCGTCTTCGCCGACGTGGACGCCCACCTCGACCGCTTCTCCGAGCGGTTGCACGCCTGGTCAAGCCGGATCGAGGGCGGCCTGGGCGAGCCGGAGTTCGTCGCCGCCGCCCGGCGCGACGTCGAGCAGGCCGGTGACGACGCCGGCCTCTACGACCGCGCGGCGCCGTTCTGGCACTGCTATCTCGGCCTCGAGCGCTACTGGCGCAAGCGGGGAGAAGCTGCCGCTTCCTGAGGCACTCGGCCCGCTCGCCGAGCGGGAGTTCCGGCTGCTCTTCGCCGGGCGCGTCGTCTCGCTCGCCGGCTCCGCGATCGCCCCGATCGCGCTCTCCTTCGCCGTCCTCGAGCTCACCGACTCGGCCTCGGATCTCGGGCTCGTGCTCGCCGCCGGCTGGCTGCCGCAGGTGTTCCTCCTTCTCGCCGGGGGCGTCTGGGCCGACCGGCTGCCGCGCAACGTCGTCATGGTCGGCTCGAACCTCCTGTCCGCGGCGACGCAGGCTGTGGTCGCGCTCCTGCTCCTCACCGGCCACGCGCAGCTCTGGCACCTCGTCGCGCTCTCCGCCGCCCGCGGCGTGGCGTCGTCGTTCTTCTTCCCCGCCTCACAGGGGCTCGTGCCGCAGACGGTCAGCGCCGGGCGGCTCCAGCAGGCGAACGCGCTCCTGCGCCTGTCGCTGAACGGGACGAACATCGGCGGGGCGGCGGTCGGCGGCGTGCTCGTGGCGGCGGTCGGCTCGGGGTGGGCGATCGCCTTCGACGGCGCGACGTACGCCGCGAGCGCGGCGATCCTCGCGCAGATGAGCATCCAGGCCGCGGAGCGCGCCGCCGGGCGCGACTTCCTGCACGAGCTGCGCGAGGGCTGGGGCGAGTTCCGCTCGCGGACGTGGCTGTGGGCGATCGTCGCCCAGGCAGGCGTCGGCAACATGGCCTGGGCCGGCGGCTTCATCGTGCTCGGGCCGCTCGTCTCGCGACGCGAGCTCGGCGGCGCGGCGGCGTGGGGCGCGATCCTCGCCTGCCAGTCGGCCGGCCTCGTGCTCGGCGGGCTCGCGGCGCTGCGCCTGCGGCCGCAGCGGCAGCTCTTCGTCGGAACGGCGGGGCTGCTCCTGCTGGGCCCGGTCGTGGTCTGCTTCGCGCTCGGCGCGCCGGTCGCGGTGATCGCCGGCGCGGCGCTCTGCTCAGGCGTGGGGCTCGAGCTGTTCTCGGTGTTCTGGGACACGTCGCTGCAGCAGCACGTGCCGCTCGACGTCCTCTCGCGCGTCTCGTCCTACGACGCGCTCGGCTCGTTCGTCGCCATCCCGGTCGGGCTCTCGATCGTCGGCCCGATCTCCGACGCGATCGGCGTCAAGGAGACGCTCTGGATCATCGCGGCGGTGCAGGTGTCGTCCGTGCTCGCCGTGCTCGGCGTCCGCGATGTGCGCGAGCTGCGCCGAGTCGACGCGCCGCCGGCCTTGACAGAGAGCCCTGCGTAGCGCATCGATTCCCGGATGCCGAACAGCGAGCACATCGCCGCCGAGGCCTTCCGCAGCTTCTACGGCAGCCGGGCCGTCGAGGCCGGCGGCGGGATCGCCTTGCGCGCCCCGGAGGCGCCGGGCTCGGCGATGCTGAACCGGATCATCGGGCTCGGCGTCGCGGAGCCGGCGACGGAGGCCGGCCTCGACGAGGCGCTCGCGGCGATCGGCCGGACGGCCGTGTACGTCTCCGTCTCACCAACCGCCCGCCCTCCGCAGCTCGCCTCCTGGCTCGAGGCGCGCGGCTTCGAGCCCGGCTGGGGCTGGATGCTGTTCGAGCGCGGGCCGGAGGAGCCCCCGGCCGTGGAGACGAGCCTCGAGATCGTCGAGGCCGGACCGGAGCTGGTGCTCGACTTCGGGCGCATCGTCGCCGCCGGCTACGGGCTGCCGGCCGAGAGCGCCGCCTGGGCCGGCTCGGCGACGGGTACGCCGGGCTGGACGTGCTGGCTCGCGCTCGCCGACGACGAGCCCGCCGCCGCGGCCGCGCTGTGGGCCGGCGAAGGCGGCGCCTACTTCGGCTTCGCTGCCACGCTCCCCGAGCACCGCGGGCGCGGCGCCCAGGGCGGGCTGCTCGCCGCGCGGATCAGGCGGGCGCGCGAGCTCGGCTGCGAGAAGCTCGTCACCGAGACGGGAGAGCTCCGTGAGGGCAGCCCGAGCAACTCGTACCGGAACATCCTCCGCTTCGGCTTCGAGGAGCGCTACGTCGTGCCGAACTGGCTCCGACCCCCCAAGTGACACCGCGCTACGTGCGGCGCGCGATCGCCGCCTCGAACGCGGCGAGGTAGTCCGCGACCATCCGCTCCGGCGAGAAACGCTCCTCGACAGCCCGCCGCTGCTCGTGCGGGTCGAGCCGGTCGGCCTCCGCGAGCGCGGCGCCCATCTGCCTGTAGTCGTCGACGATGATCCCGCTGCGCCCGTGCTCGATCACCTCGGGCACGGCGCCGTGGCGGGTCGCGATCACCGGCGCCCCGCAGGCCATCGCCTCGATCATGACGAGCCCGAACGGCTCCTCCCACTCGATCGGGAAGAGGACGGCGCGCGCGTGCTGGAGCAGCTCGACCTTCTCGCCGTGGCTGACCTCGCCGACGTACTCGATCCGGTCCGAGAGGTGCGGCGCGACGAGCGAGTCGAAGTACTCCTGCTCCCCCGGCTCGCGGCACTTGCCGGCGATCTTCAGCGGCAGCCCGGCCTCGATCGCCACGGTCACGGCGCGATGCGCCCCCTTGTCGGCGCTCATGCGGCCGAGGAAGAGGAGGTAGTCGCCGCGCTCGGGCCGGAACGGGTAGACGGAGAGGTCGAGCGCGTTCGGGCAGTTGGCGATGAACGGCAGGCCGGGCTTCGGCCGGCGCTGGTTCTCCGAGACCGAGATCAGCGTCGCGCCCGGGACGACGCGGCAGACCTGCTCGTAGAGCTCGCCCGGCTCGCCGTCGAGCGGCCCGTGCACTGTGGAGACGAACGGCGTCGGGACGAGGCCGCCGAGCGCGACGCCGAGCAGGCCGGTGTGGTCGCTGATCACGTCGAACTCGCCGGCCCGCTCGATGCAGTGGAGCGCGTGCTTCAGCTCCCAGAAGGTCTGCCCGATCCGCTCGCTCGGCGCCTCGGGGAAGACGGACTCCAGGCGCGCCCGTGTGTGCGAGTCGCCGGAGGCGAAGAGGGTGACGTCGTGGCCTGCATCCGCGAGACCGTCGGCGAGCAGCGCCACCACCCACTCGATGCCGCCGTAGCCCGAGGGCGGCACCGGGAACCAGACGGGGCTGAGGACGGCGACGCGCATCAGGCCTCGACCACGGTAACGCGGCCGTCCTCGAGCCGCACGTCGAAGGCCCGGCCGAAGGCGCGGACGCCGTTCAGCCGGACCGTCCCCGTCCAGCTCGGCAGGCCCTCCGGCGCGTCGCTCACGAGCAGGTGCCGGCGCCGGTCCGGCCGCAGGCCGAGCAGGACGCGCAGCAGCAGCACGGGCGTCCCGGCCGCCCACGCCTGCGGGCGTGCCGCGGTCGGGTAGGCGATCGGGAAGGGCGTCTCGGAGCGCGGGAAGCCGGCGAAGACCTCCGGCAGCGACCACTCGAAGCTCTCGGCGGCGGTCAGCAGCGACCTGACGATCCGCAGAGCCGCCTCCCAGCGGCCGTAACGGGCGAGGCCCCAGGCCGCGATCGAGTTGTCGTGCGGCCAGACGCTGCCGTCGTGGTAGCTGAGCGGGTTGAAGCCTGCGTCGGCGGTGGACATCGTCCGGATCCCCCAGCCGGACCAGAGCTCGTCGTCCAGCAGCCGGTCGACGACGGCGTCGACCCGCTCGGGCTGGACGATCCCGCTCCAGAGCAGATGGCCCATGTTCGAGCAGAGCGAGTCCACGGGCCGCTTGTCGGCGTCGAGCGCGAGTGCGTAGAAGCCGCCGCGCTCCTCGACCCAGAACGCTGCGTCGAAGCGCTGGCGCAGCTCCGCCGCCTCGGCCTCGAGCCGGTCGGCGAGCGCTCCGTCGCGCCAGGCCTCGCGCGCGATCTCGGCCAGCCGGAGCTTGGCGTCGTAGACGTAGCCCTGCACCTCCGCGGGCGCGATCGGCGTACGCGCGAGCGACCCGTCATGGAAGCGCTGCGAGTCGCCGGAGTCCTTCCAGGACTGGTTCTCGAGCCCGCGCGGCGTCCGCCGCTCGTACTCGACGAACCCGTCGCCGTCGCGGTCGCCGTAGCGGTCGATCCACTCGAGCGCCCGCAGTGCCGGCTCCTTGAGCGAGGTGACGAAGGCCTCGTCGTCCGTCCAGCGCCACACTTCGGAGAGCAGGACGAGGTAGAGCGGCGTCGCGTCGACCGTGCCGTAGTAGGCGGAAAACCACGTCTGCGCGGCGCGGCCGCGGCGCACCTCGTGGACGATCTTCCCCGGCTCGGCGTCGATTCCGGGGTCGTCCGTGGTCGCCTGGAGCGCGGCGAGCGACTCGAGCCCGCTCCGTGCGAGCTCCGGCCCGAAGAGGAGCGTCTGCAGGCACGTGATCAGCGTGTCGCGGCCGAACACGGTCATGAACCAGGGCATCCCGGCCGCGGGCAGCGTCCCCACGACCCCGTTGCCGCGCATGCGTAGCGAGGCGAGGTCGGCGACGGAGCGGCCGAAGGTGTGCTGGAGGTTGTCCCACGAGGCGCGCAGCTTCGGCACCCGCAGCTGCCAGGCGTGCAGCGACTCGCGCACGTGGTCGCGCTCGGTGCCGAAGTGCCGCTCGACAGCCTGCGGGTGCGCCTCCACGCCGGAGAGAGAGGCGACGACGTCGACCCGGAGCTCCCAGCGCTCGCGCGGGGCGAGCGCCACGGCGAAGCGGACGCGGGAGCCGTCGACCTGGCCGGGCCGGGAGAAGATCACCTGCGTGCGTGCGTGCCCGCCGTTGCCGCCGTTCTCCGCGAGCACGAACTGGTTTCCCGCCGCGTCGAAGCGCACCTCGGCGGGTGGCGGCAGCGGCCGGGCGTGCAGCGGGTCGCCGAGCGCGAAGTCGTGCTGCTTGACCGAGAGGATGTCTGCGAAATCGGCGGCGATCTCGAGCTCGAGCTCGCACGCAAGAGGCACCATGCTCTCGTTGCGGAGCACGATCCGGTCCTGCATGCCGTCGCCGACGAAGCGCTCGCGCACGATCGAGAGCGAGTCCTGGGGCAGCCCGCCCGCCAGCGGGTTGCGCAGGTAGAAGGCGGCCGAGAAGTACTCGACCTTGCCGGACGAGAGGAGCAGCGGCCGCTCGCCGTTGACGCGGAGCCGGAGCCGCGAGAGGAAGCGCGTGTCCTCGGCGAAGAAGCCGCCGGTCACCCCGTCGAGGTCGCCGGTCTCGTCGCAGATGCAGAAGGTCGAGCCCTCGAGGATCGTCAGCGCCACGGGCCGCTAGCCGTCCCGGCGGACGACGCGGGCGCCGCTCGACTGGGCGAGTGCCTTGATCACGATCTCGTCGAGGTTCACGTGCGGCGGCCGCGTCAGCGCGAAGAGGACACAGTCGGCGACCTCGTCCGGCGTCACCGGGTCGAGGCCCGCGTAGACGGACTTCGCCGTCTCGGCGTCGCCCTTGAAGCGCACGAGCGAGAACTCCGTCTCGACGAGGCCGGCATCGACGGTCGTCAGCCGGATCGGGCGCCCGAGCAGGTCCTCGCGCAGCGCGTAGGTGAAGCCGCGCACGGCGAACTTGGCGGCCACGTAGGAGGCGCCGTTCGGGTAGGCCTGCCGGCCGGCCACCGAGCCCATGTTGACGATGTGGCCGCCGTCCCGGATGTGCGGCAGGCAGAGCCGCGTCATCCGCAGCAGGCCGTTCACGTTCGTCTCGATGACGGTGCGCTCGTCCTCCTCGCTCGACTCCCAGAACGGGACGCGCCCGAGGGCGAGGCCGGCGTTGTTGAAGAGGATGTCGATGCCGCCGCCGAGCCGGTCGACCGCCTCCTTGACGAAGGCGGCGCAGCTCGCCGGATCCGTCACGTCGAGGTGAAGGGAGACCTCCGTCTCGAGGCGCTCGACGCGGCGTGCGCCTCCGGCGACGCGCGCGCCCGCCTCGGCGAGCTTGCGAGCGGTCGCGGCGCCGATCCCGGAGGAGGCTCCGGTGACGATCGCGGTCTTGCCGGCGAGGCTCACCGTCCCAGGGTAACGAGTCCCGCGCGGTGCTCGACCTGCAAGGTGGTGTGGTCGAGGCCGAAGCGCTCGCGCAGCAGGGCGTCCAGCTCGAGCCGGATCCGGTGGCAGTCCGCGCCCGGCTCGACGAGCACGTGGGCCGAGAGCGCCGGGAAGCCGGACGTGATCGTCCAGACATGGAGGTCGTGCACCGAGACGACGCCGGCGTGCGCGGCCATCGCGCCGCCGACCTCCTCGGCGCTGATCCCCGCCGGCGTCCCCTCGAGCAGGATCGCCAGGGACTCGCGCAGGACGCCCACCGAGCTGCCGAGCACGAGCACGCCGATGCCGATGCCGATCAACGGGTCGATCCGCTGCCACCCGGTCGCGAGCACGACAGCCGCCGCGGCGATCACGCCGAGCGACGAGGCGAGGTCGGCGAGGACGTGGGCGAGCGCCGCACGGACGTTGAGGCTGCCGCGTCCCGCGCGCCGCAGCACGCCGGCCACGCCGACGTTGACCGCGAGCCCGGCGAGGCCGATCCCGAGCACCCAGCCGCCGCGCACCTCGGCCGGGTGCGCGAGCCGGCGGGCGGCCTCGAAGAAGATCCAGGCCGCGAGCGCGACGAGGCCGGCGCCGTTGGCGAGCGCGGCGAGGATCTCCGCGCGGCGCCAGCCGTAGCTCCGCTGCGGCGTCGCCGGCCGCCCGGCGAGCCAGACGGCGAGGAACGCGAGCCCGAGCGAGGCGGCGTCGGTGACCATGTGCCCCGCGTCGGCGACGAGCGCGAGCGAGTGCGCCGCGATCCCGCCGGCGACCTCGATCGCCGCGAAGGCCAGCGTCAGCGCGAGCGCCCCGCCGAGCGCGCGGCGGTCGGCGCCGGGCCGCCGCTCGTGGGCGTGCGCGTGCGCGTGCACGACGACCAGTCTAGGACGGAGCCGTCTAGGAGAGCTCGACCCGGTCGAGCGTCACCGGCGTCACGGGCCGGTCACGGCCGTCGCGCTCGACGAGCGAGATCCGGTCGACGACGTCCTGCCCGCTCGTGACGCGGCCGAAGACCGTGTGCTTGCCATCGAGCCACGGGGTCGCGTCGGCGGTGACGATGAAGAACTGGCTGCCGTTCGTGTTCGGGCCGGCGTTCGCCATCGCGAGCGCGCCGCGGCTCACTTTGTGCTCGTTGAACTCGTCCTCGAACTTGTACCCGGGGTCGCCGGTGCCGTCGCCGCGCGGGCAGCCGCCCTGGACCATGAAGTCGGGAATCACCCGGTGGAAGCTCAGGCCGTCGTAGAAGCCTTCGTCGACGAGCTTCGTGAAGTTCCCGACCGTCTTCGGCGCCTCGCCCGGGTAGAGCTCGAGCTCGATCGCCCCCTCGCTGGTGTGAAGAGTCGCGTGTGTGGTCATGCTGGCACGGTAGCCGACGGCACCGCCCTGCGCGCCGCCTCCAGCCGCTCCGGCACGGTCGGGTGCGTGAAGAACCAGAGGTACAGCAACCGCGGCGGCCTCGGATCCGCGAGGTTGGCCTCGGCGAGCACCGCGAAGGCCGACTCGAAGGCCCCGAGGTCGCCGACCTGCTCGAGCGCGAAGCGGTCGCACTGGAGCTCCCACCGGCGCGAGAGCGCCGACTGGAAGGGCGCCGTGACGAGGCCGACGACGGCGGAGAGGAGGAGCAGGAACGGCACGGCGCGCGGGTCGCCCGGCCCGGTCGCACCGACCGCGGCGGAGAGGCCCTCCCAGCGCCAGAGCGCCCAGAGCGCGACCACGAGCGCGGCCGTGCCCGACATCCCGAGCAGGGTCTCCTGCGCGACGTGACGGTAGCGCCGGTGTCCGAGCTCGTGTGCGATGACGATCTCGAGCTCCTCGAGGCTCGCTCGCTCGAGCAGCGTGTCGTACAGGACGACGCGCCGCGTCGAGCCGAGTCCGGAGACGTACGCGTTCACCTTGCGCGTGCGCCTGCTCGCGTCGGCGACGAGCACCTCGCGCACCGGCACGCCGACGCGGGCCGCGAAGGCGCGCAGCTCTGCGGCCAGCGCCTCGTCGGGGAGCGTGTGGAAGCGGTTGAAGACCGGCTCGAGCAGGACGGGCGCGACGAACGTCAGTAGCACGACGACGAGCGCGGCCCCGGGGGCGGCGATCGCGGGCCAGGCGGACGGCGCCGCGTGGATGGCCCCGACGAGCCCGAGCACGGCCGCCGCCGACATCGTCCCGCCGACCACAAGCCCCTTCAGCCGGTCGGCGGCGAAGCCGCCCAGCGTCTGGGTCGAGAAGCCGAACCGCCGCTCGTGCACGAAGTCGCGCCAGAGCGCGACCGGCAGCCGGACGAGCGTCGAGACGGCGACGACGAGGAGGGTGAGAAGCGGCGCCGCCGCCCACCAGGGCAGCCGGTCAACTGCCTCGTACAGCCCGTCTCCGGCACGCGAGAACGCGAGCAGGGCGAGCGTCGCCAGCCCGAGCGCGAGGTCGAGCACGAGCGCCCGGTAGCGCGGCCCGTGGTAGTCGCGGGCGTCGGCGGTGGGTTCGTTCACGTTCACCTTCCTATCATGTGGGCTTAACACCGGGGCAACCGAGCGGGCTTGCGGCCCTCACTACACTCCGCGAATGGCAGTGGAGTCCCTCGTGGGCGCGGCCCAGTCCACGTCGTCCCAGGAGCTCGTGCAGTCCTGGCGGAAGCTGACGCGCGCCGCCACGGCCGTCGCGATCCTGACGAGCCCCGCCCTCTTCGTCTGGTTCACGCAGCAGAACGGCTGGAGCTGGTGGGCGTCGCTGCTCGCCACAGCCGGCGTCGTGATCGCGTTCCGCGGCTTCGTGGATCTCGGCCTGCGCCGGGTCATCCCCTGGCCGAGCCTGTTCGGCGCCGAGAGCGAGCGGCTGCGCGACGAGGACATCATGGGCCGCCGCCGGGCCTGGTACTGGTACAAGAAGGCCCGCCTCGGCGCCTTCCTGCTCATCCTCATGACGGTCATCTGGCTCGTGCGGAACGCGAAGGGCAACGCGGACGCGACGTGGCTCGGCTCCTGGAGCTTCATCTTCGGTGGGCTCGGGAAGGTCCTCAGCTCACCGAGCCTCTGGATCCAGGTCGTCTTCGTCTTCTTCCTCTTCATCGCCAACTTCGGGATCCTCATGGGCCCGATGCTCCTGATGGGGATCTCCCAGATCAGGGGCTACGAGCCCGGTGACGCCGAGTGGGGCGTCAAGCTCGCGGACGTGCGCGGGCAGGCGGAGGCGAAGGAGGAGGTGCGCCGCGTCGTCACGATCTGGCAGTCCGGCGAGGCCTTCGAGCGCGCCGGCGGCAAGCGCGAGCGCGGCCTGCTGTTCCTCGGCGCGCCGGGAACCGGCAAGACGATGCTCGCGAAGGCGATCGCCACCGGCTTCAACTCGCCCTTCGTCTCGATCCCCGGCTCGGGCTTCGCCCAGACCTTCATCGGCATCGACGCGATCATCGTCCGCTTCCTCGCCGCGAAGGCGAAGAAGCTCGCCCGCAAGTGGGGCGGCCAGTGCATCGTCTTCATCGACGAGATCGACGCCGTCGGCATGCGCCGGCAGGCGCTGCAGGGCGGCGGGCAGATGACGCCCGGCTTCACGCCGCAGAGCGTCCACGACCACCTCTTCTACGGCCCGAGCGGCGCCCTCAACCCGAGCGGCGACCTGATCCTCGAGTCGCGCGCCTGGCGCGAGCGGCTGTTCGCCGAGCGCGCGCCGCGGCCCGAGGGTGGGCCGTCCGGCATGTCCGCGCGGCTCACGGGAATCGTCAACCAGGCTTTTCCGGGGATGTTCGGCGGAGGCGGGGGTGGGCTCGCCCTCAACCAGCTGCTCGTCGTCATGGACGGCATCGACAACCCGCCCTTCATGCGCCGCGCGCTGACGAGCCGCGTCAACACCTTCCTCGACGCGACGTACGTCCTCCCGCGCCGGCTCGGCAACGTGTCGCTGCGCCTACGGGCGCCGAGCCCGCGCAAGGAGCAGATCTACTTCATCGGCGCGACGAACGTCCCGATCGAACGGCTCGACCCGGCGCTGATCCGGCCGGGCCGGATGGGACGCCATGTCTGGTTCCGGACGCCGACCAAGCAGGACCGGCTCGACATCCTCGACCTCTACGTCGGCAAGGTCGCGCACGAGTCGGGCCTCGACACGGCGAAGCGGCGCGAGGAGATCGCCCGCGTCACGAACGGCTACTCGCCGGCGATGATCGAGCAGGTGACCTCGATGGCGCTCACGATCGCGCACCACAGCGGCCGCGACTACTTCACCTGGGAGGACCTCGTCGAGGCGATGACGACCGTCGAGGCCGGGACCGCGATCGGCATCGAGTACATCGCCGCCGAGACGCGCGCCGTCTCGATCCACGAGGCGGGGCACGCGGTCTGCGGCCACGTCTACATGCAGGGAGCCGAGTCCACGCGGCTCTCGATCCGGATGCGCGGCGGCTCGCTCGGCCACCACCAGGCGCTCGAGAAGGAGGAACGGTTCAGCCGCTTCCGCAGCGAGGAGTTCGGGCGGATCGTCTGGGGCCTCGGCGCGATGGCGGCCGAGCGCGTCTTCTACGGCGAGAACTCGAACGGGGTCGGCGGCGACGTCTTCTCGGTCACCGCCCAGGCGGCTCTGATGGTCGGCGCCTCCGCGATGGGGCCGCCGGCGATCGAGCTCGGGCCGCCTGGGCCGCGCTCGAAGAAGGTCGACCCCGAGGAGGAGACGGACAGGATCGCCAAGCACTTCGAGAAGATCGGCCTCCAGATCATGAACCGCACGTCCGGCGGCGGGCCGTTCAGCGAGAACCCGATCTCGGGCGTGCTCGGCGACCGGGACAAGCGGTCGATGGCCGCCCAGATCCTCGGCCAGGCGTATGTCGCCGCCTACAACGTCGTCCTCCACAACCGCGACGCGGTCGAGCGGATCGCCGACACGCTCGCCGAGCGCAAGGAGCTGTTCGGCGACGAGCTGATCGAGCTGCTGGAGGCGCAGAAGCTCGAGATCCCCGACGTCGACCTCCGAGAGGAGAGCGCGTGGCCGACGATGTGACTCGAGCTCCGGCGCCGGAGCTCCCCGAGGCCAGGGAGGTCACGACGACGGCTCCGGCGCTCACGGCCGCGAAGACGCGCCGGCTCGACCGCCGCGAGCGCGCGCGCCACTCCGCCTACCGCCTCCGCTTCGCGTTCGTCTACTTCGCGCTCGCGGCGGTCGTCGGCGGCGCCGTCGGCACCTTCGTCCTCGTCCTCGACCGTCCCGCCAAGCCGCCGGTGCCGCCCTGGTCGAGCTGGCAGCCCCTCGGCTCGAGCGACGCGAAGGCGAAGCAGATCGCCGACCACGTCTCGCGGCGCTACCGGCTGCCGAGCGGCAACCAGCTCGCGGCCGCGATCGCCGGCCCGCCGCAGGCGACGGCGAGCGACGGCACGAGCATCTCGGTCGACGCGATCGCCGTCCGGCCCGACACGTCGAAGGGCCTGGCCGAGGAGAACGACATCCGGATCTTGCGGACGAGCGACTCGTTGATGTTCGTCCTCTGCGGCCTCGGCACGCGCTGCTCGATCTCCGAGGGAAAGGCCTCCGAGGCGCGCCACGAGCTGCTGCGCCGCGAGGCGCTCGAGCTGGCGCTCTACACGTTCAAGTACGTGGACTCGGTCACGTCGGTCGTCATCTTCCTGCCACCCCGGCCGGACGCGGACGTGAGCACCGCCGTCTTCCTCGGCCGCGGCGATCTCGGGCACGAGCTGCACGAGCCGCTCTCGAAGACGCTGCTCAGCACCGTGCCGCCGCAGCTCGGCGCGATCCGGGCGAAGGAGGTCGCTGCGATCGAACGGCTGACGCGGCCGCGGCTCTACCAATACGGCTTCACGCAGGCGCAGAACGGGGCGGGCGTCCTCGTGCTCGACCCGGTCGTCGGTACGTGACGGCGGAGCAGCGCGCCGCGCTGCAACGCGCCAAGGCGCGGCTCGACCGGCTCGACCTCTATCCCCGCCCCGTGCGCG
>Ga0315281_10002197_pt1 | contig 29012 bp, 28 predicted proteins | sample YL17G07_0_MG_FD_204540 | JGI IMG/M metagenome (GOLD analysis project Ga0315281, IMG submission 204540) | Sediment microbial communities from Yellowstone Lake, YNP, Wyoming, USA - YL17G07_0 | ecosystem: Environmental > Aquatic > Freshwater > Lake > Sediment | place: USA: Wyoming | collected...
CGAGCTTCTGGATTACCGGAAGCCGGCAAGTAAATTCGGCTTGGCGAAAGCAGCCCTGGCACTCTCGGGATTTTCCCTGAAAACCGGTGCCTGGCCGAGGGGAACGCGAACGCTCCAGGACATGCTGAGGAGGTTCGGCGGCGGGATCGAGCTGACCACTCTTGCGGCCATCCCCTCGGGAAGCGGACTTGGGACCTCCAGCATTATGGGGGCTGTCCTGATGGCCGTCGTCCAGCGGCTCATGGGCCGAAAGCTCTCGCCCCGGGAGCTTTTTTACCGCGTCCTCCAGCTCGAACAGGAATTGACGACCGGAGGAGGCTGGCAGGATCAGGTCGGCGGTGTCCTCCCGGGAGTGAAGATGATCACCACAGAGCCCGGATTGATCCCCGATCCGCGGATCCACTATATCACTCCCGACGTGCTCGATCCGCGCGCCAATAAAGGCCAAACCCTGCTTTATTACACGGGCTTAAGGCGGCTGGCGAAGAACATCCTTCGCCACGTCGTGGGCAACTATCTCGACAGGGACCGAAGGGCGATGCAGACCTTAAAAGCCCTCCACGCGTTCCCGCCGGTGATGAGCGAGGCGATGGCCGGCAAGGACATGAAGAAATTCGGCGAGCTCGTCGATACGGCCTGGAACCTGAACAAACAGATCGATCCAGACTCGACCACGGAGGTCATCGAAGGCATTCTCGGGAAGATCAAGCCTTTTATTTACGGCGCCAAACTCCTGGGAGCGGGCGGAGGCGGATTCCTCCTGATCGTCGCCAAATCGCCCGGAGACGCCGAAAAGGTCCGGTCCGTTCTCACCTCCGATCCTCCGAACACAAGGGCGAGATTCTTCTCCTACGACATCAGCGAAAAGGGCTTGAGCGTCACCGTTTGCTGAATGAATAGGGCGGGCATCTTGAGCCGCTGAAGGCGGCCTGGCAATGGCGTTGTTTTGTCCCCAGAATGAGATTGTTGCGGCCATGAGGCCTGGCAATGACAGAGAGCGGATTTCTTCTCCTTTTGACAATCCAACCCGTCCGCCCTTACAATGATTCTGCATGAATAACCGAAAGCTCGCCGAGCTCAGTTCCCTGGCCTTGATGCTGCCAGCGTCGATCGCGGTCGGGCTGTTCTTCGGGTATTGGCTCGATAAACGGCTCGGGACCGACCCCTGGATGCTGATGATCTTCACCCTGCTCGGCGTCGCAGCGGGACTCATCGCCCTGATCCGGGGGATCAGCAAGTATAACAAGGAGGATCTATGACTGTGCCGGCCGACCCCATCGAGGAAAAGATCCTGAGGCGCATCCCTTTCGAGGTGCTTATCACGGCGGCCGTCCTGGGCCTCCTGGCCGTCCCTTTGTTCGATCCATTGACAGGCCTTTTTTTCTTCGCCGGCGGCGGGCTTGCGGTCCTCGGCTTCCTCTGGCTCAAGCGGTCCCTCACCCGGATCCTCCTCAAGGGGAAGGCTCAGGCCATGCGTTCGGGCATTTTCCTCTATGCCTCCCGATTCGTGTTGATTCTTGCCGTCTTTTTCTTTATAATTTTTGTCTATCCGAAAAAGCTTTTAGCGTTCGCCGCGGGCTTTTCGACAGTGATTCCCGTATTCCTGGGTGAAACGGCCGTGGCTCTCGCTCGCATGAAACAATGGAAGGACTAGAACACAGCTTAGCCGTCGTTGAGCTTTTCAACAAAATCTTCGGCAAACCCGTCGCCGCGCTGCTCGGCCTTGCCGGCATCCACGTCAAAGATCCGGGAAACTGCATCCCCGATTATATCGTCATGAGCCTTTTCGCCGCCGTCTTCTTGGCCGCCTTCCTGGGGCTCGCGGCCCGCAAGCGCTCCCTCGTGCCGGGAAAGCTCCAGAACATCCTCGAACTCATCATCGAGTTCGTCGAGGGCTTGATGACGGACATCATCGGCCCGGACGGGAAAAAGTACCTCCCGATGATCGGGACGCTCGGGCTGTTCATTCTCTGTTCGAACCTCTTGGGCCTCATTCCGGGGTTCATGTCGCCGACAAGCAAGCTGAACGTGCCTGTCGGATGCGCCCTCACCGTGTTTGTCTACTACCATTACCAGGGTATGAAGGCGCAGGGCGTCCTCAAATATCTGAAGCACTTCAGCGGGCCGATCCCGCTCCTTGCCCCCTTGATGGTCCCGATCGAGATCATCAGCCATTTTTCCCGGCCTGTGTCGCTTTCCATCCGACTCTTCAGCAACATCTACGCCGAAGAGATGCTGATCGTGGTCATCGCCTCGCTCATCCCTTACTTCCTCCCCCTCCCGTTCATGGTCCTGGCCCTGATCACGGGATCACTCCAAACCTTTGTCTTCATGCTCCTCGCCTGTATCTACATCGCCGGGGCCGTCGCCCATGAAGAGGAGCACAAATGAAAATATCGCCGAAAGGAGTCTACCCATGAATAAAAATCTCAAAGCCTTCGGGCTTCTGATGTTCTTCGTCTTTCTCGCCGGAGCGCCGCTCCTCGCCCAGGAAGGGACGTTGAGCGATTCGAGAGCGTCCCTATACAAGCTGTCAATCATCGTCGGCGCCGCGATCATCACCCTGGCCTCGGCCGCGGGAGCCTTCTGTCAGGCCAAGGCCCTCAGCAGCGCCTGCGAGGGAATCTCGCGCAACCCGGCCGCCGGTCCGCACATCCGCTTCCTCCTGCTTCTGGGGTTGATCCTGATCGAAACGCTCGTCATTTACGCCCTGCTCGTCACGTTCATCATCCTGATGGTGAAGTGGGGCAATTACGCGTAATGGAGTTGTCATTGCAAGGCTGGCAAAGCCGGCCGCGGGATTTAGGAAGGGCATGAACAAAGATTTTAGCTTAGGGATATTACACTCCCCATCCCCTTTTCCAATAAGGGGGGATTGAAAGGCATGGCGGCGCCGCTTTTCAGGCTGCTCGGAACGACCTTTAAACGGTTCAACGCCGACCGCTGCTTCAACTACTCGATCGTCATTTCCTATTTCACTCTCATGTGCGCGGTCCCGCTCGTAGCGCTCTTCGCTTTCGCCACGACCAAGATCCTCGGAAGCTCGGAGCTCGCCATCCGCAGCCTCAACATCTTCACTGAGGACTTCTTCGCCAAGTTCGACCCCTCGTTTTTTAAGAAGCTCAGCGGCATCGCCAAGAACATCGCCAACCTGGGCTGGTTCGGCCTTCTCGGCTCTTTCATCGGCGGCAGCTTCCTTTTCTCCAACCTGATCAACGCCATCAACGCCATTTTCAAGGCCCAGACGCAGAAGTCCTTTTTCTACAACAGGCTGATGGAATACATCATCATGTTCATCATCGGCGTCATCATGTTCTTTTCGCTGTCGATCACGACCGTCTGGACCGCGCTCCACCGGGCCATCACGGCGAGCGCGTTCGTCCGGGATAACCTCAACCCGGACATCATGGGATTGGTCGACAATTTTTTTATCCAGTACCTCATTCCGTTTATGCTGAGTTTCCTCGTCCTGTTCGTGATCTATAAGTACATCCCCGAAACGAAAGTCCACACCCGGCCGGCGGTGATCGCGGCGGCCGTTGGGTCGGTCCTGTGGGAGATCTTCAAGCGGATCTTCGTCTTCTACATCGCCAATTTTTCCGCGGTCGGCATCGTCCTGTCCAAGCTCCTCCGGGGGACGCTGACCTCGATCATCTTTTTCCTGCTCTGGATCTCGTTCTCTCTCGCCATCCTCCTCTGGGGAGCGGAGCTGGCCGCTTTACTTAACGAGAGAATCCCGGAGAATAAAGCGGAGGCGGCATGATATGAAACTGACGGTCAAGGAACTTGCGGAGCGCCTGAACTGCCCGTTCGAGGGCGACGGCACCGTCCTCATCACGGGCGTGGCCAGCCTGGAGAAGGCGAAATCCGGCGACCTCGTCTTCCTCGCCAAGCCCAAGTCCAGGGAGCTTTTGGAAAAAACGAGCGCCTCGGCGGCGATCCTCCCGCCAAGTGAAAAATTCGACAGGATCCCGGTCCTGAGGGCGGACAACACCCATCTCGCCTTCATCCGCGCGACCGAGATCTTCAATCGGCCTTACAGGCCCGAGCCCGGCATCCATCCGGCGGCGCTCGTGTCCGGTTCGGCAAAGATCGGACCGCAAGTTTCCATCGGCGCCTTTTGCGTCGTCGGCGACGACGTGGAGATTGGAGAAAGCGCGGTTATCTTCCCCCTCGTGACGATCTATCCCCGAGTCAAGATCGGCGCCCGCACGGTCGTCCATTCGAACACCTCCCTCCGCGAAGGCGTGCGCATCGGCAGCCGGGTCATCATCCACAACGGCGTCGTCATCGGCGCAGACGGCTTCGGCTACCTCCGGAGCGATGACGGCACCCACATCAAGATCCCTCAGATCGGCACAGTCGTGATCGAGGATGATGTCGAGATCGGGGCCAACACCACTATCGACCGGGCAGCGCTCGGCGAGACCATCGTCCGCAAAGGGACGAAGATCGATGACCTGGTCATGGTCGCCCATAACGTTGAGATCGGCGAGAACGCCGTCCTCGTCGCTCAGGTGGGAATCGCCGGCAGCTCTAAGGTCGGACGCAGCACGATCCTGAGCGGCCAGGTCGGTATCGCCGACCATGTCGACGTCGGCGACAACGTCATCATCGCCGCGAAATCGGGCGTGACCAAGAACATTCCGTCGGGATCATTCGTCTCCGGAAGCCCGCACCTCGACATCCGCGACTGGCGCAAGTTCTGGGCGTTAGCCCCGCAGCTTTACGATATCGTCAAGGATTTCAAAAAGCTCAAAGCGCGGTTCGAAGAGCTCGAAAAATCCCTTAAAAAATAAGAGAAATCGGCCGTGGCCATCTCACTGCTTGGTGAGGTATTCATCCACGCTGATCGCGGCGTGAACTCCCGTCCCGACGGCCGTCGCGACCTGATGCGGAGCGGCGCCGATCACATCGCCAGCGGCGAAAATTCCCGGCTCGGATGTCGCCATCCTCTCATTGACCACGATCTCGCCCCACTCGTTGAGCTTGACCAAGCCCTTGACGATCTCGGTGATCGGAATCATGCCGATCGAAACAAAGAGCCCCTTGATGGCGACCGTCGACTTTGTCCCATCCTTCACGTTCCGCAGGACGATACCCTCGACGTTGTTTCCGCCCTGAATCTCATCGATGACCGAGTTCCAGTGGATCTGGATCTTCGGGTTGGCGAAGACCCTCTCCTGGAGGATCTTGGCCCCCCGCAGCCTGTCGCGGCGGTGGATGAGATGCACGAGCCGGGCGAATTTAGTCAGAAACTCCGCCTCCATGAGGGCCGTATTCCCTCCACCGACGACGGCGATGTCGCGGTCCCGGAAAAACGCGCCGTCGCACGTGGCGCAGTAGGACACGCCCCGCCCGATCAGTCGACTTTCGTTCGGCAGGTCAAGGCGGCGGTATTGGGCGCCCGTCGTGACGATGATCGCGCGCGTGGGATATTCTCCTTTGGCCGAGCGAACGATCCACTGTTCGCCGTTTTTCTTTATCTCGCGGGCCTCGTCGGTCACGATTTGGGCGCCGAATTTAACGGCCTGCGTGCGGAAATTCTCCATCAGATCGAAGGGCGCGATGCCCTCGGGAAAGCCGGGGTAATTCTCGATCCAGTCCGCGAGCAGGATCTGGCCGCCGGGAATCCCCTTTTCGAGGACGCACGTCTTCAGCCGCGCCCGGCCGGTGTAAAGCGCGGCCGCCAGGCCGGCCGGTCCTGCGCCTATGATGATGACATCAAATTGCTCCGTCATGGGATAATCCTTTGTGTCCTGCTTTCCGTTGTCATCGCGAGCCGCCGAAGGCGGCGTGGCGATCTGACCCTTTTGGCTCATCCTGAGCGAAGCGAAGGATCTCCTCTGTCCTTCCCGAGGTCAAATGAGATCCCTCGACAGACTCGAGACGACTCTTCGAATCAGAGATGTTTGCTGATGGTCGCGATGATCTTGTCCTTCGGGAGCGCGCCGACCATCGTTTCCTTAAGCTCCCCGCTCTTGAAAAAGAGAAGCGTCGGGATGCCCCGGACACCGTAGCGCGCGGGCACGGTCCGGCTCGCGTCTACGTCGATTTTGCAAACCTTGAGTTTGTCCCTGTATTCCCCGGCAACCTCCTCAACCAGGGGAGCGATCATTTTGCAGGGCACGCACCAGACGGCCCAAAAGTCGACGAGCACAGGAAGAGGGGATTTCAGCACTTCCTCGTCGAAACTGGCGTCCGTGACGTTCAGAATATTATCGGTCACTTTGACCTCCTCTCCTAATGTTCAAGGCTTTTGCATAGAGTTCGATGTATTCTTTCGCCGCCGTCTCCCACGTTTTCTCATCCGAGCCGCTATGGATCGTCGAAAAGACATCCCAGCGCCTGTTCAGGATCTCCTCGAGCCCGCCTCCGGGATCCCCGGCAAGGATCTCGGCTTTCCAGTCCGAGCTGGCCGCGCTGAGGGCATCGGAAAAGATCAGCCCGGCTTTCAGAAAGCTGAATTTGCCGTTGAGGGCCAGCTGGTCGGGAGTGAAATAATCCCAGTTGAGTCCGGTCAGGGCCAGGGACTCTGGAGGGAATTTTCCCTGATGAGAGGAATCATAAAAAGAAAAGACCGTCGCCGTGTCCTTGAAATGCCCTTTTTGAGCGTAGCAAGTCCGCAGGAACAAGGGGACCAAGGCCGTCGCCCAGTCGTTGCAGTGAATGACATCCAGACCAAATTTCGTCTTGAGGACGAATTCGAGCACGGCCCGGCTGAAGAACGTGAACCGCTCGTCGTTGTCGAGATATTCCCCCTTGGTAGCGCCGTAGATCTCATCCCGGCAGAAATATTTCGTGTTATCGACGAAGAAAACGGGGACATCGCCGGTCTCGGCCTTATAGATGCTGGCCTTGATCTTGTCTCTTCCGAGCGGAACGATAAGCTCCGGGACGACGAGCTCCAGGGAAAGTGATTCGATCTCCGGGCGGCGGTATTTCGGCAGGATGAGCGATATTTCAACGCCGAGCTTCACGAGCGAGATGGACAGGGCCCGGGCCGCGTCGGCAAGAACTCCTGATTTGGCGAAGGGGGACGCCTCGGCCGAGACATATAGGACGCGCAATATCCTGGTCATGATGAAAGATAAATCATAGTTTTGGGGGACGAAAATGTCAATAAAACTAGCCGCGCGGGTCGCGAGCACCGTTCGAGGCAGGAAATAAATGGGCGCTCTTTTTTTCAGCAACAAGGGGAGGGGATGAGCGGCGATGATGTTTGAGCGTCGACCGGAAAAACATGTCTGCCATGATGAGGACACGGACGGATTTTTAGCCCAATAAATTGGCGTGCGATTTGATCACCGCAGAAAAAATGGAGGATCTAACAGCGTTAAGAACCTCCGAGGGAGTAAATCCCCTTCTCTGAGTTTATCCGCCCCAGGAAAGCTTCTCTCGCAGCAGGTCGAAGTAATTTCTCTTGGGAGAGGAAACGAGACTGAGCTCGCATTTTGCCCGCCGGACTTCGACGATATCGTTTTCCACCATCGGCGCGCCCCTCTGGCCGTCGAGGGTTAGGAAAACCTCTTCGCCGGACGTCAAAAGCTGAATGCGGATATGGGAATCCGAGGAGATGACCGTGGGGCGAAACGTCAGCGTATGAGGGCAGATGGGCGTCAGGAGGACCGCCGGGATGGACGGTTGAAGGATGGGCCCCCCCGCCGCGAGGGAATAGGCCGTTGAGCCGGTCGGCGTGGCGATGATCAGCCCATCAGACTTCATGGTCTCAACCTCCCGGTCATCGATCCAGATTTTGATGTGGATCGTCCGGGCCAGGGCGCTCTTGTTAATGACCACGTCATTGAGGCAGAGATCGAAATCGCCCTTGAACCTCGACTCGAGAAGCAGGCGGGTATTAATGATATTCTCATTGCCGCCGAGGAGAGCATCCAGAGTGAGCGTCATTTCGTTGAGCGGCACCTCGGTCAGAAAGCCCAGGTTCCCGAGGTTCACGCCCATGACGGGTACGTTCTTGCAGGCGGCGATGTGGGCGATGCTGAGAAGCGTCCCATCACCGCCGAGGACGACGACGAGGTCGGCCTCTTCCGGGATCTTATGGCGGGGGACACCGCCAGGCCTTTTGAGCTTCTCGGCCGCCACATCTTCCAACAGGCAATGGATCCCCCGGCCTTCGAGATACACGCCAAGCTCGGCCAGAATGCTTTCGATACGGGGCGCATGGGGCTTAATGACGACGCCGACCTTCTTAATCATTCTCATCCCGGGTGACCTCCTTAATCCATTGTAGCACGGTCTCCCATGGCGGTGGAAATCCTCCGGCCGACCAGAGGCCGAAAAATTCCTGGTTTCCGGTTTTGCCGAGGGTCGAGCAACGGAGGAATCCTTGGACGACGAATTCAAGGCCCGTTGCTTCGCCGGCGATCTTTTGAAGGATTTCCGCGTGGAGTGCCGGGTCACGGACGATGCCTTTTTTCCCGACCTGGCCCCGGCCCGCCTCAAACTGGGGCTTGAGAAGCGAGAGAAGACGGCCGCCGGGCGAAATAACATCCCGAAGCCCTGGAATTATCTTGAGGACCGAAATGAACGAGACATCCATGACGATGATGTCAGGAAACCCGGCCAGGTCATCCCGGACGAGATACCGGGCGTTCTTTTCGATCAGGACGACGCGCGGGTCGTCCCGGAGCCTGCGATCAATCTGGCGGATATCGACGTCTACGGCATAGACCTTGGCCGCGCCCCGCTGGAGAAGGCAGTCCGTGAAACCTCCGGTCGAGGAGCCAATGTCGGCACACGTCCGACCGCTTACATCCAGATGGAAGGCGTCGAGCGCCTCTTTGAGTTTGAGCCCACCGCGGCTGACAAAGGGCAACGGTCTCTGGAGAGCAACATCCGCATCTCGGGGGACGAGCTGGCCTGCTTTCTCCAGGCGGCGGCCTCCACTGAAGACGAGGCCGGCCATGATCAACGCCTGGGCTTTTTGAGGAGTTTCGGCCAGCCCGCGGTCAACAAGGAGCTTATCGACCCGTTCCTTTTTCATGTTTTATCTATCATTGCGAGGCTGGCCCAGCCTGCGAATAAGAAAAGAAATCTCAATCCTGCCGGCAAAACTCTTTGATCTGTTCAACGAGGCCGGCGGGGTCGAGGCGAAACATTTTTTTGATCTGGCCCACCTTTCCAACGGGATAGATCTCGAGCGGCAGGCCGATCGCTTTGAACCGGATGTCGAAGATCCTTTGCCGGTCCAAGAATTCCCGGACCGCGCTCCCGAACCCTCCCGCGACAATACCTTCCTCGGCTGTCATGATCGTCCGCCCGGCCCGGGCGAAACGGAGGATCATCTCTTCGTCGAGGGGCTTGGCGAATTTGGCGTCGACAACGGCAAAACTCAGGCCCTCCTCCTCGAGCTTTTTCGCCGCTTCAAGCGCGGGATAGACCAGCCCACCGTAGGCCAGAAGGAGGTCTGTCCCGTCTTTCAGCAGCTCGCTCCTCCCCACCGGAAGATCCTTAAATTCCGCATCAACGGAAGCGCCCGTCACTTTGCCCTTGGGAAAGCGGATCGCGACGGGATGGCCGCAGGATAGAGCCGCTTTGAGCATATGCTGGAGCTCGTTCTCGTCCCGCGGCGCCATGAGGACCATGTTGGGCATATGCCTCAAATAGGCAATATCGTTGAGGCCCTGATGGGTCGGCCCGTCGTCCGGCACGATCCCGGCCCGGTCCAGGGCGAAGACGACCGGCAGGTCCTGCAGGCAGACGTCGTGATAGACCTGGTCGTAGGCCCGCTGGAGGAAGGTCGAGTAGATGGCGCAGACAGGCTTGAAACCGCTGACGGCCAGCCCTGCCGCGAAATTCACGGCGTGCTGTTCGGCGATGCCGACATCGAAGAACCGCTCCGGGAATTCATGGGCGAAATCCGCGAGTCCCGTCCCTTCCAGCATGGCCGCCGTGATGGCGATCACTCTGTCGTCGGCCTTACCGAGCTTGACCATGGTCCGGCCGAAGACCGTCGAAAACGACGCTTTGCCGTTCGGCGCCGCCGGCTTGCCTGTCCGCACGTCGAACGGCGAGGCGCCGTGAAAATGCTCGGGATTGTCGACGGCCGGAGCATATCCCCGGCCTTTGCGCGTCACGCAATGGATCAAGACCGGGCCGACCTCATATTGCTTGGCCTGCTCGAAGACCTCGATGAGCGAGCCCAGGCTGTGGCCCTGGACGGGCCCGATATAACGCAGTCCCAGCTCTTCGAATAAGAGGCCGGGAAAGAATGTTTTCTTGACGAGCTCTTCCACGGCCCGGCCGGCTTTGATCATCGGCCAACCGAGCCGGGGGATCGATTTCAGAATGGACTTGGCGTGGTCTTTGATCCGCAGGTAATATTGGCCCGAAGCGAGGTAGGCGAGGTATTTGGACAGCGCGCCGACGCTCGGCGAGATCGACATCTCGTTGTCGTTGAGGACGATGATGAGTTTCTCGCGGAGGTGGCCGATCTGGTTCAACGCCTCCCAGGCCATGCCGCCCGTGAGGCTCCCGTCGCCGACGACGGCGATGACCCTGTAGTCCTCTTTTTTCTTGTCGCGTGCGACGGCCATCCCGAGTGCCGCGGAGAGGGCTGTCGAGGCGTGCCCGGTGTTATAGGTGTCAAACTCGCTTTCTTTGCGGCTGGGAAATCCGAGGATGCCGCCGGACCGGCGAAGCCCGCGGAATTGTTCGCGGCGGCCGGTGATGATTTTGTGCGTATAGCACTGGTGCCCAACGTCCCAGATGATCTTGTCGCGCGGCGCATCGAAGACATAGTGGAGGGCGAGGGTTAATTCAACAACGCCCAGGTTCGCCGAAAGATGGCCCCCGTTCTTGGAGACCACCTCGAGGATATAAGCCCTGACCTCGTTCGCGAGCTTCGCCAGGTCCTCCGGCGAAAGCTTTTTGAGATCCTGCGGGCCTGATATCGTGTCCAAAATCTTGTTCATTTTTCTGCTATTAATTATATCACTGATCGGGCTAAAAGCTGCCCGGCCAGATGGCAAAGGAGGGGGGGCTTGAGCGAAGTTTTGTCGAGCGCCGACATCCCGGCTTTGACATACCGATCGAGGCGCGCTTCGGCTTTGTCCGCGCCGAAGACGGACGCATAGTTCGGGTTGGCCGGCATCGTCCTCTTGCCTTTCTTGGCCGCGTCGAGAATGTCGTCCCGGACCTGGAAGGCTAGGCCGATGTTCTCGGCAAAGGTAGTCAGGGCCCTGAGCTTGACAGGCGATGCGCCGCCCAGAAGCGCGCCGGCCCGGACCGCGGCAACAATCAGCGCCCCGGTTTTCTTGAACATCACCTCGCTGAAGCTCTCTTCGGTCGCGTTTTCTAGGGAAAAAGTGATGTCCAAAAGCTGGCCGCCGATCATCCCTTCCACGCCGGCGAGCTCGGCAGTCTCCCTGATGACCTGGACTTTCTTCGCCAGAAGCCGGCGCGGCACGTCGGCGCCGGCCATGACTTCGAAAGCCAGCGTCAGGAGGCCGTCGCCCGCAAGCAGCGCAACGTCTTCTCCGAACGCCTTATGACATGTCGGTCGGCCGCGGCGGACCTCGTCGTTGTCCATGCAGGGGAGGTCGTCGTGGATGAGCGAATAATTGTGGATGAGCTCGACCGCGCAGGCGAAAGGCATAATCGTGCCAGGCTCCGCGCCAAAACAGTCCGACGTCGCCAGGCAAAGGAGAGGACGATATCTTTTCCCACCGCCGAGAACGCTGTAACGCATGGCCTGGAAGAGAAGCGTGTTCCGGCGGGAGAGAACGCGCTCGAGCTCCCGCTCGATCGCCCGCTTGTAACGTTCAAGTCTTTGTTCGATGGTCATGGCTTTACGAGCATAATGTTATGGCCCGGAATATGAGCGAGATGGCCATAGCCGGTTGCGCCGGCCCGGCAATGACGGACGGATAACAATGTCCCTCGTTTCTATCATTTTTCTTCAAAACGGCAGCTTGTCGTCTCCGTCATCGTCGCCCGACCTCTTCTTCGCGCTCCGCGGCCGGCCTTTTTTCTCCGGCTCTTCCCCGCCTTCACCGTCCTCCGCTTCCTCTTCGGAGCCTTGGCCGGCTTCTCCTTCGTTCGGGTTGAAGGGCTCCCTGTGGAGCCCGCCTTTCTCGTCCTTGAGAAGGATCTCGACCTTCTTCTCCGCCTTCTCGAGCTCGGCCCGCAGAAAGCGGGCGAGGTTGACGCCCTTCTCGAAAAGGCCCAATGACTCGTTCAGGCTGAATCCGCCTTTCTCTAGCTTCTCGACAATCTGTTCAAGGTCTGCCAGCGCTTTCTCAAAATTCAGGTCTTTGTCTTTCATGATGAGCCTCCGACCTTTTATTCCCCCTTAATTGTGTTTAATTTCCGGAGACACGTTTTAGGACTCTTAATTCTTGACATTAATCCCCCCTTCCCCCCTTGGAATTCAAGGGGTGCAAAAATAGGTTCGTGTCCCCGGATTTGTGGGGTAGGGGGTTTAATATCAATAAGATAAAGTCTTCATACATGCCAATGACAACGTTATGCCTTTTCCTTGACAGCACGGGATTCGATCCGCGTCTCGGGATCGACGTCCTCGACGCGGCATCGGAATTCACCTTTATAAAAAGAGACGAGCATCTCGTCGTTGGCCCGGACGTCCTCGATGGCCGTCACGGCCCGGCGGCCATCGCCCGTCCAGCAGAGGGTATACCCTTTTTTCAGGATATTGAGCGGGCTTTGGCCGTGGAGGCCGGCCGAGAGCCTTTCCCAGGCAGCCAGCCGGTCCCGCAGCAGGTGGCGGACGAGGCTCGCTGCTTTTTCCCGAAGCAGGATCGTCCGGGCGCGCGCCTCGGCGATCTTTTTCTGCTCGCCGCGCACGACCTCCCACGCTCTCGATTCGAGATCGTCGATGTACTGGGCCCGGTTCATCAGCCGGACCCGGAAATTCTGGAAGATGCGGTGCTGGGAGAGCGCTATGACTTCCTGTTTGTACCCCTGGATCGCGAATTTGATGCTCTGGAGAGCCCGGCGCTCCAGGTTATCGATCCGCTCGGTGAACGCCTCCTCTTTTTCGACGACCATCTCGGCTGCCGCCGTCGGCGTCGAGGCGCGGATGTCGGCGACGAAGTCGGCGATCGTGAAGTCCACCTCGTGGCCGACCGCAGAGATGACCGGCACCGGGCAGCGGAAGATGGCGCGCGCGACCTTCTCTTCGTTAAACGCCCAGAGGTCCTCAATCGAGCCGCCGCCGCGGCCGACGATGATCGCGTCGAGGTCGGCCCGGCTCCCGAGGTATTCGATCCCCGCGACGATCTGGTCAGCGGCGCCTTCGCCCTGGACGAGCGCCGGGTAGATCAGGATCTCGAGCTTCGCGAACCGCCGCTCGAGCGTCCGCAAGATATCGACAAGGGCCGCGCCTCTCGGCGAGGTCACGATCCCGATCTTCTTGGGCAGGAGCGGCAGCTTCTTTTTTCGCTGGGGGTCGAAAAGCCCTTCGGCCCGCAGCTTCTCCTTGAGCTGCTCGAAGGCGAGCTGGAGGGCGCCCTTGCCCTTAGGCTCGGCCAGATCGACGACGAGCTGGTATTGACTCCTCTGGGCATAGATGTTAATCCGCCCGCGACAGATGAGCTGCAGCCCATCCTTGAAATCAAATTTGACCCGGGCTGTATCGCTCCGCCACATGACAGCCTGGAGCTGGCAGGATGGGTCTTTCAACGTAAAGTACCAATGGCCTGAGGAGTGGGCATGGAAATTCGAAACCTCGCCCGTAATCCAGACGAGCGGAAAGCTCGTCTCAAGATCGAGCTTGATGAGACTCGTGATCTCGCTGACCGTGTAAACTTTGTCCGGAAGGACAAGGCTTTCACTCTTCAACGTCGTCCTCGGCTTCTCGGATAATTTCCCGTCGTATCGAAAGCGCCTTTCCCGTGTCGGCGTCAATCTCGATATGCACGGCGGACAGGAACACACCGTCTTTCGCCGGCTCGAAACGCTGCGGCCGGCCCGTCAGGAACTTCTGAATGGCCTGCTCCCGCTTCATGCCGATGACCGAATTTAGGGCACCGGCCATGCCGGCGTCCGTAATGTAAGCCGTCCCGCCCGGGAGCACCCGCTCATCCGCCGTCGGCACGTGCGTGTGCGTCCCGATGACCGCCGACGCCCGTCCATCAAGGTACCAGCCCATGGCCTGCTTTTCCGAGCTCGCCTCAGCATGGAAATCGACGATGACAGCCGGCGTTTCGCGGCGGAGCTTTTCGATCTCTTCGTCGGCCGCACGGAACGGGCAGTCGAGCGCTTCCATGAACACGCGGCCCTGCAGGTTCAACACGCCAACCTTCCGTCCCTCGGCGTCGGTCGCAACATAGACGCCCTTCCCCGGGTTTTGGGGCGGGTAGTTCGCCGGCCGCAACAGCCGCGGCTCCTTATCGAGATAAGCCAGCGCTTCCTTCTTGTCCCAGACGTGGTTGCCCGACGTCAGGACATCGACGAAGGCGAACAGGTCCTTCCCGATGTCTTCTGTAATGCCGACGCCTCCTGCGGCGTTCTCGCCGTTGGCGATGATAAGCGTCGGAGCGAACTTCTTCACAAGCTGCGGAAGGCTTCTCTTCAGCGCGTTCCGGCCAGGACGGCCGATGATATCGCCGATGAAAAGGACGCCGATCTTATCGGGCATATTCCACGGCCCTCATTTCGCGGATGACGGTGACCTTGATCTGCCCCGGATAGTCGAGCTCGTTCTTGATCTTCGTCGCGATGTCCTTGGCGATGAGCGCCGCCTTGTCGTCCGAAACCTTTTGGGCTTCGACCATGATCCGGATCTCCCGGCCGGCCTGGAGGGCGAACGCCTTAGAAACGCCGTCGAAAGACTTGGCCAGACCTTCGAGCTTCTCGAGCCGCTTGATGTAAGATTCGAGAAGCTCGCGGCGGGCGCCCGGCCGGGCAGCGGATAAGGTGTCCGCAGACTGGACAAGGACAGCCTCGATCGAAGGGAAGTCCACGTCGCGGTGGTGGCTGGCGATCGCCTGGATCACGGCCTCGGACTCGCCGTACTTGCGGCAGAGCTCGACGCTGAGCTCGGTGTGTGTTCCCTCAACTTCCTTGTCCACGGCCTTCCCGATGTCGTGGAGAAGGCCGGCGCGCAACGCCACGTTGGTATTAAGCCCCAGCTCACTGGCCATGGCGGCCGACAGGAAGGCCACTTCCTTGGAATGCTGGAGGACGTTCTGGCCGTAGCTCGTCCTGAAGCGCAGCTTCCCCAGGAGCTTGATCAACTCGGGATGGAGGTTCTGCACTCGGAGCTCGTAGGCGACCGACTCGCCTTCCTGGCGGATCTTCTCCTCGAGCTCGGCCCGGACGTTCTCGACGATGTCCTCGATCCGGGCCGGATGGATCCGTCCGTCCACAACAAGTTTCTGGATCGCGAGGCGCGCCGTTTCGCGCCGGATCGGATCGAAGCTGGAGAGGATGACGGCCTCGGGAGTGTCGTCGACGATGATATCGACGCCCGTCGCCATCTCGAGGGCCCGGATGTTCCGGCCTTCGCGGCCGATGATTCGCCCCTTCATGTCTTCGGACGGCAGGTCCACGACCGATACGGTCGTCTCGACGACGTGCTCGGCCGCCGACCGCTGGATGGCCTGGCTGATGATCTCGCCGGCGATCTGCCGGCTCTTGGTCCGCGTTTCCTCTTCGACCCGGCGCACGACTTCAAAGGATTCAAGGCGCGCCTCGTCCTCGATCTTTTTGATCAGCTGGCTCTTCGCCTCTTCCTGGGACAGGCCGGCGATCCGCTCCAGTTCCTCCATCTGCTTCTTGACGAGGGCGTTCACCTTTTCTTCCTGGAGGTCGAGCTCTTTCTCGCGTTGGGAGATGCGGTTCTCCTTAGCGGAGATCTCGCGCTCCTTCCGGTCCAGACCCTGAAATTTCCGCTCCAGGTTCTCCTCTTTGTGGATCAGGCGCCGCTCCATCTCGTTGATCTTGCGGTACTTCTCGCGGGTTCGTTGCTCGAACTCCGCGTCGACGGAAGCGAGCTTCTCCTTCGCCTGCTGCTGGGCGTCCCGGGTGATCTTTTCGGCCTGGATCTTGGCTTGTTCCAGGATCTCCTTGGCTTCTTGGCCGGCCCGCAGAAGCCCTCGGGTTCCTGCATTCTTCTTGAGCAGGATGATTATGATCAGGGCGGCCAGGACGATGAGAACGGCAAGGCCTGCGTAATAAATGATGTTCACGGCAATTCACCTCCTGCAGGAGCCAAGGCGAGGAGAAGTAAGAAGAAGCCGGATACGCTTAAGAAGCCGGAGTCCCCGGCGGACACTCTATGGACACGTGTGGGGCTATTTCCATCTTAAGATATCGCTTTTTCGATGTTGGGGTACGCTTGGTCATCTTTGAAAAGACCCTTCTCCAGATTTTCCATCTCGGTTTCCATCTGGCCGATGACGTCTTCGAGTTGATCGAACCTCTTCTGGCTCAAGAAATATTCGTCCGCGATGTTCAAGGCCGCCAAGACGGCGATCTTGAGCGCATCCGTGGATTTCGATTTCACTGCGATCTCCTGCATCTTCTGATCAACATAGGACGTCAAATGGCTGATGTATTTCTCGTCCTCTTCGCCTTTGACTCGTATTTTATATGTTCGTCCGAAAATTTCGATTTCGATGATTTTGTCAATCATATGCCGAGCTTGTCGATCTGAGTGATGATAGCCTCGACCTTCCCTCGAACAAGGTCTCTTTCATTTTCGTATCTTTTGAGGTCTTCGTCAAGCTTTCCGGCCCGCTTGGCCAGCTCTTCCATGTCCTTCTTCTCAACACGCAGGTCCTTGATCTGCTGCTTCAGCTTCTCGTTCTCGGCGGTCAGCTTATTGATATACTCGATGACATGGCTGATCTTGCCTTCTAAAATCTTCATCCGGTCAAGTTCGGTGGTCACGGGGATTCCCCTCCTTCTCTGAGTTGAATTTTAAAGGCGGACTTGAGGTTTTTGATGATCTTCTGCTCGGCCTTGTCCACGTCCTTGGCCAGGAGCGTCGCTTTGGGATTGCGGTACGTGAAGCGCAGTGACAAGCTCTTCTTGTCCCTGGGGATCCTTTCTCCCGCATAATGGTCGATGATGCTGAACTCCTCGAGATAGGGCACGACCATCTTGTCGAGGGCCTGCTTGATTTCCTGGAAAGGAACGTCCCGGTCCACGAGGAATGAGAGGTCGCGCACGACACTCGGGAACTTGGGTGGCGGGACGTATTCGAAAGGCCTGGGCTGCTTGCCGAAGAGAAGATCTAGGTCGAGCTCGGCCGCGTAGACGGGGCCTCCGAGCGAATAAAGGTCGAGCAGGCGGCTGTGGACTTGCCCCATCCGGCCGATCTTCTCCCCCTTATAGAGAACCGCCAAAGAATAATCTTCTTCGAAGAACGGATGGCCGTCCTCTTTGAAGGAGAACGGCGCATACCGCAGACTTTCCAGGAAGGCTTCCACGGCGCCCTTCAAATGGAAGAAATTGGCCTCCCCCGGCCTCCCCTTCCAATGCGGCGTCCCGAGTGGGCCCGTCGTGGAAAGGCCGAGATGAAGCTTTTCGGCCGTGGCATCTTCGCTCCGGAAATAGATGTTCCCGATCTCAAAAATGTGAACGCCCTCTGTTCCCCGGTTCCTGTTCCAGGCGGTGTTTTCAAGAAGACCGCCGAGGAGGGTCGTTCGGAGGAGCGAGGCCTTCGTGGAAATGGGGTTGCGGATCTCGACGGGAGCTTTGCCGCTCCGAAAAACGGCCTCTTTTTCGGGATCGGCGAAGCTCTGGTTGATGACCTCGTCGAACCCGTGATGAAAGAGGGCCTGGCTGAGCTTTTGGATCTTTTCCCTGTCCGAGGGAACGGCCTCGAGGACTTCGAGCGGCGGGACAACGACCGGGATCTTGTCGTAGCCGTAAAAGCGCGCGATCTCTTCGATGAGATCGGCTTCGCGCTCGATGTCCACGCGAAAGGACGGGACCTGAACGCGCCAAATACCGTGCTGATTGGCCTTAAGGCCGAAGCCGAGGTCTCCGAGCGTCATTTCCACGAACTCGTCGTCGATGTCGACACCGAGGAGGTCCGAGATCCGCCGGCCGCGGAGGACGATCTCCTTGAGCTTGCGCGGCTTGGGATAGATATCGACGGGCTCTTTGGCCGCTTTTCCGCCGAACTGGGAGAGGAGAGAGGCGGCCATGATCGCGGCCTGGGGCGCAAAAGCGATGTCCGCGCCGCGTTCGAACCTGTAGCAGGCATCGGTCTGGATCTCAAGCGCCTTGCGCGTCTTACGCACGGACACCGGGTCGAAGGTGGCGCTCTCGATGAACACGTCCTGGGTCGCATCCGTGACGGCCGACTCCTCGCCGCCGATAACGCCGGCGATGGCCACGGGCCTCTTCTCGTCGGCGATCACGAGCATATCGGTCGAAAGCGCTACAGCTTTGCCTTCGAGCGTCCGGATAGACTCGCCTTTCTTGGCCCGGCGGATAGCAAGGCGCGGCCCGGCGATCTTCGCCAGGTCGAAGGCGTGAATGGGCTGGCCCGTCGCAAACAGGACGTAATTCGTGACATCGACGACGTTGTTGATAGGCCGGAGGCCCATGGCCTCGATCTTAGCCCGGAGCCAGTCTGGCGATGGTCCCGTTTTGACCCCCGTGACGACGATCCCGCAGTACCGGGGGCAGAGGTCCTCGTCCAGGATCTGGACATCGACGAACTCGGACGTTTTGGCCGGGAGCTCGGTCAAGGGCCAGGTCTGCTCCTTCAAGGACGAACGGAGCATGGCCGCGACTTCACGGGCCATGCCGAGGTGGCCGAGCGTGTCGGGCCGGTTGGCGTAGGTCTCGACGTCGAGGATGATGTCGCCGTTTATCTCCTTCCATTCTTCGACGACGAGGCCGATCATGGTCAACCGGTCGAGAAATTCGCGGAGCGGACTTTCTACGTCCACATACTCCCTAAGCCAGGCCAAGCTGATCTTCATTTGAGGGTAAACTGCCTTATGAACCGGAGGTCATTCTCGAAAAAGTATCGCATGTCCGAGATCCCGAAGGCGAACATGGCCGTCCGGTCGATGCCCATGCCGAACGCCCACCCGGAATATGTTTCGGGGTCGATGTTGACGTTCTTGAACACCTGCGGATCGACCATGCCCGAGCCCAGGATCTCTTTCCAGCCCGTCCCGCCGCAGATGCGGCAATCCGGATTCTTAGCCCCGCAAGCCAGGCATTCGATGTCCACTTCAGCCGATGGCTCGGTGAAGGGGAAAAAGCTCGGCCGGAACCTTATCTTGATCCGCTCGCCGAAGAGCCGCTTGAGGAAGTATTCGAGCGTGCCCTTGAGATGGGCAAAGGTAATCCCTTTGTCCACGACCAAGCCCTCGATTTGGAAGAACATCGGCAAGTGCGTCGGGTCCGGCGTCTCGCGCCGGAAGACTTTTCCCGGAATGATGATCTTGATCGGCGGCTTCTTCTTTTCCATCACCCGGATCTGGACGGGAGACGTGTGCGTCCGAAGAAGCAGTTTGTCCGTGATATAGAGCGTGTCCCAGTCGTCGCGGGCCGGGTGATGAGGCGGGAAATTGAGCGCTTCGAAATTGTAATAATCCGTTTCGATCTCGGGACCGCCCTCGATCGAAAATCCCATCGAGACAAAAATATTCTCGATCTCCTGCTGGAAGAGGCGGACCGGATGCGGCGCGCCCCAATAAAGCTTTTCCCCGGGAAGCGATATGTCGATTTCGCCCTTAGGCTTGGCCGGCGTCTTGAGCTTGGTCTCGAGCGCAGAGAGTCGTTCCTGGACTTCGTTCTTGAGAGCGTTGATCAATTGGCCGGCGGCCGGCTTCTCCTCGGGATCGAACTCTTTGAGCTGCTCGAAGAGGAGCGTGATGGTGCCGCGCTTCCGGCTCAGGAATTGGTGGTGCAGTTCTTCGAGCGCCCTCAGGTCCTGAATCTGGGCGGACTGCTCCTCAAGCTTCGTTCTATAAACGTCGATTGTCGTCTTGAACTTCCGGATATTAGACGACAGCATCTTTCACTTTCGTGGCGATGCGACCGAACGTCTGCGGCTGGTTCGCCGCGAGCTCGGCCAGGACCTTCCGGTCAAGTTCGATGTTGAGTTTTTTAAGGCCCTGAATGAAACGGCTGTAGGTCAGGCCGTTGAGCTGGGCGGCAGCCTTGATCCGCACGATCCACAGCCGCCGGAAGTCGCGCTTCCGGGCGCGGCGGTCGCGGTAGGCGTACATCAAAGCGTGCTCCACAGCCTCCTTAGCCGTCCGGTAGTTCGAGCTTCTCGCTCCCCAATAGCCTCTGGCAAGCTTGAGGACCTTCACCCGCCGGTTTTTCTTCTTAAAACCTCTTTTTACGCGTGGCATACAAAATCTCCGATCTTAACATTTCAAACCCGCTTAATCCGTTCCATGAAATACGGCATCGTGCCTGCGCCGCAACGCCCGAAGCGTCTAAGACGATGATCCCTCTCTCAAAATTCATACGGAAACATGGCCTTGACCGCTTTGCGGTCCGCGCGACTTACAAGGGCCTTCTGGCCGAGGTTCCGTTTCCTCTTCGAGGCTTTCTTGGTCAGGATGTGGCTTTTATTGGCCTTCTTGTGGACTATTTTCTTCCCCGCCGTGACCTTGAACCTCTTTTGCGCTCCCTTGTGAGTTTTTAACTTTGGCATCTCTTCCTCCTAGCCTCACAGGAACGAGCAGCGCCGACACGGCCCAGTCCTGTCTTCGAACATCTCCGTCCGATTTTCCGATCCCTTGAACGTCCCCGATGACCCGGTTCAGGATCGCCAGGCCCATCTCCGGCCGCGATTTCTCGCGCCCCCGGAGCATGATCGTGATCTTGACCTTGTTGCCTTCTTCGAGGAAGCGCTGGACGTGCTTCAGCTTGAAGGTGTAGTCGTGGATGCTGATTTTCGGCCGGAACTTAATCTCCTTAACCTGGATCGTTTTCTGGTGCTTCTTGGCCTCGTGGTCTTTTTTATGGAGCTCATAAAGGAACTTCCCGTAATCCATAATCCGGCAGACCGGAGGCGTCGCTGCCGGCGCGATCTCGACGAGGTCCAGGCCCCTCTGCCGCGCCGTGGACAAGGCTTCGGACGTCGGCATGACGCCCAATTGCTTCTTCTCTTCGTCGATCACGCGAATCTCCGGGACGCGTATCATTTCATTTATCCTGTGTGGTTGCGGTCTTCCTCTCGGCGGAAATGGTTGTCTTCCTCTAAAAATGTCGGTCCTCCTTTAAAAATTCACGGTTAGGGATTTATTGTCATTCAATTGTTTGACTTTTGCAAGGAATTCGGCAACGTCCACCCGGCCCTTGTCGCCCTGGCCATGAATGCGGAGCGAGGCGAAATTCGCGGCCACCTCCTTGTCTCCTGCGACCAGAAGGAGAGGGACCTTTTGATGCTCGGCCTCGCGAATCTTGTAGTTGATCTTCTCCCGGCGCAGGTCGGCGTGGGAGCGGATCTTGTTGTCCTTGAGGAGGGCATCGAGCTTCAAGGCGTATTCATGATGGCGTTCAGCGATGGGGATGACTTCGACCTGAACGGGCGCGAGCCACAGCGGAAAATTGCCGTTGAATTGCTCGATCAACAGGCCGAAGAACCGCTCGAGCGAGCCGAGAAGGGCCCGGTGGATCATGAACGGCCGGTGCTCTTTGCCGTCCTCGCCGATATATTTGAGGTCGAAGCGCTCGGATAAGGTGAAATCGAGTTGGACCGTGGTGCACTGCCAGGCGCGCTTGAGGACATCCTTAACCTTGATATCGATCTTCGGGCCGTAGAACACGCCTTCGCCGACATCCACCCGATAGGGCAGCCCCGCGGCTTTGAGGGCCTCCTCCAGGGCCGCTTCGGCTTTGTTCCAGTCCTCGAGACTCCCCACATACCTCTCCGGCCGGGTGGAGAGGTAAATATCGTAATCCTCGAATCCGAACGCGGTGAATAGCCGGCAGGCCAGGCGCACGACACCGATGATCTCGTCCTCAAGCTGGTCGCCGCGGCAGAAGATATGGGCGTCGTCCTGAGTGAAGCCACGGACACGCAGGAGTCCGTGGAGAACTCCGCTCCGCTCGTAGCGGTACACGGTGCCGAGCTCGGCGTACCGCAGCGGAAGGTCGCGGTAGCTATGCTGGCGTGAATTATAGACCATGATGTGAAAGGGGCAATTCATGGGTTTGAGCTCGAATTCAAGCCCCTCGAGTTCGAGCGGCGGGAACATGGCGTCGTAATATTCGGTATGGCCGGAGCGGCGCCAGACATCGAGCTTGGCTATATGCGGCGTATATAGGTAATCGTAGCCCGCCTTGGTGTGCTCGTCACGCCAGAAGTTTTCGATCACCTGGCGGACGACGGCTCCCTTGGGATGCCAGAGGACGAGCCCGGCGCCCAAATCCTCGTTGAAGCTAAAGAGGTCGAGCTCGGGGCCGAGCCGGCGATGGTCTCTTTTTTTTGCCTCCTCGAGAAGCCGGAGGTGGTCATCAAGCTCCTGTTTGGTGAAGAACGCAGTCCCGTAAATGCGCTGGAGCTGCTGGCCCTTCTCGTCGCCCTTCCAGTACGCCCCGGAAACGGATAACAGCTTGAAATGCTGGATCGCGCCTGTCGAAGCCATGTGCGGCCCCAGGCAGAAATCGATAAAGTTCCCTTGACGGAAGGAAGAGACTTCGTCGCCCGCTTTTTCTTGAATAAGCTCGACTTTGAGTGTCTGGCCTTTTCCCGCGAACAGCCGGATCGCCTCGTCCTTCGGTAGCCTTACTTTCTCGATGGGAATGTTCTCGGCCGCGAGCTCGCCCATCTTGTTTTCGATCGCTTCCAGGTCCTGGATGCTGAACGGCTCGCCGCGCAAAAAGTCGTAATAAAAGCCGTTTTCTACGGCGGGGCCGATGCCGGCCTGGGTCCCGGGGAAAAGCTCAAGGACGGCCTGGGCGAGGAGGTGCGAAGCGCTGTGCCTCAAGACCTCCAGGGCGTCCTCCGCGTCCTTGCCCATTCGCATTTTATTGCCGTTGTTCATTTCCGTCTTCCATTCATAAAATCATAAAAACGACCACCTCTTCCGTGAAACCAGTTCCCTTCCCGTCGTTTACCGAATCCGGCCTGGGCATTTAGTTAAACGTGGCCGGGAAATCCATAAAGATGCGGACCATATATGTCTGTCTGAAAAGACACTCCTTTGTTCGTGGTAGGCGCGGAGGGGATTGAACCCACGGCCTCTTCCGCGTCAAGGAAGCGCTCTCCCACTGAGCTACGCGCCTATGTGTGCCGTTTTAGAGCGGATATATATTAATGAAAAGCCCCTATCCAGTCAATAGAAAAAAGGGGGCTCGGGCATGCCCCTTGAAACCACGCCGATTTTCCCCAGCCAGGAAAATCCGCTCGACCTCGTTCTCAAGCTCTAAGAAAAAAGGCGACGAAATAATTCGGGGAAACGCGAAAAGTCAGGACACCCTTGCCTCCGAAAGCAGCGGCTCCCAAGAAAGTCGGGATTCATCAGCCTATAGGCCGGAAGAAAGACTTTTAATAATATTAAATCCCCTCCCCCACAAATCCGGAGACACGAACCTATTTTTGGCCCCCTTGAATTCCAAGGGGGGAAGGGGGGATTAATGTCAAAAATTAAGAGTCCTAAAACGTGTCTCCGGAAATTAGACACAATTCAGGGGGATTATAAGGTCGGTCGGCCCTTCCCTTTTCTCCTCTTAACCTGAAAAGGTAAAATAGGTATAATTTCATCATGATCGGAATTCTGTCGGATTCGCATGACAATTTGACGGCGCTCCGGCGGGCGGTGGGGCTGTTCAAGGAAGCCGGGTGTAAGCTGATTATTCATGCCGGGGATTTTGTCGCCCCTTTTGCCGCCCGGGAGCTTGAAAAATCTGGCTGCCTGATGAAGGCGGTGTTCGGGAACTGCGATGGAGAAAAAAAGGGGTTGATGAGCGTCATCCAGCCTTTTGGGACCATACAAGATGCCCCGCTTATGTTTAATTATAATGATATCAATATCTTGGTCTCACATCTGAACATGCCGGATGAAAACTACGCCGCCCAACAAAAATACGACGTCATCATCATCGGGCACACTCATAATCCTGATATCCATAAAAGCGGCAAAACTCTGATCATCAATCCCGGGGAAACGGGCGGCTGGCTGACGGGCAAAAGCACCATTGCCTTCTTTTGCCCAGAAACGGGGAAGGCGGAGATAATTGCTTTATAATCCATAAGGGGAGACGCTCGACGGCACATCCGATCAATAGGCGACAAAAACCTATCCGGCAGCAGATCCGTAAGCCTCTGCCCCCAGCCGGGAAATCCCATTCCACCAAAAAGGGCAAGCGCGGCTACGACCGCAAGGACCGGGTCTGGAAAAAAGAAACCGGCCAAGAAAGATCGTAAGGGTACTGTCACGGCTGTCTCCCTGACGCCCTCGTCCAAGCCCCCCACCCCACCAATCCGGAGAAATGGGGGGCGTCCTCCTCTTCTACCACTTGAGGATAACGGCGTTTTCAGTTATACTAAATTTTTCTGACTGAAAACTTAACAATTTGGCGCGTCAAAGAGGAAGAGGTTTTTATGAAAAAAGTCATCATCATGGGCGCAGCGGGGCGAGACTTTCATAATTTCAACACGTATTTCCGAGACAACCCGAACTTCCAGGTCGTCGCCTTCACGGCCACGCAGATCCCCGACATCGAGGGCAGGAAATATCCTGCTTCTCTTGCGGGCAAGCTCTACCCCAACGGGATCCCGATCTACGCCGAAGAAGACCTCGACCACCTGATCCGGAAATACGGCGTAACCAAGGTCTATTTTTCCTATAGCGATGTCTCGCACGAATATGTGATGCACAAGGCTTCCCAGGTCCAGGCTACGGGCGCGAGCTACGTCCTCCTCGGCCCCCAGGACACCATGGTCAAAAGCAAGAAACCTCTCCTTTCGGTCTGCGCCGTCCGCACCGGATGCGGCAAGAGCCAGACGTCAAGAAAAGTCGCCCTTCTCCTTAAGAAAAAAGGCCGGAGCGTGGTGGTCATCCGCCATCCGATGCCGTACGGCGACCTGGAGAAGCAAAAAGTCCAACGCTTCGCCACGTATGACGACATGGCCAAGCATGAATGCACGATCGAAGAGCGCGAAGAATACGAACCCCACGTGAAGAATGGCATCGTCGTCTATGCTGGAGTCGATTACGAAGCCATCCTCCGCGAAGCCGAAGCCGAGGCCGACATCATCCTCTGGGACGGCGGGAACAACGACTTCCCCTTCTATAAGTCCGACCTCGAGATCGTGGTCGTCGACCCCCACCGCGCTGGGCACGAACTTCTCTATTACCCCGGCGAGACCAACTTCCGCCGGGCTCAGGTGCTGGTCATCAACAAGATCGACACGGCCCCCAAGGACGGCGTGGACAAAATCCTGGCCAACATCAAAATGATCAACCCGACCGCCACGATTATCCGAGCCAACTCGCCGACCATCGTCGAGAACGGCGAGCGGATCCGCGGCAAACGCGTGCTCGTCATCGAGGACGGCCCGACCGTGACCCACGGCGGAATGGCCTATGGCGCGGGTGTCGTCGCGGCCCAGAAATACGGCGCGGCCCAGATCATCGACCCCAGGCCTGCGGCCGGGGGGAGCATTAGGAAGACCTTCGAAAAATACAAACATCTCGATAAGGTCCTGCCGGCCATGGGCTACAGCGAGACACAGATTAATGAACTGGCCGAGACCATCGCCAAGATCGATTGCGACCTGATCATCTCCGCCACGCCGATCGACCTCAACCGCCTGATCACGACCCGCCAGCCCATGCTCCCCGTGGGTTACGAGCTCGAAGAGATCGGCACCCCGACCCTCGAAGACGTGCTGCAAAAGTTCTGAACGAGATGCCGATCAAACAACGCCTTGCCTTGATCGCCTTCGGCGGCAACGCTCTGATCCCCGAAAACCAGCGGGGTCTGCAGGACGAGCAGATGCAGAACGCCGAAAGGGCCGCTCAGCTCATGGCCCACATCGTCCGCAAGGGCTATGAGCTCATCATCGTCCACGGCAACGGCCCGCAGGTCGGCAACCTCCTCATCCAGATGGAAGAGGCCGTGACGAAGATTCCTCCCTACTCCCTCGACGTCTGCAACGCGATGACCGAGGGGAGCATGGGTTTCATGCTCGAGCGGGCCATTACCAACGAGTTGCGCCGCCATTCCATCGACAAAGAAGTCATCACTCTCATCACCCAGGTCCTCGTTGATAGGAACGATCCGGCATTCGAGCACCCGGCCAAGCCCGTCGGACCGTTCTACACGAAATATCGAGCCCAACAGCTCACCCGCGAGAAAAAATGGGCGATGGTCGAAGACGCCGGCCGGGGCTACCGAAAGGTCGTGCCCTCGCCCAAGCCGATTGACGTCGTGCCCAAATGGATCGTCCGGGATCTGGCCCTGGCGGGCCGGATCGTCATCGCCGCTGGCGGCGGGGGGATCCCCGTCATCATCAACAACCGGGGTTTCTATGAGGGCGTCGAAGCGGTCATCGATAAGGACTACGCGGCAAGCCTGATCGCTCGAGAGGTCAAAGTGGACCTGTTCATCATCTTGACCGGCATCGAGCGGGTGTACCTCAACTTCGGAAAACCGAACGAGCGGGAGATTCCCGTCATGACCGTCGAGGAAGCCCAAAAATATCTGGACGAAGGGCAGTTCCCGCCCGGTTCGATGGGGCCGAAGATCCGGGCCGCCATTGAATATATCAAGGCCGGCGGGAAGGAAATCCTGATCACCGACGCGAACCATCTTAAGGCTGCCCTAATCAACCGGTCGGGGACAAGAATTATAGAAGATAGGGGACAGAGTATTGTGTCCCCCTTTTAGGGAGTTGACCATGCAGAAGGATTTTCTTTCCATCCATGACCTCACCCAATACGAATTTCATGAACTCCTGGACCTGACCCGGGAGATCAAAGACCATCCGGACAAATACCATAAAAAGCTAAAGAACCAGGTCCTGGCGATGATCTTCGAGAAACCGTCGCTCCGGACGCGGATGACGTTCGAAGTCGGAATGCAGGAGCTCGGCGGGAAAGCGATCTATCTAAGCCCGAACGAGATCCAGATCGGCAAGCGCGAGACCGCGGAGGATGTCGGACGGAACCTTGAACGCTGGGTGGACGGCATTATAATCCGGACGTTCGCCCACGAGAACGTCGTCCGGCTGGCCAAGGCCGTCTCGATCCCCGTCATCAACGCCCTGACCGACCTCAGCCATCCCTGCCAGGGCATGGCCGACTTCTTCACGCTTCGCGAGAAAAAGGGCGGGTTGTCGAAGGTCAAACTGGCCTACGTGGGCGACGGCAACAACGTCTGCCATAGCCTGATGCTTGCCGCGGCCAAAGCGGGATCGACCATGGCTGTCGCCTCCCCAAAAGGCTACGAGCCGAATCCCGAAATGGTCAAGCTCGCGCGCGAAGACGGAAAAGAAACCAGCTTCTCGCTCCTCATCACCAACGACCCGCGCCCAGCCGTTAAAGACGCGGATGCCGTCTATACGGATGTCTGGGCGTCGATGGGACAGGAACAGGAAAAAGAGGCCCGGGCGAAGGTCTTCGCTCCCTATCAGGTGAACCCGGAGCTCATGGCTGCGGCCAAGCTCGATGCCATTTTCATGCACTGCCTGCCCGCCCATCGCGAAGAGGAGGTCACGGCTTCGGTCTTCGAATCACCGCAATCCGTCGTGTTCGACCAGGCGGAAAACCGGCTTCACTTCCAAAAAGCGATGATGCTGATTTTAATGGGGAAAAAAGAAAAACATGGATAAAGACAACTCTCTCGTCCAGGTCACAGCGGACGATATCGCCTCTGTCGAGCAGGAACTGACGAAGTCGCGCAAGCCGTTCATGCTCCGCGAGCTCGTCGAGAAACTGGCCTTCCTCAAGACCGCTACCCAGCGCACGCAGGACGTGAAGATCTACGACCCGAACTGCGTCTATCAGGTGGGAGACTCGATCTATAAGGAATACGACGAGCGCCTGGCGGTGAGCAGCAAGACTGTCGAGCCCTTCAAGGGCGTGGTGGTCTTGACGGTCGTGAAAAAAGTGCTTTATAAGAACTTCAACTGCGAGATGCTCGAGGTCGACTATGCGGGCGGCGGGGCGTTCCGCAAGTATATCGACTATATGAAGAAGACCAAGACGCAGGTCCTGCTCCCGGCGAACTGCGGCGGCGCGAACGAGCCGCCGAAGATTATGGGCAAGGGAGAAGACCCGCGTCTGACCGAACTCCCGATGACCGACAAGGACCTCAAGACGCTCGAGAGGAACCTGAGAACGGCGCTGGCCAGATCAGGGGCGTTCTTCGCCTGGAACGATTTCTGGCAGCTCGCCGCCAACCAGCCGGCCATCCCCGAGGAAAAGATCAAGGAGATGGAAGCCCACATTGCGGCCACGAAGGAATCGGCGGCCACCGGCGACCTGACCAAGAGATTCATCGGCTTCGAAGCCTCGCACGACCTCTTCGACATCCACTGCCTCGGACTGAACCACCTCCTGGAGACCAAATACAAGAAAGACTTTATCCAGGTCTCGCCGCTCGAGTGGGGGAAATGGCACCTCAAGAGCATCCTCTCCGCCCTCCCCGAAAACCTGCCCCTAGCGGCTGATGAAGCGACGCTTCCCGAATTCGATACGGCCGAGCCCGTCGACGTCACGCCGTTCCATGCGTTCCCGCTCAAGGTCTATCTGACCTGGAGGGAGATTCTTTCAGGCGGGGTGAAGATCCCCAAGACCTTCAACAAGGAGCTGTCCCACTCCCGGGAATACATTTTCACCGACGCCGACGAGAACAAGAACTACACCGTCTATTATTGCCCCCAGCAGGGCTATTTCCTGGGCTTGAAGGATTATTTCGCCGCCAACAACATTCCTCAGGGAACGAGCATGACCCTAGAACGGAAAAACGCGGTCCAGTTCAACTTCTGGCTGAAGAAGTCCAAAAAGAAGCTGGCCGTCGCCAAGCTGACCTATGACCCGACGACCGACACATTCGCCGACGCCGGTGAAGCGGCAACGCTCGCTTTG
>Ga0315281_10002199_pt1 | contig 28982 bp, 24 predicted proteins | sample YL17G07_0_MG_FD_204540 | JGI IMG/M metagenome (GOLD analysis project Ga0315281, IMG submission 204540) | Sediment microbial communities from Yellowstone Lake, YNP, Wyoming, USA - YL17G07_0 | ecosystem: Environmental > Aquatic > Freshwater > Lake > Sediment | place: USA: Wyoming | collected...
TCCAAAACGGCCTTATTAATTTCTTCACGGATACTTTCATATTGCCGCTTCAAATCCAGAGAGGTTATCTTCATCAGGGCAAATTATTCCAGTCATTTATCAAAGGTCTTTATTCGTAAGTTTGCTACACTACTGTATTTGCAACATTAATTAGCGACATTATATTTCTTAAACAAGGATTTGTCAATGAAAAAAGGGGCTTAAAAACATTGTTATCGACCGAACACTGTATCGGAGTGCTTTTAAAAGTGCGAGAGAAACGGGGGGGGGCACCTACCACGGGTGTCACGCATACAATTATCCATTTAATTTGTTTTTAAGCCTTCTTTCAAGCTGTTTATTTCACGCCTTATTTCTTCGGCGTCGGGGGCTTTAGGATTAAGCTTAAGGTATATCAAATAATCACTCTGTGCATCTTCATACCTTCCAAGGGTTTTAAAGGTATTTCCACGATGGAGATAGGCCATAGGATTGTAAGGAAAGTATTCAAGCGAGGTGTTGAAATCCGCCAACGCATCCGCCGCCGCTCCCAACCGGTTTTTTATCTGACCGCGCTCATAGTACACACCTGCCAGACGCGGGCTCAATTCCAGCACCTTATTGTAATCCGCAAGGGATTTCAATACGTCTCCCTTTCCACGATACGCCTTGGCCCTGACGTAGTAGGCAAATGCATTGTTTGGGGTGAGTGTTATAAATATCGACATATCCTGAATGGCTTCTTCGTAGCGTTGGGCGTCCGCATGGAGGATGCCCCTTTTCATGTACAATTCTGTGTTTTTCGGGTCAAGTTCCAGAGCCATATTAAAATCCGACAGTGACTTTTCCGATTCGCCTGATTCCGCATACGCCATACCCCGGTGCGCATACGCGGCTGCGAACCGGGCATCCAGGGAAATGGCCTTGTTTAAGTCGGCAATTGTCAAATCCGTCCTGCCAATTAAGTTAAAGGCAACGCCTCGATTGTAATAGGACAGGGTGGATGCGGGATCCAGGGAAATGGCCTTGCTGTAATCCATAATGGCCTTGTCAATATTTTCCCTGGCGGCAAAGGCGGAACCGCGGTTGTAATAGGCGGGGGTATAGTCAGGGTTCAGGGCAATGGCCTTGTCGTAGTCATCTATTGCCCGCTCGATGTCCTTCGTTTTTTCGTAAATCACGCCGCGATTACAAAACGCCTCGGCATTGTTTTCATGCAATCTTATGGCATAATTTACGTCTTTCAGCGCCAATTCCACGTTTCCCTTTTCTTTGTGTATTATGGAACGATTCAAATAAATGTCTGCAATGACTTCGCTTCGGGAAAGATTTTTAAGATAACTCCCATTTTTAATGCTTACCTGCGAGATGCGTTTTCCGGGCATGTTTACGTAATAGCTGTCGGGGGTGGCCATGCCGTTATAACCCGTCTCTATGTTTCTGCGAAAATCACCGTCATCGTACCGGACGAATAGATGTTCCGGAACGCCGACCCCGTAGATGGGTAATTGCAACCCTTCCGCAATGCAGAGGTAGAGGATGGAGAGGCCCACGCAGTTACCAATCCCGGTGTCCAATACCCGGTTTAAGGACATATATTCCAGATCGCCTGTTTGTACATACGTAAACTGAAGTTCATTAAAAAGCACACCGTTAACGGTTTTAATAATTTGTTCAGGCTCCGTTTCGTCACGAAGGCTCGCCCGGACGTTTGCTATAACCTCATTCAGTTTTTTGAGATAGAATCTGGTATCAATTTCCGGATAGGATTCTTTTGCAATTGTTAGGGCGATTTCCGCAAGGCCTCGTTCTCTCTCGTTTTCTTTCCAAGCCGGTATTGAAAGCCGCTCATCGGCAAACAAGTACGGCAGGGTGGGGTGATCTCCTACCAAAAGGAACTGGCAATCACAAACGATGAGTATGACATACAGGATTTTCTTGGCCAAATAGCGCATAGCCAGTATACGTGACCTAAATTCTGCCATAAGGATACAGATAAATGCTGATAAAACAGACAATTACATTATAATATAAAGATGTGCCGGAAAGAAGCAGAACCGTGTTATGCTATAGCCAAACAAGCCAGGGTTTCGATGCTTAACCCCGTAAACACTAGGGATTCGTCCGGTATTTTTCGAAAAACAGAAGCGACAAACACAACCGCGTGTTATGCAGGGGGCAACATCCATTCACCCGTAAACACTTCCGTGGCAGGGCCCGTCATGTAAACATGGTCATCTTTCGCCCATTCTAGCGATAGATCACCGCCGGGCAGATGTGCGACAATGTTCCGTTCCGTCTTTTTATTGAGAACCCCCGCCACACAGGCGGCTGAAGCCCCGGTGCCGCACGCCAGGGTAATCCCGGAACCACGCTCCCACGTCTTTATCGTGACCTCCGACGGACTATGTATTTGCACAAAATGGACATTTATCCTTTCCGGAAACAAAGGATGCCGTTCGATCTCTTTCCCCCATTTCGCCACGTCTATTCCATCAAAATCGTCAACAAAGATGATACAATGCGGATTTCCTAAAGAGACACAGGTTATTTGGAACGACGCCCCTTTATTGGTTGTTAACAACTCGTCTATTACCTGGGACTCTTTGCCAAACATAGGAATCTCCTGGCGCATAAGCCTGGGTTTTCCCATATCGACCCTTGCCTTAGATACCAATCCCTTTTCCTTGAAAAGCTGCACAGTTTTGATGCCTGCAAGGGTTTCTACCGTGAGAGGGTTTTTTTGAGTGATCTTGTGGTCTAACACATATTTTGCGACGCACCGGACGCCGTTGCCGCACATCTGTGCCTCACTGCCGTCGGCATTAAAGATACGCATCCTGCAATCAGCGGCCTTTGAGGGTAAAATAAGGATCAGTCCATCTGAACCGACGCCGAAGTGCCTGTCACTGATAACCACAGCTAATTTTGCCGGTTCTTTCACTTCTTCTTCAAAACAATTAACATAGACGTAATCATTACCAATTCCATGCATCTTTGTGAATTTCATAAACGTATATCCGCAATTATTCTGATGTTTCTAAGGCTAAATTAAAATAAGTCAACACGAAGGCATTATGCAATGTATCACCGTAAAGGATGGAATGGAAATCGTCTCACATCCATTTTTTTCTTCGAAAATAGACGGCCATTGAAATACTAACGGTAGCCATTATCAGCAGCACCGCAGGATATCCCCAACGCCACCGGAGTTCCGGCATAAATCGAAAATTCATTCCGTAAACTCCGGCAATAAAGGTGAGCGGCATAAAGATCGTTGCAATCATAGTAAGCACTTTTATGACGGCGTTCATTCTGTTGCTGATGCTGGAGAGATAAATCTCAAGCATGCCAGAGACCACCTCTCTAAACGTTTCCAGGGTGTCTATTACGTGGATCGTATGATCATAAACGTCTTTGAGGTATATTATCGTGGATTCTTTAAAAAGTGCGCACTCTCCTCTTTCCAGCTTGTTGATCATTTCCCGTAGCGGCCAAATTGATTTGCGCAGCAATAACATATCTCTTTTCAGGGTATAGATTGTGTGCAATATCTCAGGTGTTGGATAAACAACCAATTTTTCCTCAAGTAATTCTATTTCTTCGCCTAGTGTTTCCAGAACAAGGAAATAATTATCGACTATAATATCAATCAAGCAATAGGCAAGGTAATCGGCCCCCATCTTTCTTATACGCCCCTTGTTCGCCCTGATTCGCTCTCTAATCATGCGAAAGTCGTCTCTTGTATTTTCCTGAAAGGATAGAGCAAAATTCGGACCTAGGATAAGGCTGACCTGCTCCGTAATGAGTTCGTTTTCCTTTCCGTTATAGCAAAACATCTTGAGAACAATGTAGAGATATCCCTCGAATTCCTCTATTTTAGGGCGCTGGTCCGTATTGAGGATATCTTCGGTAATCAGATGATGTACTTCGAAGCATTTACAAAGATTTTCCACGAGTTCGACCTGGTGGAGGCCATCTACGTTTATCCAGGTCACCGTGCTATTGCTTTTATCCTTAAAGGGAAGGCACTCTTCTACGGACGCCGCCTCTTTTTCCTGAAGCTGCATCTCATTGTAATCAATGATGGTAATCCGTGCCTTTTCAGTCTTTTTTTCTCCGATGTGTATTAACGCCCCCGGCGGGAGCCCGGTTTTTTCTGATCTCTTTTTAATGAGTTTCGCCATATAAAGTCACCCTGTGTAGTTTCTAATGGTTTTAATTGGACTGAGTCCCTAGCTCGCCGGATGTTTCAGAACTTCAACGTTGCAGGAGATGTATCTTGTCGCTACGTTTTAATCCATCAAAGGGTACATTAGTAATCGCCGGAGGCTCATGTAATCTTTACAACCTCAGTATCCTTTTTCCTGTCGGTGAGCTTTTTTGTGTCTTCATCAATTGGGGTTGGATAATTGTTGGTAAAGCAGGCATTGCAGAAGTGTGGTTGAGGTTGTGTTGCGCAGTTCATCATTCCCTCGACGCTGAGATAGTTCAGGGTTTCCACGCCTAAAAACTGCCGAATGTCTTCAAGAGAACGTGTTGAGGCGATCAGTTCTCCCTTTTGTTGAAAATCTATTCCATAGTAACACGGGTGCCGATGGGGAGGGCAACTGATCTTTACGTGGATTTCCTTTGCTCCAGCCTTTCTCAGTAATCCTAATCGTGATTTCGACGTTGTTCCTCTCACAATGGAATCATCGATGACAATAACGCGTTTGTCTTTGACGGTTTCTTTTAAAGGATTCAATTTCAGTTCTACGATGCGATGCCGCTTGGCCTGTTCCGGCAAAATAAAGGTTCTTCCAACGTAGTGGTTGCGAATGAATCCGCGGTCAAAGGGTATTCCCGATGCGTGTGAATAGCCGATTGCTGCAGAGTTTCCCCCCTCCGGAACGGATATTACGACGTCGGCATCGACGGGTGACTCCGCAGCAAGGGCAGCCCCCAGCCTTTTGCGAAACAGGTGCACGCTTTCCCCGTATATCTTGCTGTCCGGTCTGGAAAAGTACACTAATTCAAAAATACAATAGGCCGGTTTGATTTGGTTTTGAGGACAAAAATATTCACTTTTGATACCATCCTTGCTCACGTAAACGGCCTCGCCGGGGTTGATATCCCTGATGTACTCGGCGCCAACCTGGTCCAGCGCGCAGGTTTCCGACGCCATCACGTAGCCGTTGTTAAGTTTTCCCAGCGCGAGCGGCCTGAAGCCATGCGGGTCGCGTACTCCCACCATTCCGTTCGGTGTCAAAAACAACAAAGAAAACGACCCTCGCAATTGGCTCAGCACGGGCGAAAGGCTTTCTTGCATCATGTTAAGAGGCCGCGCCATAAGATGTACGATAACCTCCGTGTCTGAAGTGGTATGAAATATCGATCCGTTTGCCTCAAACTCTTCGCGCATCCGTTTGGCGTTAGTCAATTGCCCATTATGGGCAACGGCAACCTTTCCCTTATAGTAATCCACAACCAGCGGCTGCGCGTTGCCGATGTTGCTGGAACCGATGGTTGAATACCGGACGTGGCCTATTGCCGAGGTGTTTTTACAAGATTTAAGAGACTCTGTTTTTATCGCGTCGGTTACCAGCCCCATTCCCTTAAAGCAAACAATGTCCTTGCCGTCCGTTGTGGCGATACCGGCGCTCTCTTCTCCGCGATGTTGTAAGGAATAGAGACCGTAATAAACCCTTTCAACGGCGTCTTCGCATCCAAAGACACCAAACAGTCCACAATGTTCCTTTATTTCAGACATATTTTTCGATCAAAGCCTTTTTGATAAAGGTAAAAAAAGTAATACGTAAAAACCTTGTTTTTACGTATTATAAAAACTACAATAGCAAAAGAAAATTTACATGGGTTAATCTGTTCTAAAGAATATTGAGACCAAAATATTTTGCAATATCCGGGTTTACTCCCCGTGAAAAGGCAAACCTTTATGATTGATATTGGTATTCTGTTTGCGGCTTTGCTATGCTAGGAAGTTAATGATCCAAGAGACATGGTTCATAACACATGCTGGAAGGTAATGTACTACTTCAATAAATTATATCAAACAATGAATGAGTGTCAATAAAATATCAATGAGCCAGAAACTGATAGACAACAAGGTGCAGGGCGTTCTTGAAAGGATTTCGAACGTAAGATTATACGTTATCATTAGTTCCCGTCTCTGCCGGAAGCCGGTACTTGAAACCTTGAGTGATATTGTTAGCGGAGGCGCGGACGTCGTACAACTGAGAGAAAAGGACATGTCCGATAAAGAGGTTTTCTCGCTGGCAATGGAATTCAGGAAAATAACCGCCCGGGCGAACATCCTTTTTATTGTTAATGATCGTGCCGGAATAGCCAGGGACGTAGACGCAGATGGGGTGCACGTCGGACAATCAGACATGACGGTGAGTGCCGCGCGTAACGTTATCGGGTTCAACAAGATAGTAGGGATATCAACCCACAATATCAAACAGGCTCAGGCGGCGCAGCGGGAAGGCGCGGATTATATCGGTGTTGGCCCCTTGTTTCCAACGGCAACAAAGGATTATGAACCACCGGTTGGCCTCACGTATTTGAAACAGGTACATAGGGCGATTGCGATACCCTTTGTTGCAGTTGGCGGAATTACCCTTGAAAATCTTGACGAGGCACTGGCGGCTGGAGGAAGGCGGATTGCTATCTGTTCTGCAATTATCTCCAGTGGTAACGTCATGCAAACAACGCAGGCGTTCAGGGCAAGACTTGATGCATTATTACCAATTTAATGGTGCTTGTTGATAGTATATGGTATTGTATTTGCTAGATATTTTAGTGAAATTAACCTTTTTTTGTATTAAGGTCAGTTAAGCCATTGTTCAAAAAGTATGGAAAGTTGCTGCGTATCTCCCATGTAAAAAGGACCTTGGGGGATTTGTCTATGTTAGCTGAATAGTCAGTGCTTTGTAAAGCATCGGGTTTAAATATTAAACACTTTTCCGGCAATCTGCTTTTTTCTGTAGCAGGTTTATACACGATTACTTCTCAGGAAGGAACTGCAGTATGAAAAAAATAATAGTATGGGGTTTTCTGTGCATGGCTATTTGCGTGACGGCTGGGTGTACGTCTTTTGTCCAACGGATGAATCGTGAGCGTGCAACGACTGTTGTTGCTCCCGCTCCTGCTGCTTCTGCTGACGTCGTTGCTGCCGAAGACGGTACGCGCTCTACCAAAAGTAGTGGTTATTTATCTGAGGGCGCAACGGTAAGAATGGATGTCGGGGAAGGGCGTTCCAGGTTATCCATGATTGAACAATTCGAGCAGACAAAGCATGAGTGTGTGTTGTTGCAAGAGAGGGTAGAGGTGCTTGACAAGGCTTTGACCAGCGAAAATGCAAAGAGGTCAGCGCTTGAAGCAGAGTTAGAGGCTCTTAAGGAACAACTGGTAACTATGAAACAAATTAATATGGAGAATGAGGAATTGCGCAAACAATTGGAAAACGTCCAGGTGCCGTATGAAAAAAAGATCATGGAATTGGCGATGGAATTGACAAGGGCGCAGATTGAGGAAACTAGGGCAAAGCAAGAACTTATTGGCTTCAAAATTGAGACACTGATAGAAAGAAAGAAGCAAAAGCCCCATGAAGAGTAGTATGCGTTGTTCCAGACCGTCAAAACAGGTGGTTGCAGCAATCTCTTTTGCATTTTACTCCTTATGTGAAGATAAGCAGCAGATAAAGAAATTCTTTATGAGTAATCCCTTTTCTAAAATAAACAAACAGAGGTTTTCCGTGAAACAAGCGCTTGGTATTCTCGCATTAGGGTTGTTTATCCTTGGTGGCTGTTTAAGCACGCCTATTAAAAGTTCGTCAAACCTTAGCTTTAATAAGTCCCCTTCGTTTAACACCATGCATATCAGGCGTGTCTTGCTCCTACCGTTTGAGTATACAACGGACCGGGAGGCCGTCATTGATGAAGTAACGGAGGCGTTTGTCGTTGAACTGAGAAAAATTGGTAACTTTGAGGTTGTTGTCCCTACTGGTGACAAGACTCCATTGTTTTCTGCACAAGAGGTATGGGTAAAAGGCTCCATTAATTATGCATCCGTTCTAGCGTTAAGGAATAAATATGACATTGACGCTATCTTATTTGGAAACATAACTCACTACCGTCCCTATGAGCCGATGCTTCTCGGTATCAAGGCCGGTATGATATCTACCGATACGGGAGATGTTGTATGGAGTGCGGATGGTGTATTTGACAGCAACGAAAATGATGTAGCAGAGCTGGTAAAGCAATATTTTGAAAATACGCACCAAAAAAATTCCTTGTACGGCTGGAAATTAATCCTCCTTTCCATGAGACGTTACTCCCAATTTGTAGCCAACCAACTCACCGAAACAATTCGAGATTAAGTAACCGTTCAGTCCTAAACTGGGAATGCGGTGTTTGCGGAAAAGCAAGATGCATGGGTTGCGGTATGACTCTGCCAAGATTTTTACCTATGCCTTTCTACCCCCTTTATTCCCATATTATGTTAAGCTAATGAATCTACAATCATCGCTATTATGCAGTCAGGAGTTTCCTCCTGGCTGTTCCTCTCCGTAGTCAAGCTGCAGGATGAAACTCCTACAATTACTCAAAACCATCAAGCGCTGAAAAGATTGTCTTTGTTGATTCCTTGTTTAATTTTACATCACCTACGAGAAAATATTACCTTTTCGTAGGGAAAAAAATATCCAATGCAAATTTTTTTTAGAGAGATAAAAATAAATATTTATAAATATCTTTTTTTGTGTTTTTGTAACTATCTGTAATATTGGTAGTTATGTTCTGATTGATTTGTTTTTGCTAAATCAATTTTCAAGAGATAGGAAATCGGCATACAGGTTGCGCAACCAAAATATTGAAAATCAAGTTTCTAATTGATGGAAGGAAGAAAAAGCTATGCCGGAAACAATGGTAGATATATTTGATAAGGGTAGTTCGTTAGGAAATGTATTTAATAAGGCGGTTTCTTCTGCTGATGAAGTTAATGCAGAACAGGCGGAAGAAGGTGCTGCGTCTGATGGTACTAATGAATTCATTCCTTTTCAGGAGATACTTGGACAAGAAATGACCAAGAATCCTTCTGGCGGTGCGTGTTCTCCACAAAAGGGTGGGAAGTCTCGTGTGAAATTGGGCGTTGCCGGGGAACAGGAAGAATCATTGATGATCCCCTTGGTTGTGGGCGGTAAGCAGCAAGCCGCGAGGCGCCAGGTAGGTAAGGAAGGGGTAAAGAATACAAAGCAACAAAAGGACGATAAGATGGATTTTTCAGCAATAAATGAGCACATACTGAATAGTATTATTTCTGCAAATACACCACTTCAGCTCGCGACGGGTTTGCCCACCAACCCACAGAGAATAGAGGGTGAATGCGGGCTTCAAAAGGACAATACAATTATTGGCAATGGCGCTAACGTAGCTTCGACCTTATTTGCCAATACTGAGAAAACTATGGCGGGAATTGGGGTCTGGCAGGGCAGTGCGTTTTCTGTGATAGGCGCCCAAGACACGTCGGCTACAATCAATAATAAAAACTTTCTCGGAATGTCTATGGGAGAAATGGGGAACAGTCAAGCAAGTTTGTCTGTAAATGAAAACTTTCTAGGAATGCCTATGGGAGAAATGGGGAATAGTCAAGCAGGTTTGTCCGTACCGCCTTTTCCTATGGGAATTCAGGGTCACGGATTTTCTGTGTCTGACGCTGGCGAAATAATCAATAGATTGCTCGGAGAATCCAGGTCGCCAATAATAAATGTTTCTCAAGAAAACGAGCAAATCCATTTTGCACCGGGGACAGTAGAAGGCGCTAAAGTGAAAGTTGTATCAATAGCACAGGAGAATTCGTCCATCAACAAAACCGCAACAACGGCTTCTCAAAAGACTAAAGAAGAGAGCGTCGTTGGTGATTTTTACAGGGAAGAGAGCGCTTCTACGGCGGCGCCCGCATCACAGCATGGTAATGAACAGGACGCATCCAAAGACTCACCTGAGAACCCTAACATCTTTGATTTTTTATCACTTGATGCCTCTGAGAAAAAAACACCCGATAATTTGTTTGTGACGGCAAATACTCTACCGGGGCAAGAGCCGCGTCAACCAAATTATCTTGAATTACAGCAAAAAGTGTCTGTCTCTCATGAAAACAATGCGATACAATCGTTTTCCAGCGAAGGTGTGACATCGTATCTGTATCACGATAAAACGGGCGCTGCCGGGCAGACACAGGTGGATATAATGGATCAGCTTTTTCAAAGGATCAGTTTGTCTACCCACGGGGGTAGGTCTGAAATTAAAATGTATCTTACTCCGCCAGAACTTGGGAAAGTAGAAATCCATTTTGTGGAAGAGGGTGACGAGATAAAAGCTAAGATATTTGTAGAAAATGCGGAAGTCAAGGCGACTATAGAAAACAATGTGCATCATCTTCGAGAGTCAATCGCATCAAGCGGAATTGGTGTCCATAAATTAGAGGTATATCTGCAGAACGAAGATACAAATAAGCAAAAATCTCTGGAAGACTTTAATGCCAACAATTTTGGTCGTCAGAACCAGGGACAAAGGCATACAGGACAAGGTAAGAATTATTTTGAAGAAGGGAAAACCGACGATAGCGTCGTGAATATAGAATCCGGTGCAAACGCATCTAACTTTGCAATTGATTATATTTCATAAGGAGGCTGAATATGACTACGACAAGTGATTCAAGTGTAAGTTCACAATTAACCACGGATAATTTTATGCAACTATTTGTAACACAGTTGCAATACCAGAATCCGTTAGACCCGCAGGATAGCAGTGCATTTCTTTCCCAGCTTGCGCAGTTTACCACTTTAGAACAGGAACAAAAACAGACAGATTATCTTTCCGGCATGTATAGCATGGATGCAGCATCTTTGCAGGTTGATCAGTTGTCATTGGCCAACGCTTGCATTGGAAAGACGGTAACGTACTATCCTGATGCAACAGATACTAGTAGCACGGCATCCGGCGTTGTTGAATCTGTAAAACTGGAAGATGATGGAACTGCATCTTTTGTCATTGGCGGGAATACCATTCCGTTAGCAAATTTTTTAGAACTGGCATCGAATTGAAGAAGGGAATCCGTTAGAAACATTTTGCGTTTTATGATTGATTATTTCTTGCAAGGGGACAGAGTATGGTTACGATGGATATCCAAGACGTAGGCTCAGAAATTAACATAGATAGTTTTTTAAATCTTTTTGTAACACAATTGCAATATCTGAATCCGTTGGATTTGCAGCGTAGCGCTTCAGAGCACGAACAGCAGCCGGATAATTACCTAACAACGGGTTGTGAGGATGTTGTTTCTTTGCAAGTTGATCAATTATCTATGTCCAGCACCTTTATTGGAAAAACGATAACGTATATTCCCCAAGATGGAAGAGGATATAGTAACAACACGGCAACTGGCATTGTTGAGGGGGTAACGCTTAAAAAAGACGGAATGGTATCGTTTATTGTTGGTGGAAATTCCGTCCCTTTAGCGAATTTTGTAGAGGTGCCGTCACCATCACAAGGGATGCTGGCCAGAGTGTTTGAAAAAACATGGAAAAGATGAAATTGTCTACTGAAGAGAGTTATATTGTCTTAACTATTTATTAATCTATAAGGTTAAATTGTGTTTTTATAAGGAGGTGTATCATGGGTCTCAGTGGAGCACTTAGTTCAGGTGTAACAGGTATTCGATTGCATCAAAATATGTTAGACATTATTGGTAATAATTTGGCAAACGTTAATACCTATGGGTATAAATCATCCAGGATGCTTTTTGCTGACTTGTTGAGCCAGTCAATGCCAAACGGAAGTGGTAACTCGATGCAGGTGGGTAAGGGTGTCGGCGTGGGAAGTATTAGTCAAGATTTTAGCCAGGGTACGTTAGAAACGACTAACAGACAATTAGATTTTGCCCTTCAGGGTGATGGATTCTTTGTTTTGGATGGAGGTAATAAAGACTACTTTACACGGGTGGGCGCTTTTGCCGTTGATGCTAACAATATCCTTGTTGATTCTAATACTGGCTATCAGGTTATGGATACCAGCGGTAGTGCCATAACAATTCCGTATGGTTCAACTGTGCAGGGAAATGGTACCACGAGTGTAACTCTTGCTGGCAACCTTGATGCGTCAGCATTCGAATCACCGGCAGAAGTGCTATTGATGTCCAGTTCCCTTACAGAAGGTGGCGTTGCTGCCACTGCCGCAACTGATTTGAAGAATTTAGATTCTAGTACCGCGCAGTATCAAGATGGGGATACCATCCTTATTGCAGGAACACTGTCTGATGGAACGCCAGTTTCAGACACCTTTACTTATGGTAGCCTTAATGACGGTACAACGGTTCAAGCTTTTCTTGACAAGCTTAATGGCGCCGGTGCGTTTGGAGGTCCAACTGGTGACACAACGGCATCCTTAGACGCTGCCACCGGAAAGATCAAACTCAAGTCAAATACCTCAGGAAATGACCAACTTACGTTAACTCTGGTTGATGGTGGTTCCAACTCCGGTGGAACGACATGGTCCGACCACCTATTTGGTGGTGCGACACACACAACATCTACGACCGTATATGATACCCAGGGAACAAGTCATTCCGTCTCCTTCCGATTTACCAAGGAGAGTGACAACACATGGTCTGTTACAGCTTCCATGGATAGTACAGATGGTACCATTACTGATAATACGATAAGCAACATTTCATTTAACAGTGATGGAACCTTTAGCTCTAGCGGAGACGCGGTGCTTTCCTTCTCTTTTAGTGGTTTGGAAGCAAATCCATCCTCAATTGGATTTAGTCTCGGTACTTCGGGACAAGGCGATGGCCTTACGCAAAATGGAGGTGCGTCAACGGTTGCTGTTGCTGACCAGGATGGTTATGCGTACGGGACATTTGATTCTATTACTGTGGGTTCTGACGGGCTGATAACCGCCCTATATACAAACGGTCAAACAGCGGAAGTGGCAACGATGAAATTAGCCTTATTCAGTAACCTCAACGGGTTGGCAAAGGCCGGTGATAACCTCTTCATACAAACCACTGCATCGGGAGACCCTACATTTACCACAGGCGGTTCCGGACGCGCTGGCACAATTGCCAGTGGTTATCTCGAAGGCTCCAACGTAGATATGGCGACGGAATTGACAGCGCTGATTACCGCGCAAAGGGGCTTCCAGCTCAACGCGAAGGTTATCACGACCGCCGACGAGGTACTTGCAGAGGCTGTTAATATCAAGCGGTAATAATAAGTAAAAACCTTATTATGAAGCGGAGTGACCAAATAAGCTGGTCACTCCGCTTTTTCTTTTTTATAGTCAACATAATAATGAATCGTTATACTAAAACGTTTTTGAAAAACAATTTTCATGCAAGCATTGAAAACCTGATTTGTTTGGCAATAGTACAGTAATGGATAGAGTTGAAATAAGCCCTTTGTGTAGATAGGCAAGCGTATTGGTATTAGAGGAATATTCCCAAAAATCAAAATTACACTATTGTGAGTTAAGCTACCATACATGGAACAGATATTATACGATGTTGTTATCTCTGGCGCAGGCCCTTCCGGAGCGGCGGCTGCCAGGGGATTGTCAAATGCGGGACTAAAAGTCCTGGTAATTGAAAAGAACCGGCCCCCCCCCCGATACAAGATGTGCTCCGGTATTATTTTTAAGAAGTCTCAGGATTTAACGGAAAAATATTTTGGCAAAATACCTGATGCCGCTTACGTAAAGCCGCGACTGCTCTCCGGGGTAAGGCTTTGGTCCGACCTGGAACGTTTAACAAAAACGGCGATGGTGCACCCAACATTTGGCGTTCTGAATATGATAACTGGCTGATTACTCATTCAGGGGCAGAGATAATTGATTGTTGCTTCGTAAAAGGGGTTAAAGATTCCGGTGATCATGTAACCGTTGAGTGTTATCACGCTATGATATTAAGAAAATCATATCATTTACCTGCAAGTACCTGATCGGTGCCGAAGGCTGTAAATCAGTAATCAGGGAAAAGCTTGCGCCAGAATTTGAGGAAAGCGTCAAATGGTTTGTTGCATATCAAAACTATTACGAAGGCGTTTCAGATTTAGACCCGAATTTCTATCATGGCTTTCTTGATCTTAAGTACAGGGAAGTCTATGCGTGGTTCAACGTCAAGGACAATCTGCTAATTTTTGGCACTGCGGTAAAAATGGGTGGCAAGTTACACCCATATCTTGATACGTATCAAAAAATACTGGAAACAAGATTCGGATTAAAACCGGGCCGATTGATTAAAAAGTCGGGGTGCTTGGGCAACGATATGTGTTTCAAGGGCAGGTTTTATCTGGGAAAGGAGAATATCCTGCTGGTGGGAGAATCGGCTGGATTTCTTAATGCCTTTGGGGAAGGAATATCCTGTGCGCTGTCTTCGGGTTTGTTTGCAGCGGAGGCAATCTGTAAGGGAATCAAATCGGGCGAGAGCGTCCTTGCCCTCTATACCGAGCTAACAAAGCTGGAGAGGAGGCAAACTCAAATATCGTGGAGGCTAGGATCAAAAATAGCCGGCAGAGATCTTATGCCGCTTTAGTATGTATTACAGATGCCGGTCACGGGATTAGCTTATCATAAAGACTTGCCGGGATATTGAAATTGAAAAAGTTAAGAACTGTGGGGAACTATTTATGATTGGAATACGATTCGATTATTTACTTGAAACGAAAGATTAAATGTGCTATCGTTAAAATGGAAAAGGCAAACCATACCGTGAGGTTGGGACGCAAAGCCATGGGTCTTCAGTAAAGAAGAACGCCAGGTTGCCAAAACTTTGAGAAGGAATGCTACGTAGCTGTAGCTTATTCAGAAAAGACCCAGGCAACGGAGAAGATTGTTGCGGGTCTTTTTTTATTGATAGTTGTATCTGTTTAGAAAGCAAGGCTTTTTTAATACCTTGCAAACCGTTGTAAAACCGTCATATTTGTGATATACATCACAGCCATACTCTTTGCAATAGGGTATATTGCTTACATTCTACAAACGAGCTGATGCCTTACTTACAGAATTTGGATTTGACTATGTTTTTAGTATTGTTATAATGTAAGCACTTAATTTGCTTAATATTAACGATTATAATAACATCTTTTTGAGGGAGGTGGTATTTAAGAAATGGATATCGCTTTATATTTATAGTAAAGTAACAATCTTAAAAATTCTTTGGAGGACATTTAGTATGAGTACGAAAAGGGGAAGTGCGGGTTTTACGTTAATCGAATTGCTCGTAGTTATTGCAATCATAGGTATCCTAGCCGGTATCTTGTTACCCGTTTTAGGTAAGGCAAAGGAATCGGCTCGGCAAGTGCAGTGCGCTTCGAATTTGAAGCAAGTTGGTCTTGCAATCAACATGTACGCTAGCGACAACGGTGGAAGCTTTCCTACCGGTGGCTCTTCTGCTACGGGTATTGCCAGCAGTACCACCGATGCTCCTAATGAGCTGTATTCTCTTGGAAAGCTTTTTGATCAGTACGTCACCGATAGGAAGGTCTTTAAGTGCCCTAGCGATACCTCTGTTGTAGATACAATTGGAAATGGTGTCATGACACTTCTACCTTATGCGAATTCAGCTACCACTTTTAATTCAGGCAGTTGCAGTTACGGTTACGATGATAACCATAGCTCGTCTAACGACACAGGCGTAGCAATCGCCTCCGATAGGTTAGGAACCGACACTAGCGCTAGCGGGCTTTCAGCCAACCACAATCACAAAGGGCAGAATGTTGTTTACATCGATGGCCACGTAGAATGGAAGGGTACTGCTACCTGCGGATACTTCGGCTCCTCGACCACTGGCTATGATGAGATATGGACTGGGGCGGATGGCACATTGGCAGCTCGTACGGATAGTACGACGGGTACAGATACGGCAATATTGCAATAGTCGTTAGTATTAGTCTTATGGAAAAGGGTAATATTCGTCAATGGATATTACCCTTTTTTTGTTGGAAATGAGGGGGGGGTACTGCTATATGGCACAAAGAAAAAGCGTTGTTGCCGCCGAGTAAATCCGGCCGTATTTCTCCTCGTTCCCAAGCTCCGGCTTGGGAACGGGATTGTAATAAAAGCTTTGCTTTGAGTCAGAAAACGAAATCTTCCGGGAAAAGATGAAGCAGGAGCTTCTGGTGCAGGCACATTCCCAAGCTGGAGATTGGGAACGAGAAGAAACTAAAGTGTTACAAATATTATTATCTATGGAAGAAAAAGAATTTATTTTTAAAAGCACAGGGGCTGAGCAAACAATGGGGCTTGGCAATCTGCTAGGCACGTTATTGGAACCGGGGGAAGTTATCGCTTTGGTTGGAGAACTAGGCGCGGGAAAGACAACCCTTGTGAAGGGTATTGCCCAAGGATTAGGCGTGGCTGATAAGCGTGTTGTAAAAAGTCCTACCTTTTCCCTGATACACCGATATGAGGGGCGTATTCCTATCTATCATTTTGATGCCTATAGATTAAAAGATACTCGGGAAATGTTTGATATTGGGTGTGACGAGGTGATTTACGGAACTGGTGTCACTATCATAGAATGGGCGGATAAGGTATTACCCTGTTTGCCTGAAAGATATATGCAGATAACCTTTACCATTGTTTCGAATAATGAAAGAAGCCTAAAAATAAAGCATCTTGGAAGGCATTACCACAAACTGCTTCAGAGTATAAAAATAAACCACAAATAAGGTTTTTAACGTAATGGGTCTATTAGTTTGTTTTTCAGGATGTCTTTGAGTGTTGGCGTGCTTGTTTCGAGTAAGGAATAGCGAACCCTGCTGGATGGTTTAGGCAGGGAAATGATCCTTCTCAGATCAATGGGAGTACCAATAATTACTACATCATGGGGAGTCCGGTGTATTGTCTCTCTTAGTTCTTCAACTTGAGAGAGTCCATACCCCATAGCCGGCAGGATTTTTCCGATGTGAGTATATTGTTTGAGTGTTGCGGCGATTGACCCTACTGCATAAGGTCTTGGATCCACAATTTCCTGTGCCCCGAATTTTTCTGCTGCAAGCATTCCAGCTCCAAATGCCATACCGCCGTGCGTCAATGTTGGACCATCCTCGATTACCAGTGCGCGTTTTCCCCGTATAAGTTCTGGTCTTTCCGTGGTTATCGGCAACGTTGCGTCCACAACAATTGCCTTTTCGTTTAGCATCCTTACGTGTTTCTTTATTAGGGAGATGTTTTCCTGGCTTGCAGTGTCTTCTTTGCCAATGATAACAACGTCAGCCAGGAGGAGATTCGTCTCACCAGGGAAGTAGGTCGTTTCGTGACCCGGTCGGTGAGGATCGACGAGGGTAATAAAAATATCCGGCAGATAAAAAGGCGTATCGTTGTTACCTCCATCCCACACAATCACATCCGCCTCACGTTCAGCCTCTGATAGAATTGCCTCATAATCCACACCTGCGTAGACAACCGTGCCTTGCTCTAGATGGGGTTCGTATTCCTCTATCTCTTCAATAGTGCAATCATGTTTCTTCAAGTCGTCATACGAAGCAAATCGTTGCAATCGCTGCCTTGCAAGGTCGCCATAAGGCATGGGGTGTCTCACGACAACAACTTGTTTCCCCATTTCCTTGACAATCTCACATACCTTCCTTGACGTGGGACTCTTGCCACAGCCGGTCCTAACGGCACAGACGGCAATTACCGGCTTTTTACCCTTCACCATCGTCTGCTTTATCCCCAGAAGGGTAAATTGTGCCCCTGCTGCATTGATAAGACAGGCCTTGTGCATAACGTATTCGTGTGACACGTCGCTGTATGAAAAGACTACCTCATCGACCTGATGGTCTTTTATGAGCGACAACAGTTTTTGTTCAGGTTCGATAGGAATTCCACGAGGGTATAACGTGCCTGCCAGCGAGGGTGGGTATTGCCGCCCTGCAATATTTGGTATTTGTGTTGCGGTGAAGGCAACCACTTCGAATTTTGGATTATCTCGAAAGCTTATGTTAAAATTGTGAAAATCCCGCCCGGCAGCCCCCATGATAATAACTTTTTTTTTGTCAGTCATGCATGGACTCCTTTGTCAAAATTATCTTGAAGGCATGGTCTTTCGCCTGAAGAGGTCCATTTTTATGCCCCGCCTGGATTTCTTTGAACTACTCTATTCAGTACCACGAAAACAAATGCCTATAAAAACATTCGTGAGTCGTTAGCTCTCAGGATGGAATGATGTTACTCTTTTCTCTGTGGAGAAATAGGATGTTGTATTGCCGTCTTTTTGATATATCGACTGAAGTGTTATTTTCTTTTATCCATTATTAGCGCCGCAAAGGGGTTGGGTGTCGTCCGGTGAATGCAGTAGCTTATCAGCGGCATCCTGTATTGGCTCCACGGAATTTTGAAACTTGGCAATGGGATTTACAATTGCCAGTCCCCGGTAATAGGTAACGAGTCCTTCAGCAATTTCTGTTATGATTTTGTTAAAGGTGTTTCGCTTCTTAGCTCGTGCAAGCTTGACCTCAGGACATTTATCGCCCGTGATGGGAATTCTTTCGTAATTACCGAAATCCAGTCGTAATATATTTATCATACCTCCCTGGCCTGATAGTTGGTTTACAATTTCCGCCGAGGGTAGCGAGGCGATATAGGCCAACGGATAGGTATAGTCCTTGTATCCTTCTTTGTTCACATAAAAATCACTTCTTATTTCAAGGGTTTCGAAATATTCCTGAACTTTTGCAAAACACTTTTTGTTTACCATGTCTACGTTAATTTCTTTGCCATGACTATTTGCGATTCCCAATTTTCCCAAGATGATTGCGGTGGCAATTATTCTGCATTGCTGATAGGTTTTTATCTCTATTTGAATATAGTCACTACTGACAAATTGCCACAAAAACAGGTTACATGTTCTTTCGCCATAATAGGCAGAACCGGTAAATTTGATATTTACGGAAGATATTTCCAATTCCGGGAAGAGAATCTCAAGTGGCAGGATGATCTTGGAAATCGTCATTGCCCCGGGAACAATGTTTCCCTTTCGGTGGATGAGATTGTTGTCATTCGTTACGTCAACAAACCGCTCGCCTTGCTGCTTGGAAATTCTGTACTCATGTTTCAGCAAGAATCTATCCCAAACCTGCAGACGGTGGTTGCTCTGTTCGTCTTTTTCCAACACCAGGCCGGGATGAGGTGTTTTTGCCTTCGCATCCCGAAAACAGACTTTATCGGCCAGAAAGCCATCTATGCGGCTTGTTAGTACTGAAAATACAGGGGCTTGTGCTCTACCCATAGACATCACAAATCAAAAATTGGTTTTGGTTTCGTTTTTTGGAAATCCCAGTCGTGTCGTACGAATCGGGCAAACCTGATATTTAAAACTTTTGGACGTTATTTCAAGCGAATGACGCCACCGGTTTCATTCCAAAATCCCCCCTATCGGTTAGGGAATTTCGCTTTTCACGTTAAAAAAAGTACTTACACACTACCTCTAAACGTCGGACGTCCTATCATTATCATAGCACTTAGGATATATCGGATGTTTTTTAGGAAAAATTATTCTTTGTACATTACTTTATTAAAAATTGAAATTAAATCTTATGTATCCTTTTTTCGATACACCCAAGTATTGACTACCTTAGAGAGCAAGTGACGGATCAATTTCTAATACAGAACAGACTTAAGTATCTATGTTTAGACTAGTTGTATAATATTACCAAGCGTTCAAGCCTGACAAATTTTAAATTTGCAGGGATCGAGATTAATTCTAGTAGCTAATTAATCGTATGTCAAGCATATTAAAGAAGGATGGGTGTCTTCCCAATTTTTTTAATTTTACGTCTAAAATAACCATCCAGATTGGAAGGTGTGTAGCCGGGTGTAGTGTTTGGATAGAAAGTGATTGTCGTTTTTGGTTCTGGATATTTTTGGCGCAGAGAATGCCTTGAAGAGAGATGATGTGTCTCCATTATGTTTTTTGCTGCTTCGAATGGCTTGGTTCTGACTAATTTCTTATTCTTTCTCCTTAAAACACCACCCGGTTGCCACTGCGTTTTCTCCATGCCGATAAAAGGCCTTGATGTTGTCACATCCTTATGGGGGCATTGCTTGATTCGTTAATTTGTTAAACTTGATAGTCTCGGCGCGAAGACGGTTGATTATGGCATCGAGTATAGGGCGCACACCTTCAGGAACTTTATTGAATTCTGTTTTAAGTATTTCTGTATCGACTGTCGTTGTTTTGGTGTGCCGGATGTTTTGGAATAGCGTTGCCAGGCGGCGGTTGATATCGGCAATCATAGCAAGGTCACTGATAATTACGTGCATCTTATTGCGGGCGTCGAGCGGCAGCATGTTGAGAGAGTCCATAAAGGTATTCTTGGTTATCATTTCCACCTTTGATTTTCCATCTGCAATTACTGAAACCGTTTTCATGGTTTCTCCAAAAAAAGCCATCTCTCCAAAAACCTCGCCCTTGCCCAAGGTACCAATTAACAATTGCTTGCCTTTAATACTTTCAAAAACTTTGGCTTTGCCACCTTTTATAACGTAAGCGTAAAGGTCTGATGCTTTATCACCTGCAATAGCGTTTCCTTGTCTGGTTTTACCATTTTTTCTGCTATTTTTATTCATCATTTGATTCTGTGGGCAGCCCCTGTTTTGATAACAAGTAACTATAAATTTCGCACGCTAGGAAATTTTTGCTGCAATAATCGAGGGTATTTATCACATTTTGACTGTCAAGTTTAACGCAATAACACTCAGCGTACAGGTTTTTAACAAAGGGGCAATACCGTTTTTTGATCATTTGGTTATCCATAAACCTTAATGTAACACAGTCTTGCTGAGTTGCCCATGCCGCTCCTTTTTTTGCTGTAGATGGAATATCTTGCTCTTTTTGTGTAAATAAGGGAAATCATTTTAATGAGGGCAAATTTCTCTTATTACAGGCCTGGTTATAATTGATAAAATCACCAAACACGCGTACAATCATACAAAATGCCCTTGTTTTGCATGACTTCCTTTATCACCCTATTCTTCAGTCATGCACATAATGTTCGATTGTATATTTCTTGTGATTTTACAATTATGTGTCGTATTAACAAAATTTGTGCCACATCTATAAAATGGTAAATATTTTCAGAAAATAATGGTATTGTGTTGCGTATTACGGGTTCAAAAACATAACCTAGCAACACGTTGTACACTGCTAAGCGAGGTTTAATGCCACCAGTTTATAGTTTCGTAATTTCAGTTTTTACAGATAGTTAGTAAAAAAAGCCCATCTGTTTTTAATATACTTTTTTGATTAACATAGAAGGTGTTTTTAAGGAAAGGTATTAATCAAGAAAAAATTCGGGGATATTTAAAAAAGAGTTGAAAATCCAGAGATTTTTGTGTGGAAAGGGGGATGGAAATCAAAAAAAGTGTCTCATGAGACATTCTGTCTCATGAGACACTTTGTCTCATGGTAAAGTTACGTCAGAGAAACTATTTGTATAGCCAAAGGCATCTGTTTTTCGAAAATACCGAAGTTTGGCCTTGGTATAATTTCCACAAAACCCTTATAAAATAAGGCATACAAGCCTTCGTGGGAAATATTTTTACTGAAAATGTCAAAATATTATTTGTGGGAAACCAACACAATCTTTCCAAAATTTTCCCTGTCGAGCATTCTCTGCTGGGCTGCCGCTGCGTCTTTTAGTGGAAATACGGTATCGATAACGGGTTTCAGCCTTCCCGCTTCCACCAGATTCAACACGTCGAGTAATTCCTTTTTGCTGCCCATATAGCACCCAATAATTGAATACTGCCGCATGAATAACAAGCGAATCTCTATCGATGTTTTTGGACCACTCGTCGCCCCGCAAACCACCATTCTTCCGCCCTTTGCAAGGCATTGAAGATTCTTTTCCCAGGTATCAGTCCCAATGTGTTCGAAAACAACGTCCACCCCCTTGCCGTTTGTCAGTTGCTTTACCTTTTCGACATAATTTTCCTTTGAGTAGTCGATTACTTCATCCACACCTAGCCGTTTCGCCTTTTCAATCTTTTCGCTTCCACGAGCCGTGGTAATTACACGGGTACCCGCCAGACGGGCAATCTGAACTGCCGCACTGCCAATTCCACTGCCGGCGGCATGGATCAATACGTTCTCCCCCGGTTTGATCTGGCCCTGGGTAATCAGCATGTGCCAGGCGGTTAAAAATACCAGAGGAACAGCCGCCCACTCTTCAAAGGAATAGGTACTTGAAATGGGTATGATGTTATCAACGTGTGCCCTGGTAAATTCGGCATATCCCCCCTGTACCTGAAACCCCATGATCTTGAAGCTGTCACACATGCTGTCTCTGTTGGTAATGCAGTATACGCACTTCCTGCAGCGAATGCCGGGCGCGACAAGCACCTTGTCGCCTGCCTTGAATTTCTTTACTTCCATTCCAACCTCGGCCACCTCGCCCGCCACGTCGCTTCCGGAAATGTGCGGCATGGGTATCTCGATGCCGGGCAAGCCCTGTCTGACCCATATATCCAGATGATTAAGTGCGCAGGCCCGTACCTTAACAAGTACCTCGTAAGGAGAAATTTTGGGTTTCTCCATATCCATATACACCAACTTATCTACCCCGCCATTTTCACGAAAAACAACTGCTTTCATCGCGATGCCTCCTTAAGAAAGTGTTGAGTATGTAAAGCAAATATTTGGAGTCTTCTGTCGCAAAAGGCTTTGCAACCATTATTATCAGTGTTTTTCCCGGTCTTTTGCGCAGTCGCTTACCTTGCCTTTAATGAGGGCTATTGTGTGAGGAATAACGGGAATGACGACGGCCAGGTTTTCCGCAACGCCCTTGGGACTGCCGGGAAGGTTAATGATGAGCGTTTGCTGGTAAATGCCCGCAATTGCCCTGGATCCCATGGCCCTGGGGGTATGCTTGAGGCCTTCCTGCCGCATGGCCTCGGCAAAGCCAGGCAATTCCTTCTCTATAACGGCTCGTGTCGCTTCGGGGGTAACGTCTCTCGGCCCCACCCCGGTACCGCCCGTGGTAATGACGAGATCGGCTTTTCCAGCAAATTCGAGAAGTTTTTTGGTGATAAGGTCTTGTTCGTCGGGTATGACTTCATAGGCGGTGATAGATGCGTTAATGCCCGCAAGCATGGTGCGAATCACCTCCCCGCTCTGATCCTCTCTTTCTCCCCTGGAACCTTTATCGCTTAGTGTTAAGATAGCGGCTCTCATCATGTTTTTGGCGCAGCTCCGCTCTCAAGTATCAATATTTCATCTCCCACGGCAATAGCGCCGCCTGTAATAATTTCGGCAAAAATACCCTCACGCGGCATAATACAATCCCCTGCCTTGTAATAAATAGCGCAACGGTCATGACATAGCTTGCCGATTTGGGTTACCCGGATAACGACACCATTGCCAATTTTTAAAGTGGTACCGATAGGAAGTGTTTTCAAATCCATGCCTTCCGTAACGATGTTTTCGCCAAAATCACCGTCAGCTATGGTCAATCCTTTTGCACGCATGATGTTTGCGCTCTCGCGTGCTAATAAGCTGATCTGGCGATGCCACTTGCCGGCATGGGCGTCCCCTTCAAGGCCATGTTGTTCGACCAGCATGCCCGCGCCGATATTGCGTTTTTGTGTACCCTTCTTTTCACTCATACAGACTGCGACAATTTTTCCCATAGTATTGATATCGGACAGGCGCTACCAGCCTCCGTTTTTAAACCCTCGTCTTTAAATAGGCCTTTCGGCTACTTTTTATATTCACACGTAAGAAACACGGTAATTCGTGTTCCTTACACAAACTCGCTCCCACGTTCCGGCGTGGGAATGTAACCGTATGACGTTCTGCGTCTCATCATAACCCCATCAAATCGATTGCTAAGACTGAAAGAAAGGATTTGTTGTGACAAGCCGGGACACGAAGCAGTTTCTGTTTTTAATTCATTCTCTGTATTTGCTTCCCTCGTCCACAAACGCTGGGTTGGGAACGTGTCTGTACCAGACAATTTTGCTTATTTTTTTCAAGAGGGATTTTGTTTTCTGATTCAAAGCAAAGCGCCGGAGCCGCATCTTTGTCATTGCAAAAATATATGCTAAAACGCATAACTCAACCCAACAAAAAATGTCCTTCCCGGTCTGGGTATATCGTTTGGTATAGAAGCAGTTCCCGGATCACTATAGTCCTTGTCAAGTATGTTAAACACCGTTCCCTGCACCTCCATCGTCTTGAAGAACTCTTTACCGATAACAGAAAGGTTTAAGAGCATATATGCGGGCAATTCATTCCTGGAGTCGTATTCTTCCCTGGTACGCCTTCCACTAACAAAGGCGCTTAAATTGGTATTGATATACTCCCAACTGCGCCAATTAACTCCCAAATTACCTTTATGGTTTGCAATATAAGGTAAAGGAGCATCGCCATCATTGTCCTGTGTGCTTTGACAAGTGTAGTTCATAAAGATATAATTACCTTTAGTTATGTCAACTTTGGTCTCAGCTTCTATACCCCGGATATGCGCACGGCCTGCATTTACTTCCATAGTTGAGTTATTCGATTCTGCGGCGAGGAGAGAAATAATATCCTCACACTTGTTGTCAAACAAGTTGACCGAGCTTGTAACATGCTTATTAAATCGGTAACTTAACCCTAATTCATACGTTCTGATTTTTTCAGGCTTCAGGTTTTCATTTCCCTGAAAATTGCTTAGGTTTTCGGCAAACATCTCTTCAAAACTGGGCGCGCGGAAGGCCTTTCCATAAAGCAGCTTCAGCGACGCATTCTTCATAAACGCCCACGTTAAACCTGCCCGCGGACTGGTAGCGCCTCCAAAATCACTGTACTGGTCATGTCTTACCCCTAACGTAAGGTTTACGGTTTTGGTAATATCCCAAACGTCCTGCAAATAAAACGACTCAACCCGCCGCGTGGTTTCTTTCAAAAAGGGATACGTATCTGAAAAATCCTGCATACTGCTAAGCGCTTCCAGTGTTCCCGGATCGAAGTTGCTTGAAAACTGCACACCGGTTTGATTTGTTAAACGGTATTCCAATCCCAGGGTAAGGATGTTTCCGTCGAATAATGCATAATCAAAGGGTATCTCTGTGCCCACGACCTTTTCAATCACCCTACCCTGGCTCATGAATCCATAAGGATATATGTTGTCGGCTATCCCATCTCCATCAGTATCGCTTGTGGTACCTGGCGGCAGTGAGTCGATAAATGAGCTATGATCAAATTGGTCAAAATAGACCCTGGGTTTCAAGGTAAATCTTTCTTCGAAGGTCTTTTTATATCCAACTTCACCAAACACATAGTTCTCTTCAACATTAGTGCCATCATTTAGCGCAAATTGTGGCCCTACACCAGGCCCCTGGTTTTTATTGCTATACCACCCCTGAAAGTATAAGTCCCTGTAATCAACTTTTAAATGCATGTCGTATTCCTGTCTTCCATCATGCATACTTCCCGGCGACTGTGATGCCGAGGTTCCCAATTGGTTATCAAGTATTGTTTGGCTGTCGCTTTTGATTGTGCCGTCAAAACCACCGGTTTGCCGGTGATGTACCATACCGGAGATAGCAACGTCCCCATACCTTTTCCCGAATATTGCATCTTCCTCATAGGTATCAAAACTCCCGTAGCCGCTGCTAACCCTTGCGCCGTCGATATCATCCGCTTCAAAGGTAACAATATTAATAACCCCTAGAAATGCGTTTTCACCGTACATAGCAGAACCGGGACCCCTTATGATTTCTAACCTTTTTATGTTTCGTACTGGAAAATCATCGAAATTGTCGAAGGCATCGCCATGCAACGGATTATTTACAAGGTGGCCGTTAATCATTACTCTTAACTTATTACCGCCGTCAAGCCCTCTAACAGTAGAAGCAACATCCCCGGAATCGGCCTCTTTTATAACTTCAAATCCGGGTACTGTCCTTAAAAGCTCAGAAAAAGTGCGGTACCCTAAATTTTTTATCTCCTCAGCCGTAATTACCGTGATAATGCTTGGCGCTTTATCTATTGGGGTTTCATGCCTTGTGGCAATGGTTACCATTGCTTCTGCCTGCAACCATTGAATCTCCTCCTGGATCGTTTTGGGCTTTCCTGGTGGTTGCGCGATGTCTTCAGTCTCTTGTTGACTCTTTTCCGGTTCTTGAATCAAAACCTCTTCAGAAAATACCGGAGCGAGTTTGAAAACAGGAGAAATACACAAAAAGGCGATGACAAGTCGTTTACCAAGCATTTTATTTAGACTAGTCCATGTGATCATAAGCAATATGAGATTATTTCCATGTTTTGTATTCCTTATCTACATCTACACAACTACTATACGAACAATCCTAGACATGGCAACATTTTAACTGTACTTTAATAACAAAGTCAATAATCAATAATTGTAACTATTCAGCGTGTTTGATCAAAAAACACTATAATTATGTAGTAAAAAACGCTTGATTTGCATTTTTTGGCTATATATCTGGCTATATAATGGCAGTACAACCTGTGGCGAAATTTTGTATTTTTAGTCATTTTGTGCCATATATGGTGATCGCAAAATCATGCTGAATCGTTACCAATAATTAAATATGGCGTCATCAGAATCACGGTGGCTCTTTTTGAATTAATTTTGTTATCTTATTGAAAAATAGAATTCTTTTGCCCATAATTAACTATGAAATTCCGAGAGGATGCTTCCGGGGTGTATGACTGTGGTGTGTTATTTGTGCCGACCTTTAGCCGGTCAACGGGTAATCATAGCGGTATATTTTGCATCTTTGCAGAACAATACTACAAATTATGAGAATATTAGTCGTAGAGGACGAGAAGAAATTAGCCGCCTATATTAAAATGGGGCTTGAAGAAAACCACTTTGCCGTTGACGTGAGTTTTGACGGCGAAGAAGGTCTTTTTATGCTTAATGCGAATGAGTACGACCTCGTTATCCTGGACGTCCTGCTTCCAAAGAAAAACGGACTCGATATACTACGGGAGGCAAGAAATGGTGGGAAGAAGATGCCGATCCTTCTTTTGACCGCAAAGGACGCCGTTGAGGACAAGGCTCGTGGATTAGATTTAGGGGCGGATGATTACCTGGTAAAACCCTTTTCTTTTATAGAGCTGATAGCGCGGATACGGGCGTTAATCCGAAGGGGAAAGGTTCATTATCAAACCGGGCTAGCGGTTGCAGACCTTGTTTTGGACGTGGCTACACATCGCTTTTATCGCGATGGACAGCCTATAGACCTTACCAACAAAGAGTTTGCCCTCCTTGAATTTTTTATGAGAAACCCGAATACGGTATTAACCCGTACCCAGATTGCAGAACATGTATGGGATTATAATTTTGACAGTCTCACCAATGTAATCGACGTCTTTGTGAACCGGGTAAGGAATAAAATAGATAGGGATCGTACAAACAAACTTATCCACACCATCAAAGGTGTAGGTTACGTTATGAGCGAGGAAAGGCCATGACCTCCTGGACAATTCGCGCAAGACTTACCGTCTGGTACACCAGCGTCTTCGGAGGGGCGCTGATTATCTTTAGCCTGTTAACATACCTTGCGTTTTCTTACGCCAATAATAAGAGCGTTGACGTTGGGCTTGAAGAAGAAGCCGAGGGCATCGCGTATTGCGCCCGCATCAGTAAGGATTCTCTTAAGGACTATGTGGCTTGCATCTCGAATGAAAAGGACGAGCGGTCTTCTGAAAGATATATTGTAATACTCGATCAAAACGGAAATCTCCAATTCCGATCGGGAAGCTTAACAAATGATCATCTGCCCTTGAGCGGCAATCAACTGAAGGAAGTCCTTTCCGGAAAAACATGCTTTAAGACCATAAATGCTTCGGATGGGCGCCGCCTGCGCGTTGTCACAATACCCACAGAGGACAATCGCCAAATCATTCAGATGGGAATTGCCGTTAATAACAACACTGCCCCTAAAATCTTTTTGCTTGCCCTTGTATCCTTGTCGTGCCTTGCAATTCCTGGTAGTTGGTTTGGCGGCTGGTTTATGGCAAAAAAAGCGCTGAGACCCGTAGATTGCATGATAAAAGAACTTCAGCAGATAGAAACGGATAACCTGGGGAAAAGGCTGACAATATCTCCCGTGAAAGACGAGATCAGCGAGCTTTCAGGGGTAATTAACGAAATGTTGACCCGCCTGGAAGATTCATTTAACCAGGTCCGCAAGTTCACGACCGACGCCTCCCATGAATTACGCACGCCCATTGCCATTATGAAGGCGGGGATGGAAGTCGCCCTATCCAGAGAAAGGGACGTCCAGGGCTATCAACAAGTCATTGTCAATACGCTGGAAGACCTGGGGCGACTTTCAAGAATTATAGAAAGCCTGTTTATGTTGGCACGGGCCGATGCAGGGCAATACCAAATACACATTGAGCGGATGGATCTTTGTCCCGTTATTACCGACGTTGCTGAACAATTAAAACTCGTTGCAGAACCGAAAAATATAGCTGTCTCAATTGAAAAAATTGAGAATGTCTTTATCCAGGGAGATGAGTTGCTTATCAGGATGCTGCTCTTAAATCTGGCGGATAATGCAATAAAATATACTCCTGCCGACGGGAATATCAAGGTGTCCATCGGCAAAGACCATGGGTGTGTAAAGATTGTCGTTGAGGACAATGGCATGGGCATTTCACCGGAAGATATTCCTCATATTTTCGACCGTTTTTATCGGGCGAATAAGGCTGGAACCACAAACGAAGCCGGCAGCGGGCTTGGACTGAGCATTTGCCAATGGATTGTCAAAGCGCATCATGGCACAATTACTGTCGAAAGTGAGCTGCAGAACGGAAGCGTCTTTATCGTTATACTACCTGCCTGCTAAATCTCCAGGATTGCAATAAATTATTTGTATATACAATTGTAATATAATATAATGCGAAATCATGAAAGAAATACGCTGGAATGTGCTAAAAAACGAAAGACTGAAAAAAGCAAGAGGGGCGTCTTTTGAAGA
>Ga0315281_10002200_pt1 | contig 28966 bp, 27 predicted proteins | sample YL17G07_0_MG_FD_204540 | JGI IMG/M metagenome (GOLD analysis project Ga0315281, IMG submission 204540) | Sediment microbial communities from Yellowstone Lake, YNP, Wyoming, USA - YL17G07_0 | ecosystem: Environmental > Aquatic > Freshwater > Lake > Sediment | place: USA: Wyoming | collected...
TAATGCCTACACGGCGCAATTCCAGGCCCGGCAGGGCTGCCGCAGCCAGGCGGCTACCGCCCAGGAAGTTAAGGCTACGGTACAGGTTGGGGGCGATCATTTCAAACTCGTCCCGAACCTCACCGGATGGGTCGACTTCGCGGCTTGCCGTGCCAAGGTCGTTTTTGACGTCACGCCCTTCATGGGCAAAGGCGCGGACATCATCGAAGCCAAGATGCACCTCACCCAGACCGGGTCCGTTCGAACCAATACGTCGAATGCTTCGTGCGCTACAAGCTGGTGGTTCTTGCTGGGCTATATTGCAAATACACAGGCGGGTTGGCAAAACATTCCGATCGACAGCTCCTGCCACGGAAACCTAAACTGGTGGGAACCCGATTACAGCGTGGACATCACTCCTGCCGTCAAGCGTTGGGTCAGCGGGACTCAGTTCAACTATGGCCTATTGCTCATCAGTGGGGATGAGTCTCCCATCAGCAAGGTTTATACATGCTATTCCTGTTATAAGCCCGAGCTCATCATCAAGCTCAAGGTTGAATGATCCCCGGCGATCCGGGCGCTACGCGGGGGATTGGGCTTCTGCCCGCTTCCGGGCGTGTCGGGGCTCTGCCCGCCGCGGCGCGTCAAGTCAGCGGATCGATCCACGCTCGCCGGCCGGCCTCCCCGCACAGCCCTCGGGGCGGTTTGACAGGGAGGCCACGTCTGTTATATTTGTTACAATAACGAGGACGGCGGATTTCATGAAAAACATCTCAGTCTCTCTCGCCTTGCCTGGTTTGCTCGTGTTCTCGGCGCTCTCCGGAACGGCAACGGGCGAAGAGACGGAACTGGGATAACGGGGAACGGGGTCTGCGATTGAAAGCCTATCAGAGGCTTGAAGGAATTCGAAGGGGATTCATTATGGAGGGGACGTGAAAAAGCTTCTTGGCTTCTTTGCTCTGGCAATCTGCGCAACGACTTTCCTCGGCGCGGCGACGGTTACGGTCACCAAACCGACGACGGGCGACGTTTGGGCCCAGGGCCAGACCCACGCCGTCACTTGGACCAAGACGGGCGCCATGGGCAATCTCGTCAGGGTCAGCCTGAGGGACAAAAACTCCGCGGCCGAGATCAAGCTCATCGCGGACAATGTCCCGAACACGGGAACCACCCAGTGGACGATCGCGGCGGATATCGCCGACGGTCAGTACCGCGTTCGGGTCAAGGTCAAGAACGAAACAACACAGGACGACAGCGAGGTCTTCACCATCGGGCCGCCGCCGTCCCAGGCTTCGATCACCGTGACCAAGCCCGCGGCCGGAGACACCTGGCATAAAACCAAGCCCTATACCATCACCTGGACGAAAAGCGGGACGATGCCCAGCTCGGTCAAGATCGACCTCGTCGACAAGGACTCGGCGGCCGTGGTCAGGCCGATCGCGGATAATCAGCCGAATACCGGCGCGTATCTATGGACCATTCCCGAGGACGTGGCCATTGGCCCATGTCGGGTCAGGGTCCAGGTCAAAACGACGACGATCCAAGATGACAGCGAGACCTTCGCTATCGGCTATCTTCCGGTAAGCGTGCAGCCATCGACCGCCAAGTTCACCTCTAAAACCTATACGGTGCCGACGAACGATGTTTGGAATCTGACAACCTGGAGGATTCCCGGGGGCGGCGGGTACGTTCCCGACTCTGTCGTACCGTTTTTCCAGGCCAGGCTCACTTGCCTCAAACAAGTGGCCACTGCCCAGGAATTGAAAATAACGGCCCAAGTTGGGGGGGACCATTTCACACTCAGCGGGCCCGGCGGAGCATACTCTGCCACCGCGGCCTCCCGCGCCCGGGTCCTTTTTGACGTCACGCCCTTCATGGGCAAAGGCGCGGACATCATCGAAGCCAAGATGCACTTGACCCAGACCCGCTCCGTGCGAAGCAATACATCGCAGGCCTCTTGCGGCATGGGATGGTGGTTCATGCTGACCTATCCTGTGGATTCGCCCGCGGGTTGGCAAAACCCCCCGATCGACATGTCCTGCCACGGGGACCTTTCTTGGAGCGAGACCGATTACAGCGTGGACGTCACGCCTGCCGTAAAGCGTTGGGTCAGCGGCAATCAGTTCAACTACGGCCTTTTGCTCATCGGCACTGATGAACTCATAGACAGCAATGTTCATACATGCTATTCCTGCTTTAAGGCGGAGCTCATCATTAAGCTCAAGGTTGAATGATTCCTGACGCCGCGGACGGCGTCCCGGGGATTGAGCTTCACCCCGCTTCCTGGCGGGCCGGGCTTTTGTCCTTCTCCGCCCGCGCCTATTTCTTTCCTTCTGGACTTTTTGGGGAATGGCCGAGTCTTGAGCGGATGGCTCGAGAGGGGTTATAGTCCTCCCCCCAGCGCCCGCAATGGATCGCGGCCGGTCGGAACGGCTGGTATCGTTTCTCTCCAGGCCTCCCAGCACGCGAGCCATAATCCAAAGAGCGAAGAAGCCTTTCCTATAGCAAAGGTCTGATCTTCGGAAAATAGATGAAGAGATGGCCGAGGTTGTCGTCCTCGCCGAAGTAGAGCTCGCCGTCGCGGCCGGGAACCGCGTCGCCGAAGACGTAGCCGTAGCGCCGCCGCTCGATGACCGAGACGGCCACGCCCAGGTTGGTCACCTTGCCGGAAGTTGGGTCATAGCAGAACATCTTGGCCAGGTCGGGCCCGCAAAAACCGAAGAGGCGGCCGTCGAGGGTGACCGCCATCGGGCCCACGGGGGCCAGCATGGTTTGGCCCAGCGGCCCGCTGAAACCTTTTTCCTCATCAAAGGAGAAGAGCCGCCCGGCGCCGTCGGCGGTATAAAGCAAGCCCTGATGTTTGACGCGCGACCAGGTCAGGGGGGTCTTATCCCATTGCCCCGCGGGCAGAGCGAATGCCCGGCGTTGGAGGGTTCGCTTCTTGGGGTCATAACGCCACAGATGGCCGGCGCCGTCCTGCCCGACGATGCCGCCGCGGGAGGCGAGGGCGAGGCGCCCAGCCCCGGAAACTTCTCCCACAACTTGGATTTTTGAGGCGGCCAAGTCCGCGACAAAAAGATGCCGGGGGGTGATGCCCACGGCCAGGTCGGCGGCTCGGTCGGCCACGGCGTGGACGATGGGCTCTCCGGCAACGGCCTCGCCCCAATCCTCGAAAGCCGGCCGCTCGAAACCCCATTCCTGGACCAGGTCAAAAGGCAGGGGCTGAAGAGCGCAGGCCAGGATCCGCCCGCCGCCCTTCGGCCCGTTGACGCAGGCGACGAACCGTTTTTGGCCGCAGCAGACGGCGGCCGAATGCGTGGCCCCCTCGATCGTTTTCAAATCAAAGACCACGCCGGTGACGCCGTGGAACATCCCCACGAAAACGTGGGCGCGATGCCCGCTCGTGCCGCCGTAGACGATCCCTTCCGGTGTCGCGTCCAGGGCCGTGATCCGGCTCTCGTCGGGCGCGATCGGTACGGAAGCGCCCGGAAAGCACGTCGGGAAGGCGACAATCGTGCCTTCCTTCATGAACGTGCCGTGGACGATCTCGTCCATCAGCGCCCGTGCCTCGGGCCTGTTCATATCGTATTTCTTTTTCTTGTCTTCCATGGTCAGCCTCCTCAACCCCACATCCGGATGGGCAGGTGGGCGTTCGGGCGCTTGCGCTCCGGGGGCATGGTCACCTTGAAGATGCCCGAGGGGTGCGAGCCGACGTGGGCGAAGAACAGGTCGCCGTTGTGGTCCACGGCCCCGCGCGAAACGTACTGGGCGAAATTCTTCGGATGCTCGAGGCGGGCGACTTCCTCGCGCTCATAGGTCTTCGGGTTCAGGCGCCAGACCACGCCCTCGCGCTCCTTGTGGGAGGCATCCATGGGGTTGTCAACGGGGTCGCGCCAGCGCGAGGCGACATAATAAAGCTGGCCGTCCCCGGCGAAGGTCAGCCCGCCGCAGTGATCGGCAAAGGTATCCTTGGGGATGGTGGGGTCGCGCTTCTGAGTGGAGGGCCCGAGGTCTTCGATACGGGGCCACTCGCCTTCGTTCGGCCAGATCCGCATCAGGTAGGGGTTGGCGATCCAAGTGCCGGCGAACACGCTCTCGCCGTCGGGAGCGGGCGCCGCGTCATAGAACACGCTGTGGAAGCCGGTCTGGAACTCGGGGTTGTGCGGCAAGGTGAAGGGGGACATCTCCAACCGATCGCTTTCCGGCGTGTAGCGGACGAGATGGCCGTAGTCGCTCGTGGTCCAGACGCGATGTTTCCTGTCGAGGAAGAGGGCCTGGGAATTGACCGACCCGATCCGGCCGATATCGCGGCGGGTGCGTTTCCTGAGGTCGTAGATGATGAAGTGGTCGCGCGGGTAACTCAAGGCGTAGAGCAGGCCTCGGTCCTCGTCGTGCAGGAGGCAGCGGCAGCCCTCCTTGGGGATGAGCGTGTCCCACCACTTGACCTCGTCGGTTCTCGTGTCGAAGGCCAGCAGGGCGCTCCCGCGAAAACAGCGCTTCTCGTCGTGCCAGGAAAGCCAGGGCGAATAGGCCGGCTGGTCGATGGGGGGTCCCGAGAGATGCGTGGCCATGTAGAGGATGCCGTCGTGCATGGATGGCGCGAAGCTGTAATGGATCTTGCATTGGGTGGCCCGGCCGGAATCGCCCGGGTCATCGACCTTGTCGCCCAGGTCGAAGAGATAGTCCAGTTCGTCCCGCGCCTCATTGTAGCGGACGACCTTGACCGTCCCGCCGGGCACGGTCTCGGCGCAGGCCGCGGCGTAGATACGGCCGTCCGGACCGACCGAAAGCGACCAGCACGTGTCCGAATCAGGATGCTTGGTGAACTCGTACCACGTGCTCTTGTAGAGAGAGGGCGTGGTCGGGGCCTGGTATTTTCCGGCGCTGCTCCCGGCCTCGGCGGCCTGGGCCAGCCCCACGGCCGCGGGGACCAACCCCGCGCTGATCTTGAGGAATTCGCGTCTGTCCATCGGCCACGGCATGAAGCACCTCCTTATCGCGTCGCGTTTCGCCTTTACGGATTATAGGCCGCAGATCCTTTGGTAAGTCAAGGGAAATTGTCCCCGGATCGCACGCATTCTTCGCTGCGGATAAGCCCCCCCCGCCGATGCGGAAGCATAGGTCCCAAAGGCCGCAAAATTGACTAAGACCGCTCATTCCCCTATATTAGGCATAACATGAACTGGGAAGAACTCGCCAAGGAACTCGCGCAAGCCACGGATTCTAAGATCGTCCTGATGGTCGTGGACGGCCTGGGCGGCCTGCCGGTCAACGGCAAGACCGAGCTCGAGACCGCCCGCCACCCCAACCTTGACAAGCTGGCCGGCGAGGGCATTTGCGGGTTGACCGACCCTGTTTACCCGGGCATCACCCCGGGCAGCGGACCGGCCCATCTGTCGCTCTTCGGCTACGACCCGCTGGTCTATCGGCTGGGACGCGGTATCCTGGAAGCCCTGGGCTCCGGTGTGGACGTGGGCAACCTCGACCTCGTGGCCAGGGGCAATTTCGCAACGCTCAGGGGCGGGGTCATCACCGACCGCCGCGCCGGGCGCATCCCCACCAGCGAGACCGAGCGTCTGTGCGCCGCGATCAATGCCAAACTGCCGCAGCGTCCCGGCACCAAAGTCAGCCTTTTTCCCGGCAAGGAACACCGTTTCGTGTTCAAGGTCAGCGGCCAGGGGCTGGCCGACGGCCTGTCCGACGCCGACCCCCAGAAGGAGGGCAAGCCGCCCGTCCCGGTCCAGCCTACCCGGCCGGACTCCAAGCAGGCCGCCGAGGTGGTCAACGCCTTCGTCGCCGACGTTACGGCCCTGCTCAGGGACGAAGCCAAGGCCAACACCGTGCTGATGCGCGGCTTCTCCAAGTTCCCTTCGATCCCCACCATGGGACAGCTGTTCAAGATCAGGCCTGCGGCCATCGCCAACTACCCGATGTACAAGGGCCTGGCCAAGCTCGTGGGCATGGACGTCCAGAGCGTCGGGTCCGAGACCGAGGACCTGTTCCGGACCGTCGAGAGCCGCTTCCAGGATTTCGATTTCTTCTACATCCATTTCAAGAGGACCGATTCGGCCGGCGAGGACGGGAATTTCGAGGCCAAGGTCAAGGCCATCGAGGAGTTCGACGCTTTCGTCCCGCGCCTGACCGCCCTCAAGCCCGACGTCTTGGTCGTCACGTCGGACCACAGCACGCCGTCTTTGCTCAAGGGGCATTCCTGGCACCCCAACCCGTTCCTGCTCGCGGCCGGAACGGCCATGACCGACGCCGTCACGCGTTTCACCGAACGGGACTGCAGCCGGGGCGGGCTGGGGCGCTTCCCGTCCCTCCAGGCCATGGCCCTGATGCTGGCCCATGCCGGCAAGCTCAAGAAATACGGCGCCTGAGGAATCGAGGGCCCGTGCTCGAGGGTTGATGACGACATCGCCGCCCGACAGGGGAATGATTTGAAGAAGACCTTTCGGCCCGGCCTCGCGCTCGCGGCCCTGCTCGTCCTGTTCGCTCCGGCCCTGCCGGGGGCGGCACGCGACGCCCGGATCGAAGTTTACGACCTCCGGCATTACACTCATCCCAACTTCACCCGCATCGTCGTGGACATCGGCGGCCTGCGGGAGTACACCTACGGCGAGGCCCACGAGCCGGACCGCATCGTCATCAACATCTACCAGGCCAAGCTCAACCCCATCCTCCAGGGCGAGATCATCACTCCCCGCTGCGATTATCTCAGCCAGGTGCGCATCGCCCAGAGCGACGCGATCACGGTCCGGGTGGCGGTGGACCTGTCCTTCGACCGGATCAAGAGTTACCGGGTGTACTATCTCCCCGACCCGTTCCGCATCGTCCTCGACATCTACCCCAAGGAGGCGCCCGACGTCCCGCCCACTGCGATCAAGCCGGGAGAGCCCGATGCGCCCCGGCCGGCCGACCCCACGGCCCTGGGCTACAGCATGGCCCGGCAGCTCGGCCTCGACGTCCGGACCGTGGTCATCGACCCGGGACACGGCGGCCTGGACCCCGGCTGCCTGGGCCTGGCCGGCCAGAAGGAGAAAGATGTCGTCCTGGACGTGGCCCTCAGGCTGCGGAAGCTTCTCGAGGCGGCCGGCCTGAACGTCGTGATGACGCGCGAATCGGATATTTTCATCAAGCTTGAGAGCCGCTGCGTCCCGGCAAACAACATGAAGGCCGACCTCTTCGTCTCGATTCATGCCAACGCCAGCTTCAACCGCCAGCGGGCGGGGGTCGAGACCTTCTTCCTCAACTTCAGCCCGGACCAGACGGTCAACGAAACCGCGGCCAGGGAGAACGCCACGACGACGAGGCGTCTGGGAGAAATGATGGACATCCTGAAGAAGATCGCCCTCAACAGCAAGATCCCCGAGTCCCGCGACCTGGCTGAAAAAATTCAAAGGAATTTGATACAATATCTTTCTAAGTATTACGGCGGGATCAAGGATCTCGGGGCCAAGGGCGGCCCGTTCTGGGTGCTCATCGGCAGCGATATGCCGTCGGTGCTGGTCGAGGTCTCGCATCTCAGCAATTCGGCCGAGGAGGCACGGCTGAAAGACGAGACCTATCGCCAGCGGATCGCCGAGGGCATCGCCCGGGGAATCCTGGCCTACCGTGAATCGTTAGGGAAAGGAAAGAACGGACGATGAAACGACGCGATTTTATCCGGGATATCGCTCTGGGCGGCGCGGCCTTGCAGTTCGCGCCATCGCTCCTCGGCGGAGCGCAGGCCAAGGCGCCGGCCGGCGCCGGGTTCCCCGACCTCGGGCTCGGCCTGGGCGATTCGCCCAAGGCCATCACCAAGGCGGCCGTCGAGGCCGTGGGCGGCATGAAGCGCTTCGTCAGCCGCGGGGACGTGGTCATCGTCAAGCCCAACATCGGCTGGGACCGCGTCCCGGAGCTCGCCGCCTGCACCAACCCCGAGGTCGTCACGGCCCTGATCGAAATGTGCCATGACGCCGGGGCCAAAAAGGTCATCGTCATGGACAACACGACCAATGAGGCCAAGCGGACCTATTACCGGTCGGGGATCAAAGCCGCGGCCGAGGCGGCGGGCGCCAGCGTTCTCTACTGCAATGAAGAACACCTGAAGAAGGTCCCGCTCAAGGGCGAGTGGCTCAAAGAGTGGAACGTATACAAAGATTTCATGGAAGCCGATAAGTTCATCAACGCCCCGATCGCCAAGCACCACAGCCTGTGCCGGGTGACGCTGGGGATGAAGAACCTCATGGGCGCCATCGGCGACCCGCGCAACCAGATCCACCAGAAGCTCGACCAGGCCCTGGTCGACCTGGCCCATTTCTTCAAGCCGACCCTGACCGTGATGGACGCTTACCGGATCCTCGTCCGCAACGGGCCGCAGGGCGGACGGCCGTCGGATACCAAACTGCAGAAGACGGTCGTGGCCGGGACGGACTATGTCGCCGTGGACGCCATGGCCGCCGGCTTCTTCGAGATCCCGCCCCAGGAACTGCCGTTCATCAAGATCGCGGCGGACAAAGGCTTCGGCCGGCTCGACGTGGAGAAGCTAAAAATTGAAAAAAGAACGGTCTAAAAAATACCGGCGCCTGCAGGTCATCCGGGTCGCAAGCCAGGTCTTTTTCCTGGCCCTTTTCCTGTACCTGTTCTTCGGCACGCATTTCACCGGGAAGGACTACATCGGCCCGGTCGAGACCATGTTCCATTTCGACCCGTTGCTGGCCCTGGCCACGACCATCGCCGCCAGGGTCTTCTTCAAGCCCTTCCTCCTGGCCGGCACTACGGTCCTGCTGACCCTGCTGTTGGGGCGCGTGTTTTGCGGCTGGATCTGCCCGCTGGGCGGCATCCACCAGTTCTTTTCTTTTATCTTCAAAAAGGCCAAGCTCCTCAAGCCCAAGATGGTTTCGGGCAAGCCGCTGGCCGCGAAATATTATGTCCTCCTCTTTTGCCTGGTGGCGACCATCCTCAGCCTGGACCTCGTGGGCTACTTGGACCCGTTCTCGTTCCTCTACCGGTCGTTCGCGGTGGGCGTGTTCCCGGCCGCGTCGCTCGGGACATCGGCCTTCATCAGCCTCCTCTACAGCCTCAAGCTGGGCTTCATCGGTGACCCGCTGACCCAGTTCGTGGAAAACCTGACCCTCAACGCCACTTTCCGCCAGGGCTTCCTCATAGGGATGCTCTTCCTGGGAATCGTCCTGCTGAACATGTGGCGCGAGCGCTACTGGTGCCGGTATGTCTGCCCGTTGGGCGCGATGCTCGGGTTCCTCTCGGTCTTCAACGTGTTCAAGCCCAAAGTCAACATGGACAAGTGCATCAAGTGCAACTTATGCAACCTCCAATGCCAGACCCAGGCTTCGCCCTATCCCGACCATGACTGGAAGAAGACCGAGTGCGTGTATTGCCTCACCTGCGGCGCGGTGTGCCCCACGGCGGCCATCGCCTTCCCGACCAAGAACGCCCCGCGCGAACAACCCTACGTCAGCCTGAAGCGGCGGCAGGTCATCCTGGCCTCGCTGGGCGCGCTGGCGGCGGCGCCCTTCTTCCGCATAACCCCGGCCCATCAGAGGGCGCATGAGAAGCTCATCCGGCCGCCCGGAGCCTTGCCCGAGAAGAAATTCCTGGAGAAGTGCGTCAAGTGCGGGGAATGCATGAAGGCCTGCCCGACCAACGCCCTCCAGCCGGCGCTGTCCGAGGGCGGCCCCGAGGCGTTGTGGACGCCCGTGCTGGTGCCGAAGATCGGCTACTGCGAGTATTACTGCTCGCTGTGCTCGCAGGTCTGCCCGACGGGCGCGATCAAGGAGCTGAAGATCGAGGACAAGATCAAGGTCAAGATCGGCTCGGCCTGGGTCAACAAGAACCGCTGTCTCCCTTACGCGCTCGGCAAGCCGTGCATCGTCTGCGAGGAGCATTGCCCGACGTCACCCAAAGCCATCAAGTTCGTTATGGTGGACACAAAGCTGCCGGACGGCACGGTCGCGACCCAGAAAGCTCCGGTCATCGACCTCGACCTGTGCATCGGCTGCGGGATCTGCGAGAACAAGTGCCCGGTCATGGACGACCCGGCCATCTACTGCACGAGCGTCGGCGAACAGCGCTCCGAAAAGAACCGCCTCCTATTGGACGTCAACAAAACCGGCACCTCGCCTTATTGATTAATTGGGGGACACAATACTCTGTCCCTGATATAGTTTTTTGCGACTTAAAACTGGGCGTTCTTCGGATTAGTTGATTGGGGGACACAATACCTTGTCCCTCATTCGATTCCCTGTCTTATATAAAAGTTGCTTTTCCCTCGCAGAGAATTACTGGTCCAGACGTACGTCCATATCTTGAGGAACCTAGATCAGGATGCCAAGGATAGCTCGCGTCGTTATTCCGGGTTGCCCCCACCATATCATTCAAAGGGGCAACCGCAGGCAAAAATCGTTCTTTTGTGGTTCGGACAAGGAGCTCTACCTGACGCTTCTGAAGAGGCACGGCGAAAGAGCGGGCCTTTCCTTCCTGGCTTATTGCCTCATGGACAACCACGTGCACCTTATCGCCGTCCCGGAGAGAAAGGAGAGCCTGGCCGCAGGGATCGGAGAAACTCATCGAAAGTACACAACCATCATTAATATTCGGGAAGATTGGAAAGGATATCTTTGGCAGGGCCGTTTTATTTCATATCCATTGGATGAGCTGTATTTTTATGCTGCCGTCCGATATATTGAAAGAAATCCCGTCAGGGCAGGATTAGTGATAAAGGCCGAAGATTACCCCTGGTCGAGTGCTCGCGCCCATATTCATAAAACAAACGGGTCCTTATTGTCGGATATTGGCCGATTTATTACAGTCAGTGATTGGCGTGCCTATCTCGGCGAAAAAGAATCCGATGACTTCATCGAAGAGATGAAGCGGCATGAACGAACCGGAAGACCTCTCGGCAGCGAAGAGTTTCTTATTAAGCTCGAAACAATGACGGGAAGGAAGCTGCGCCCGAGAGACTATAAACGCAGTGCCGGCAGGCGAGATCGCACATCGCCGGCTAATCAGTCCCCCCTTATCGACAGGGGCTTCCCTCGCAGGATTTAAAAGCTGGCGCGCTGGAAAGCCGCTCACCTGGGCTTTGCCCAAAAAGAGGGACAGAGTATTGTGTCCCCCTATTCATTTTATCGACAGGGGCTTCCCTCGCAGGATTTAAGGGCTGGCGCGCTGGAAAGCCGCTCACCTGGGCTTTGCCCAAAAAGAGGGACAGAGTATTGTGTCCCCCTATTCATTATGGGCGCTTCAATGACAGCGTCGGCGGTTACTCGAGGATTTTCTTCAACTCGTCTTTAAGGGCGGGGATGACTTCGAACAAATCCCCGACGATGCCGTAGTCCGCGACCTTGAAGATCGGCGCTTCCGGGTCTTTGTTCACGGCCACGATGACCTTGGACGAGGACATGCCCGCCAGGTGCTGAATGGCGCCCGAGATCCCGAAAGCCATGTACAGGTTGGGCGAGACGGTCTTGCCCGTCTGGCCGACCTGGTGGGCGTGCCCGATCCATCCCGAATCGATCGCGGACCGCGACGCGCCGACCGCCGAGCGCGGGATGACCGCCGACAGTTCCTTGAGCAGGGCGAAGTTCTCCGGAGCCTTCATGCCCCGGCCGCCCGAAACGATGATATCGGCTTCGGTCACGTCCATCTCTCCGGTCTTCTCGGCCAGCAGCTCCACGACTTTGCCCTTGATCTCGCTCTCGGCCACGGCCGCGTCCTTCTTGACCGTCTCGCCGGCCATGGTCCCGGGCTGTTCGAGGGCGAAGACGTTGGGACGCAGGGTTGCGATCTGCGGGGATGTTTTCAGGGTGAACGACAGGAGCGCCTTGCCTGCGAAGATGGGCCGGGTGAATTCGAGTTTTTTGTCCTTCACTTCGATGCGGGTGACGTCCGAGGCCAGGCTCACTCCCAGCCGGGCCGCCAGCCGCGGCGCCAGGTCTTTGCCCATAGCGGTCGCCGAGAAAAAGACGGCCTCGGGCTTGAGCTCACCGACGAGCGCGGCCAGAGCCTGACCGTGGCCCTGGGCCGAATAGGCTTCGAGCAGAGGATTCTGCAGAAGATAGACCCGGCCCGCGCCGTAGGCGGAGACTTCCTGGCCCTTGGCTTCGAGCCCGGTCCCGGCCAGGACGGCCGCGACCTCGGTGCCGAGCCCGGCCGCCCGGCGCTTGGCTTCGGACAGCGCTTCCAGGGAAGATTTCTTGACCTTGCCTTGGCGGGTTTCGATATATACAAGGATCATGGTCGTCTCCTCTCTCAGATGACCTTGGCTTCGTTTCGCAGGAGCGACACCAATTCCCTGGCGGCCTCCGGAGCGGACCCGGGGATGATGCGGCCTGCCTTACGCGCGGCCGGCATATCGAGATTGGTGACCTCGATTCCGATCGCCAGCTCTTCGGGCTTGAGGCCCAGGCTGTCCACGGCCACAACCGGGATCTCCTTTTTCTTGGCGGCCATGATGCCCTTCAGCGTTTCGTAGCGGGGCTCGTTCAGCCCCTTCTGGGCGCTGACGACGGCCGGCAGGGAAAAGGCCAGCTTCTCCTCGCCGCCCTCGACCTCGCGCACGGCCGTTCCTTTGTCCGTTTCGAGCTCGAGCTTGGTCACGACGTTGGCCTGGGGCAACCCCAGGAGCTCGGCGACCATGGACGGCACCTGGGCGTTATCGGCGCCGACCGACTGCTTGCCGAAGAGGAGAAGGTCGAACTGGGGATACTTCGTCCGCAGGGCGGCGGCGATGATCCGGGCCGTGCGCAGCCCGTCATAGGTCTCGCCGGCGGCGTCCTTGATCAGGACGGCCTCGTCCGCGCCCATGGCCAGGCATTTCCTCAGGATGACCAGGCCGTCCTCGGTCCCCAGGCTGAAGACCGTGACTTTGCCCGTCTTGGCCTCGCGGATCCGCAAAGCTTCCTCGACCGCGTATTCGTCGTAGGGGCCCAGGACGAAATTCAGTCCCTGCTCGTCCACGACCTTTTTTTCATGGTTGATCTTGATCCGCGACTCCGTGTCCGGAACGCGCTTGACGAAAACGAAAATGTTCATTTCGACCTCCCCTTGCAGGGTCTCGAGATGGCCGCGCCGCGATCGGGGCGCGCGGGCCCGCCGTCTCCCCGCTACGCCCGGTGCCGCGTCCGGAAAAACTCGGGACGGCTAATCTTTGTGCCTTTTCAGCAGCAGCGAGCCGTTCGTCCCGCCGAAACCAAAAGAATTCGAGAGCCCGTACAGGACGTCGGCCGGCCTGGCCTTGTTAGGCACGTAGTCCAGGTCGCATTCCGGGTCGGGGTTCTCGTAGTTGATGGTCGGGGGCATGATCTGGTGGTGCAGGCAGAGCGAGGTGTAAGCGGCTTCGACGGCGCCCGTGGCGCCCAGGAGATGGCCGGTCATGGATTTCGTGGAATTGACCCCGATCTTGGAAGCGTGCTCGCCGAAGACGGCCTTGATGGCCGTGGTCTCGATCTTGTCGTTGAAGGGCGTGGACGTGCCGTGAGCGTTGATGTAGGCCACCTCGCTCGGGTCGACGCCCGCGTCCTGCAAGGCCGCCCGCATGGCCCGGATGGCGCCGTCGCCGTCAATGGCCGGGGCCGTGACGTGGTACGCGTCGCCGGTCATGCCGTACCCCACGACTTCGGCGTAGATCACGGCCTTGCGCCGCAGGGCGGCCTCCATCTCCTCCAGGATCAGGATGCCGGCGCCCTCGGCCATGACGAACCCGTCGCGCTTGGCGTCAAACGGACGCGACGCCCGCTCCGGCTCGTCGTTCCGCTCGGAGAGGGCCCTCATCGCGCTGAAGCCCGCCGTGCCCAGCGGCGTGATGGGCGCTTCCGCCCCGCCGGTGATCATGATGTCCGCGTCGCCGCGGGCGATGATCCGGGCCGAATCGCCGACGGCATGGGTGCTCGAGGCGCAGGCCGTGACCGAGGCCATGTTGGGCCCCTTGGCCCGGAAGCGGATCGAGATCTGCCCGGCGGCTTCGTTGATGATGGTCGAGATCAGGAAGAAGGGCGAGACCCGGTCCGGCCCCTTTTCAAGCAGGACGCTGTGCCACTCCTCGATGGAGCCGATGCCCCCGATGCCCGAGCCGACATGGACCCCGCAGCGCTCGCCGGCCAGGAGCTCCAGGGGGATGGCCGCGTCGTCCACGGCCAGCTGGGCCGCGGCCAGTCCGAGCTGGATGAAGCGGTCCATCTTGCGGACCTCTTTCTTGTCGATGAAGGCCAGCGGGTCGAACTCCCGGCATTCGCCCGCGATTCGGGTGGCGAACTTGGTCGTGTCGAACCTAGTGATCGGGCCGATGCCGCTCCGGCCCTGGATGAGCCGCTCCCAATTCACCGCCCGGCCGACGCCGAGAGGCGTGACCAGTCCGATGCCCGTGACGGCCACCCGTCTTTCAGGACAGGGCTTTTTTGAGCGCAAGCCGACTTCCCTGACGTTCGTTTCAGACGTGAATTTTCGGGAACTCTATTTGGCGTGGCTCAGGACGTATTCCATGGCCTTGCCGACGGTGGTCAGCTTTTCCGCGTCCTCATCCGGGATGTCGAGCCCGAATTCGTCTTCCAGGGCCATGACCAGCTCCACGGTATCGAGAGAATCGGCGCCCAGGTCTTCGATAAAGGATGCCTGCTCGGCGATCTGGTCCTCGCTGATGCTCAGTTTGTCGGCAATGATGCCCTTCATCTTCTTGAATAATTCGTCTCTTTGCATCGTTTCCTCCTCATTCCTTGATTGAATTTGCGGGGGATGACCCTTCCTCAAGCGGCTAGGTGTACATGCCGCCGTTTATGCTGATGACCTGCCCGGTGATGTAGCCGGCCGCGTCCGAGAGCAGGAACTTGACGGCCTGGGCCACGTCCTCGGGGCTTCCGAAGCGTTTCATGGGGATGAGGTCCAGGAAGGCCTGTTTGACCTCATCCGAGAGCTTATCGGTCATGGCCGTACTGATGTAGCCCGGAGCCACGCAGTTGACCGTGATCCCGCGTCCGGCCACTTCCCGGGCGATCGACTTGCTGAAGCCGATGACCCCGGCCTTGGAAGCCGCGTAGTTGGCCTGGCCGGCGTTGCCCATAAGCCCGACGACCGAAGCCACGTTGACGATCCGTCCCTGCCGGGCCTGGACCATGGACCTGAGGACGGCCTTGGTGAAATTGAACACCCCCTTGAGGTTGACGGCCAGGACCGCGTCCCATTCGTCTTCCTTCATCCTCAGCAGGAGGTTGTCGCGGGCGATGCCGGCGTTGTTGACCAGGTGGTCCACCCGGCCGTGGGCCTTGACCGCCGCCTCGACGACCGCCGTGGCCTGGTCCAGCTTGGAAACGTCGGCGACGTACACGTCCGCTTTACCCTTCAGGCTTTGGATCTTGGCCCTGACGGCCTCGAGCTTGTCCTTCTGGACATCGACCAACAGGACCGTCGCGCCCTCGGCGGCCAGGCCCAGAGCGATGGTTTCGCCGATGCCTTGGGAAGCTCCGGTGACCAGGGATACCTTGCTTTCAAACAGCATGTATTCCTCTCGCTCCCTTCAGGGCCTGCTCGCCTCCGGTCGGCAATACGCGACCCGGGCCGGCCCGGCCGGCTTATTCAGTCTCCTCCGGCTTATCCTTCCGCCTCGCTGATGACCTGGCGGCCCTTGTAGAAGCCGCACTCAGGACAGGCGCGGTGAGGCAGTTTGGGTGACCCGCAGTTCGAGCACAGGGAAAAAGTGGGCAGGACGAGAAAGTCGTGAGCTCTCCTCTTGCCTTTGCGCGAATGAGAATGTCTTCGTTTTGGGTTTGGCATGGCAACTATCTCTTCACCAAAGTTTTGAGCCGGTCGAGGCGCGGGTCTTGTTCTCGGACCATGCACCCACACTGGCCGGCCTGCCGGATCTTGCCGCACACGGCGCACAGGCCCTCGCAATCCGGCGTGCAGAGCGGCTTGACCGGGAAGGTCAGGTTCAGCTGCTCCAAAATGATCTCCGCCAGGTCGATGCTGCCCCCGGCGTAAAAGCACTTATCGACATCTTCCTCGTCGAGCTCGTCCTCGACCTCTTCGAACTCCTCGGGGAGGAAGATCAGGTCGAAGGCCGAGTCCACCGGAAATTCATATGGCGTCAGGCACCGGCTGCAGACAAAGCTTAGGCAGACGGTGATCCGGCCCTTGATCCAGACCTCGTCGCCCACTTTCTTGATCTGAACATCGGCGTGGGTGGGCTGGAGAAAAACGGCGCTCTCCTCCACCAGGTCAACGTTCAAGAACTCGAAGTCCTTGCTGATGTTGAGACCCTCTTTAGGCAGTCGATCTATATCAATAAGCATGATATTCTCCGAAAAAATCAACCTATTATACCATTTCAGCCTTCATTGTCAACCGCGGGCCGCCTGGAGTAAGACTTCGCGGCGCCGGAGGCGCGGGAAAAGGCGCTCCGGGGTTTGTCCGACACTTCCGGAGGCCGCTGCATCTTGCCATGGAACCGATTCTGAGTATAATAAGAAGGTCATGACCGGCTTGAGCGCTCAAATCCAGCGTAAAGGGCTCACTTATTACGTCCAGACCCAGGATGCGGGCCTTCAGGCCAAGTATATCGAATCGCTCATCTACAGGTCGGGAACACTCCTCACCTCGCGCAAAACCATCTACACCCCCTATCTCGGCAGTCCGGATTTCAAAGCGAAAATCGACCAGATCATGAACCAGCAGCACAATAACATCCTCAAGGAAATCGCCGAGGGGAAATTCGACCATTTCCTGGCTCCCGGGGATAAATAGGGCGGTTCCGGCCGGGCCTCTTCAACGGTCTCTCTCCCAGTCCGGGAAGGGGCGGCGGGGGATATCCTAACTTCAATGAATACAGAATTTTATGGCTGAAAAGAAGCTGTTTCTGATCGATGGGAACGCCCTTCTCTACCGATCGTACTACGCTATCAAGAGCCTGGCCAACTCCAAAGGCTTCCCGACCAACGCCATCTACGGTTTCATCCTTACCCTGCGCAAGCTCCTCGACAAGGAAAAGCCCCATTACCTGGGGATCGTCTTCGACACGGGCAAGCCGACCCTCCGGCATAAGATGTTCAAGGAGTACAAGGCTCAGCGCAAGCCCATGCCCGAAGACCTCGTCGTCCAGGTCCCCGTCCTGAAAAAGGTCATCCAGGCCTTCCAGATCCCCCTTTTCGAGTACGAGGACTACGAGGCCGACGACGTCCTGGCCAGCCTGGCCCGCATGGCCTCGGCTAAAGGCATCCCCTCGGTCATCGTCACGACCGACAAGGACCTCCTCCAGGTCGTGGACAAGTCCGTGGTGGTCTTCAACCCGGCCAAGGAGGTTTACCTGGACGCCGCGGCGGTTAAGGAGGTCTTCGGAGTGAAGCCCGAGCAGGTCGTCGACGTCCTGAGCCTCTGGGGCGACCCGACCGATAACGTCCCGGGCGTTCCTGGCGTCGGCGAAAAGACCGCCAAGAATCTCATCGGCGAGTTCGGCTCGCTCGATGACCTTCTCAAGCACCTCGACCGCATCAAGAACCCCCGCGTCCGGGAGAGCATCGAGAAGAATAGGGACATCCTGGAAATGAGCCGCCGGCTGGTCACGATCGAGACCGACCTGAAGCTCGAGTTCAAGGTCGAGGATTTCGTCCTCTCCGAGCCCGACCCCGAGGAGCTCCAGAAACTCTTCGGGGAGCTGGAATTCATGTCGCTCCTGGCCGAGTACACGCGAGCGCCGAAAAAGCCCCTGCGGGACTGCATCGTCATCCTCCAGGAAACCGAGCTGCATGACCTCGTCAAGCTCATCAAGAAGCACAAGGCCGTGGCCCTGGATACGGAAACGAACAGCATCTACCCGGCCCAGGCCGACCTTGTGGGCATGTCGTTCTCCGTCCTGCCGGGACAGGCTTTTTACCTTCCTCTCGGGCATGATTACGAAGGCGCTCCGGCCCAGATTCCCAAGGACAAGGCCCTGGCCATCCTGCGCGATGTCCTGACCAGCCCCGCCGTCAAGAAGACCGGGCAAAACATCAAGTACGACGCCATCGTCCTGCGGCGGGCCGGCGTGGAGATGGAGGGCATCGACCGGGATACGCTAATCCTGTCCTATCTTCTCGAGCCGAACTGGGGCAAGCACAACCTGACCAAGCTGACCCAGGCCTATCTTCAGGAACAGGTCATCGACTACCATGACGTCGTCGGCAAGGGTAAGCACGAGGTCACGATGAACGCCGTGGCCGTGGACAAGGCGGCGCCGTATGCCTGCCAGGACGCCGACCTGGCCCTCAGGCTCGGCCTCCTGCTCTGGCCCAAGGTCCAGGAGAAGGGGCTGGACAAGCTTTATCACGACATCGAACAGCCCCTGATCCCGATCCTGGCGGACATGGAATTTTGCGGCATGGGCGTCGACGCCGGGGTCCTCCGCACCCTCTCCGGGGAGATCCAGACGGAGATCACCCGCCTCGAAAAGCAGATCTACGAGGAGGCCGGGGTCGAGTTCAACATTAACTCTCCCCAGCAGCTGGCCCACATCCTTTTCGAAAAGATGCAGCTGCCCCCCGGCAAGAAAACGCGGGTCAACAAGGGCTTCTCGACGTCGATCGACATCCTGCAGGACCTCGCCCCCATCTCACCCTTCGCCCAGCACGCCCTGGAATACCGCCAGATGTCCAAGCTCAAGTCCACCTACGCCGACGCCCTGCCCGAGCTCATCAACCCTTACACGGGACGGATTCACACCTCCTACAACCAGACCGTCACGGCCACAGGCCGATTGTCGAGCAGCGACCCCAACCTGCAGAACATCCCCGCGCGCGGTGAAATGGGACGGCGGTTCCGGCAGGCCTTTGTCCCGGCTCCGGGGCATCTCCTCCTGTCGGCCGACTACAGCCAGATCGAGTTGCGGGTGCTGGCCCATCTGTCGGGCGATGAGGCCCTGGTCGAGATCTTCCGCCAGGACCGGGACATCCACGGCGAGACGGCCAAGCGCGTCTTCGGGGATTCGCTGTTCGTCCAGCCCGAGGAACAGCGCCGCCGGGCCAAGATCATCAACTTCAGCATCATCTACGGCGCGTCCGCCTATTCCCTGGCCCGCGAACTGCAGACGTCGACGGCCGAAGCCCAGGATTTCATCGACCGCTACTACGCGCGCTACCCGGGAGTCATGGATTTCCTGGAGGCCAAGGTCGCCGAGGCCAAGGAGAGGGGCTATTCCGAAACTCTGTTCGGCCGCCAGCGTCCGGTCCCGGAGCTGAGGCTGGCCGACCGGAACGTCCAGCAGGCAGGCCGGCGCATCGCCCTCAACACGCCCATCCAGGGAACGGCCGCGGACCTGATGAAGATGGCCATGATCGACGCCTGGCGCGAGATCAAGGAGCGCGGGCTCCACAGCCGAATGATCCTCCAGGTTCATGACGAGCTGGTGTTTGAAGTGCCGGAATCCGAGACCAAAGTCATGGAAAGCCTGGTCAAGGACAAGATGGAAAACGTGTACGCCCTCAAGGTGCCCCTCAAGATGCATCTGGCCTGGGGCGTCAACTGGGCTGAAGCCAAATAAGCGCGGCGGCCCCTCGTCGCCGGACCAAACCCCTCGAACCGAACCCGGAATTCCTCCAAACTCAGCCGGCAGGGGGCGCTATTTCTTTGGCTTTTTCCCCTGCGCGGGTCGGGCGCGAGCACGGCGAGCCGGGGGGGCGATCTTCCCGTCGCGGAGCTCGACCACCCGCTGGGCGATGCACGCCAGGTTGGGGTTGTGGGTGACGAGCAGGATCGTGCGGCCGTCCTCTTCGTTCAAGTCCCGCAGGATCTGGCCGATCTCCCGGCTTCGGGCCGAATCAAGGTTGCCCGTCGGCTCGTCGGCCAGGATGATATCCGGGTTGTTGACCAGGGCCCGGGCGATGGCCACCCTCTGCATCTCGCCGCCCGACAATTCTCCGGGGCGATGGTTGATCCGTTTCTCCAGCCCGAGGAAGCGCAGGACTTCGAGAGGGTCACGCACGCTCCCTTCCTTTCGATAGAAGGCGAAGGGCAGCATCACATTCTCGATCACGGTCAGAGTGGGCACAAGGTAGAATTTCTGGAAGATGTAGCCGAACGTCTGCCGCCGGATCCGGGTCAACCGGGTCTCCGAGATGTTTTTCCCATCACCGAAGACGATGCGGCCGCCCAGGGCCAGGGTCCCGGACGTGGGGTTGTCCAGACAGCCCAGGAGGTTGATAAGAGTGGTCTTGCCCGAACCCGACGGGCCGACAAAGGCCACGAACTCCCCCCGGCGCACTTGGAGCGAGACCCCGTCCACGGCCGCCACCTGTTCACTGCCGCGGGTGTAGACCTTGGTCAGGTCCCGGGCTTCAAGGACGATCGGGCTGCGGGGTTTCATGTCACTCCCCCTCGGCGCGGATCGACTCGAGCGGCCGGACCCGAGAGGCGCGCCAGGCCGGATACAAGCCGCTGACCAGGCCGATGACCACGATGGCCGCCACGGTCAAGAGCGTCAGCCGGCCGTTGATCTGGATGAGGCCGCCGGTCGGCGTGTAGGGCAGGAGGCGGCGGATGAGGACGTCCGTCAGCTTCGACAGCCCCAGTCCCAGCCCGATGCCCAGACCGCCGCCGAGCAGACAGAGGATCACGGTTTCCACCCAGATCATGCGGAACACGTCCCGGGGCATGGCCCCCATGCTCTTCAAGATGCCGATCTCCTGGAAGCGCTCGTACACGGACATGAGGATGGTGTTGATGACGCCCACCATGGCGATGAGGATGGCGATGAGAGCGATGGACAGGACCATGACCTTGGCCGTGGAGACGAGGCTCATGATGGTCTGCTTGACCTGGGCCAGGGAGACCACCTGGACGTCGGGCAGGTCGTACAACTTTTGCTCCAGGGCGGCCATGTTAGCCCGCTTGTCGACCTTGATGCCCACGCCCGTCAGCTCGCCCTTCTTGTCGAAGATCTTCTGCAGGGCGGCCAGGGGGACGAAGATCGTCCCGTCGTCCTGCGTCCCGGAACGGGACAGAATGCCCACGACCTTGAGCTCGACGTTCTTCTCGGGGATGAGGAGAGTATCGCCCACTTCCCGCTGCTCGAGCTCCGCGGCCTCGTAGCCGATGACCGCTTCACGCGCGTCCGTGTCGGTGAACCAGCGGCCTTGCTTGAACTTGAGGAAGGACTTCATGGCCGGAAAAGTGGCCGGGTCCACGCCGAGATAGCCGCTGATGCCGCCCTCCTCGCCTTTGTTCGGGTCGAAGACGGCCGCCATGAGCATGGGCGTGACTTTCTCCACCTCCGGGTGTTTGAGGATCTCCCCGACAACGGATTGTTTCATGTAGCGCAGGCCGGTGCCGCCTTTGAGCATGAGTGTCGCCGCCTCATAGGGACAGCCCTTGGCCGCAACCAGGACCTGGAAGCCCATGTTGTCGATGTCCTTGTTCAGGGCGTTTTCGTACCCGCGGTTGAACCCCAGGAGGCTGACCAGGACCCAGGCCGACAGGGCGATGCCGATGACGGTCAGGGCGGAACGCGTTTTTTTTCGGAGTAGGTTCTTATAGGCCACTTGATAGATCGAGATCATGCTCAACTCCTCAGACCGACCTCAAGGACGGTCTTCCGCCGGCCCCCGGGGTTTGAAGGCCGACAGGTATTTGTTTCCCAATAGGAACTCATCCACCAGGATAAGGTTTTTTTTCACGGCCCGCAACGAAGACCGGAAATCATCCTCGGCCTCGGGCGCGGGGTTCTTGATCGCCGCCACCCGGCTCGAGACGGGGGCCCGGCCCGCGGCTGGGTCGTATTCGTAAAATTCCTTTAAGCTGAGGCCGACGAACTGCCTGCCGAATTCCGGGCTGCGCAGCTCCTTGGCGCTGCGCGAGGTCAGCTTCTGAAAATAGCAGGCCCGGATGACGCCCTGGGTGTCGAGGGCCAGGAAGACCTGGATGCCGCCGTAGCGGCCTTTCTGGTTCACCCCGTGGATGTAGCCGATAAGCTCGGGCCCTTTGTAGATCAGGTACATCGTGTAGGGGACGTCCGCGGTTTCGTACAGCCCTTTGAAATTGTCGCCCAGTCGTTCCTCGACCTGCCGCAGGAGGGCCTGGCCGCCCTTATCGGCGATGGAGACATAGACCGTCTTGTAGCTCGTGGATTCCGGGAAGAGCCGCTTCACGTCCCGGTCGGGGTCGTTGAGGTCGCAGCCCACGGCGGAAAACAGGCGCAGGGCGAGCGCCAGAAGAAGAAGGCTGAAGGCCTGGGGTCTTTTTATGACCATCATCGAAAGTTTCAATGAACGGTCACCCTTTTATAATAATAGAACTGCAAAACCACCCTGTTGTCCCGGGTGTTGCCGTCGTGTTCGTACAGCGCCCGCAGGGTGATGTCCGCGTTGGCCAGTAAGGAAAGGCCGGCGCCGAGCCTGAAAAATGAGTCCTCTCCGACCTTCCAGAAAACCGGCTGGATTTCGACCTTCAAGCGGTTCTCGGGCAGGAGGTTGAGGCCGACCCTCCACAAAAGGGCGAGGGCCTGCTTGCGGTCCTTCTCCCCGGCCATGACGTCGAAGCGGTTCTCAAGGTTATTGGACAGCCAAGAGATATCCAGGCCCGCCACGGCGAAGGGTAGCGGGTTCGGGGAAAGAAGAGTGTAGCCCATCATGTCCAGCACGCGCCCGGCGGCTGCGGAGAATCCGACCGAATAGTTGTCCCGCTCCAGGATCCCGCGGAAAACCCTCCCGGAAAAAAGATAGTTCCCCTTGAAGCGCAGCGGCATGCCCGACCCGCTGGTCAGGGCGAACCCCAGTCCGCCCCAGGCCAGGTCTTTTTTGACACCGAGTCCCCAATCGCGGTCGAACCCGAAACCGTTCATGTCCAGGGGCTGAAGCAGGGTCGCATGGCTGTCAAGGACACCGGACAAGCCCAGCTCCGGCCGGTCGTGGCCCAGCCAGAGGTCGCCGGCCGCGCTTTTGAACTTGATGTAGGCGTTATAAAGCTGGAGCTCGTAACGATTATCGCCCTCGGCGTTCAACGCCACCCGGCCCTGGACCGCCACCAGGGCGAAATCCCCGGTCTCCCTGGACAGACGGAGGATGTAATCAAACCCCAGGCTCGGCTTCTGCATGGATTCCTCGAGCTGACGGGAATAGAGGATGACCTTTTTCGCGGCGCTCGAGTATCCGGCGACGGCCATGGCCTCCACATAAAAAAGCGAGCTCGAGGCCAGGGCTTGTCCGGTCAGGGCGAGGAGGAGAAGGCCGAGGGTTCGGCCAACTCTAAACATTGAATTTCGTGCGGCCTCGGAAGACCGTTTTACCGGCTTTGATGAAGGTCAGGCGCAATTCCCACTCGCCGGGCATGACGATGTTTACAGGAAGGAGGTAGTTGCCGGCCTTGTTCAGGGCGAACGTCTGGAGGCCGGAATCATGGGCGCCGGCCATGGAGGGCATGTCGAACTGCCCCTTGACGATGAAGGACTTGTCCTTCTCGCCCGACTTGGTAAAGACCCGGACCTTAAGGATGATGGTGCCCATCTTGGGCTTTTCGTTCGGCGTGTAGATGAAATACACGGCGTCGCCGATCCAGTTCTTCTTGCCCGGCGCCTTGAGGTCCTGCCAGGGCGGCACCTGGGCTTCGGGGGCGGCCAGGGCCGCGGCCAACAGGCCGAAACAAAGGATGGCCGCTAACAAAAACGCTGTTCTCTTCATCGGGTTCCTCTTCGTCGCGGGGCGACCGTCTTTATTGTCTACAAATTCTCTCGGATTTAGACCCTACAGCCTTATCCTACAAAAGCGGATGCGGGATGTCAATTTTTCCGGGGACGCCGGCGGTCCGCCGGCGGAGCGATCAGAGGTTCTTCTGAAACACCCGGAATTTTTTATAGACCTGGCCGCCGGCCCGCTCCATCTCGCCCCGGACGCGGACGTTGGCCTCCATCTCGTGATGGGTGTCCATGAACTCGAAACCGGCCTCCATGGCCGAGGCGAGCATCTTGGCCCCCATCAGCCCGTCCAGCCCGATGCCGCGGTATTTTTCCTTGATCGCCCCCAGGAGGAGGTCGAGCTGTTTGGTCTTTTTGACCTCGGACAGGATCTTGATGAAGCCGAAGGGGAACAGGTGGCCCTTGGCCTTCCGGATGCCGGGGATCAGGTCGGGCATGCCGATGACAAACGAGCAGACCTCATTGTCCTTGAGGACGACCTTGACGAAGCGAGGGTCCATGACGGGCAGGTAGCGTTTGGCCAGGTCGTCCATCTCGGTGCCTTCCAGCGGGGCATAGCCGTAGATGTTGCTGGCGGTGTAGCACTCGTTCATCAGGCTCAGGACGGGCCGGATCCAGGGCTTGATCTCTTTCCTCTTCTTGAATTCCAGGACCCGGAAGCTCCCCTTTCTCATGATGCGTTCGGTGACTTTGAGGTAAAGCTCCGGGATCTGCTTGGGCATCGGGACTTTGTAAACGAAATAGTCGATGTCCTTGGTGTAGCCGCGGGCCTCCACCATCTTGGGCATGAAGGGGAAATTATGGTAGGTGGCGATGGTGGCGCTGTTCTCAAAGCCCTCGATCTGCCAGGCTTCGGGGTCCTGGTCGGAAAAACCGTAGGGCCCGATGATCCGGCTCATGCCTTTCCTGCGGGCCCAGTCCTCGATGTACCCCAGAAGGGCGCTGAACACCGCCGCGTCTTCGTAAATTTCGAAGTAGGCGAAGCGGGCGGTCTTCTCTTTGCGCTGCTCGTTGTAGCGGTGGTTGATGATGCCCATGATCCGGCCCACGGGTTCGTCGCCCCGGTAGGCCAGGAGCAGGATGGTGTCGGAATAGGAATAGGCGTGATTCTTCTTGGGGTTGAAATACTTCCACTCGTCCGGGTAGATCGGGTGGCACCAGGTGGGATGGCTGGCGTGGATCTTTTCAGGCAGGTAGATGAAGGTCTTCAGGTCTTTTTTGGTCTCGACGGTTTTGATGGTTATGCTCATGGACCACACTCTTGGGAGTTCGACTTCTGAAGGAAAATGTACCCCAGGCCTGGGAATAAATCAACGTTTTTTTTAACCCGATTCCGGTTGACAAGCTCCGGGCGGGGGGATAAACTTTTGGCGGTTTGTTCAAAAATATCCGGATACGGTCGCGCAACTTTTCGCTTCGCGGTTTCGCCGCGGCCCCCCGCCCTGAATTCCTGAAACCCATAGCTAAGGAGAATCCCATGGATCGGCGACGCTTTCTTAAAACCGTCTTGTCCTCGAGCCTGGTCGTGCCCCTGGCGGCCGCGTCCAAGTTCGAATGGCCTTCATCGGGAGGCGCCCTGTATCTGATCAGCGATTCCCCGCAGGCGATCCTGCCCGACATTCTCGCCGAGGTTGCGCCCCTGGGTCGCGTCGCGGGCCGGACCTGCGCCCTCTCCGGGAGCCATCCGTTCGCCGAGAAAGTCCGGTCAGCGATGGCCGCCAAGGGCTGGAGCTTGGTCCCCGGGACCCGCGGTGTCGGCGTTCTCCTGTCCTTCGCGCCCCTGAGCAGGGCCTGCGCGCCGTCTTTTACCTTTGTCCAAGACGGCCGGGTGGTCGATGTCCGCGAAGATCGCCTCCGGGCCATCTGGAAGGAAATATCCCAAACCGGCCCGCGCTCGTCCGTGCTGACCGTCGCTGCGTTCCGGCCGAAAGCCCAGGGTCTCCCCCGCGGAGGCCGGCTGGCCGTGTATCTCGACGGGAAGAAAAAAGACTCCTTCGACCTCGCCAAGGACCGCTCCAGGACCTTTGAGTCGGCGGGCGGGTTCGTTACGGTCGGCGTGGAAGGCGGGTCGGCCCGGGTGCTGGATTCGTCCTGCCGTCACAAGGTTTGCGCCGGGTCGGGGTCTGTGTCCGGGGCCGGAGAGCGGATCATCTGCGCGCCCAACCGGTTCTTCCTCGAGGTCGAGGGACAGAGCCGGGTGGACGCCATCATCGGCTGAGCGGCTGCGGCGGCCGGGTATCAGGGCCGGCCGAAGAAGAGGCCGATGCGCCGGATGCCCTCTTCGATATCAGCCGCCGGCGCGGCAAACGATACCCGCAAGAATCTCGAGGCCGATCTCCCAAAAGCTTCGCCCGGAATAGTCACCACCTTGGCTTTATCGATCAGGTCGAAAGCCACGTCCAAAGAGCGCGCGCCGGGCGCCATCTTGGGAGAGATATCGGCATAGATGTAAAAAGCCCCCTGGGGCGTCATGAATTTCAGGTCGGTGAATCGGCGGAAGGACGCGGCGGCCAGGTCCCGCCGTCTCTTGAGCTCCTCGATATTCCGTCGCTTCTCGTCATCCGCGACTCCTTGAAGGGCGAGGATCGCGGCCCTCTGGCAGACGGCCGGCGGACAGGAAATGGCCAGCTGATTGAAGGTGACGACCATCGGATTTAGCTCGGGCGGGGCGACGCACCAGCCCAGCCTCCAGCCGGTCATGGAATAGGTCTTGGACAGGCTGTCGATGATCACGGTGCGGTCATAAAAGCGGCTGATGGACTCGGCCCGGCCCTCGAAAAGGATCTCTCGATACACTTCGTCCGAAAGCACGGTCAGGTCGTGCCGGCGGCAGAGCGCGGCCAGGGCTTTGAGGTCCTCTTCGGAGTAAACGGCGCCCGTGGGGTTGTTGGGGCTGTTGACGATCATGATCCGGGTCCTGGGCGTGACCCGGCCGGCCACCTCCGTCCTATCAAGCGCAAAGGACTTCTCGGGCGAAAGCGTGTAAGGGACGGGCGTGCCCCCGGCCATGCGGACGATCGTGGGATAAGCCGGGAACCCGGGGTCGGGGACGAGGACTTCGTCCCCTGGACAGACCAGGATCATGAGCAAGGCGAAGATCGCTTCCTCGGCGCCGATCGTGACGCAGACCTGGTCGGGCGTGACCCCCGGCCCGCTCCGGGCCGCGATCAGACGCCTCAATTCGGGAAGTCCGGCATTGGCCGTGTAGCCCAGGGGCCAGGACCTGATCTCTTCTCTCAGGCGGTCGAGGATGGCCGCGGGCGTGGGAAAGGCGAGCTCGCCCAAGCCCAGGTTGATGCACGAAGCGTCGGCGCGGTCGTTGACCCGGCGGATGAGCGTCTTTTCGATGCCCTGCATGCGCTCGCTCCGGAAGGAAGTCATGACCCGCCTCCGGCATCGGGGAGGGCCAGAAGCTGTCTCACGAGTTTTTGATACAGGGGCACGGACTCACGCATCTGAGCCTTGGACATTCGTTCCCCGTCGATGTGAGCATCCAGGATCGAGCCCGGGCCCAGGAGCAGGGGTCGGCCCAAGGCGCGAAGGTACGGGATGTCCGTGCCGTAGGCGAGAACCACGGTTTCGAAACCAGGGACCGTAAAAAGCGTTTGCGGTTCCGAAACGGACAGCACATCCACCTCGACCTCGCCGCCGACGACCGTCTTGATCTCGTCCAGGATCGCGGCGCTCGGCCCGGTGCTCCGGATGGAGATCTCGGCCCAAGCCCGGTCCGGGACGACGTTGGCCGCGACGCCCCCCTCGACCCGGCCGATGTTCAGGGTCGAACCGCCCAGGACCCGGTCTTGGCCGAACTCGAGGCCCCGGGCGCGCTGGAGCGCGTCGAGCAGTTTCAGCACGGCCGATTCTCCCAGGTGCGGATATCCGGAATGGGCTTTTTTGCCGCGGGCCTCAAGCCGAACAGTGATGAACCCCTTGTGTCCCAAGCCCAGCTTGTTCTCCGTGGGTTCACCGACGATGATGAAGTCCGGGGTAAGGTTCAAGCCGTTAGCCTTTTCCGCGCCGAGGCTGTCGGTCTCCTCCCCCACGAGGAAGAGCAGGCCGCACGCCGCCCGTATCTCGGGGGGCAGGCCCGCCGCGGCCCCGACCAAGCTGGCCATGATGCCCTTAGCGTCGCACGAGCCCCGGCCGTAGAGATGCCCCTCGTCTTCCGAAAGAGGGATGAACGGAGGGACCGTGTCCTGGTGGGTGCAGAGGATGACCCGGGGCGTAGGGCCCGACAGGGCCAGGATGTTCCTCCGCCGGCCTTCGACGGCCTGTTCCGTGACCGTGAACCCCAGGGCGGTCAACCGCTCGCGCAGGAAATCGGCCAGGGCGCCTTCTTCGCCTGTGACGGAGGGGATGGCCACCAGTTGCCTGGCCAGGTCGATGATGTCCAAGGGCGGTTTGTTCACCGTCAATTATTCCTGACCCGGACGTTTGCCCGGGGGATTCACTTGGTGCCGCGCAGGGCCTTCAGAATAGTGACCTTGTTCTTCTCCGTGATGGCCGTGACCTTCTTGATGACCCTTGCCGGGACTCCGGCCACGACCGTGCCGGGCGGGACGTTCTTGATCACCACCGCCCCGGCCGCCACGACGCTCTTCCGGCCGACGTGCACGCCCTCGAGCACGACCGCGTTGGCGCCCACGAGGACGTCGTCCTCGATGATGACCGGTTTTAAGCTGGGCGGCTCCAGGACGCCCGCGATCACGGCGCCGGCGCCGATATGGCAGTTCTTGCCGATGACCGCCCGGGCCCCGAGAACGGCATTCATATCGATCATGGTCCGTTCCCCGACCACGGCCCCGATGTTGATCACCGCGCCCATCATGATCACCGCGTCCTTCCCGATGCGGGCGCCATGCCGGATGACGGCCCCCGGCTCGACGCGCGCCTGGACCTTGCGCAGGTCGAGTAGCGGCAGGGCCGAATAGCGCGCCGCGACCTCGATATGGGCGGCCTTGATGCGCGCCCGGCGGCTTTTCAGCCAGGCCTCGATGGCGGGGTAATCCCCGATGAGCACCCAGAAACGGCCCTGGCCGAAGGCCTGGAATCCTTCGCCCTGGAAATCAGCATCCTCGAACGCGCCCCGGAGCCAGACCTTGCACGGGGTCTTTTTCCGGCTTTTCCCGATGAGCTCGGCGATCTGTTTATAGTTCATCAATCTCGACCACTCCTGAATTGCCGGCCCGGGTGACCAGGACCTCGCAGTCGGCCTTCGCCCGGCCGAACAAGTCCTTCATCAACGCGGCCAGCGTTTCCGTCCTGGCCGCCTCGCAAACCGCGAAGACCGAGGAGCCGCCGCCGCTGACGTTGAAGCCGTAAGCGCCCGCTTCCAGGACCCGG
>Ga0315281_10002201_pt1 | contig 28961 bp, 17 predicted proteins | sample YL17G07_0_MG_FD_204540 | JGI IMG/M metagenome (GOLD analysis project Ga0315281, IMG submission 204540) | Sediment microbial communities from Yellowstone Lake, YNP, Wyoming, USA - YL17G07_0 | ecosystem: Environmental > Aquatic > Freshwater > Lake > Sediment | place: USA: Wyoming | collected...
CAGATAAAACGACGTTCATCATACCGGTCGAAACCACGTTCTGAGGGACTCTTCGCTTTTCGCATGAATCCTATTGTACACGCGAAGACAACCATTCCTGTGAAAACTTTTGGTCACCTACTTAGTACGTCAGGCGCCAAGGAGAAGCAGTCTCCAAGATGCCTTGGGCCTCCCCTGTCTCTCGGTCGCAGCGACAGTCCTTCAGGCTGGACGTGAGATCTTGCTCTACACCCACCCATGAAGCGGCAACGCTCCAGGTCCGTTCCCAAGTGATCCATGCCCCACCCAATATTTCCCCAAAAGAGCTCTTGGTGCGCGCAAGATTTTGACCCAAACGGTGTAGGGAAAGGTAGAGAGCAGCTCTCAGGGTCATACGGATAGGCAGGAAGGATGCCAATGGATATTCGGAGTCTCAGGTCACACCAGCAAAGAGGTCTTGACATGAAAGGGTAGAAAAATGAAAGCGTTCACAATCAAATCGATTCTGGTTGTTGCTGCATGGCTCACATTCACTATTCTCGGGACATCACCGGGCATGGCTTCCGAGTGCATAGTCTCAGGTGAGACAAAGGTCGCCACGATAGAATTTGGTGGTGAGACACACTCCTACTACTTCTGGGCTGAGGCCGGTCAAGGCGTCATCATTGAGATGGCCGACAACTCCGTTCCGCTGGGGAGTTCCGCCTATGCCGGTCTTGAACCCCGAGTGCAGCTTTACGATCCCGATGGGGTACGAGTAGATGATTCGGGGTATGGTTATGCACGCGCGATCATTCAAAACCGCCCACTGAAAAAGACGGGAATCTACACCATCGTCGTATCCGACGCGGATGCTGCTTGGTATGGCGGTCGTGAAATGGTTGCGGATACCGGTGACTATGGACTGTCTATGGTGCTGACAGGCGGCACGACGACTTCCCTTCAGGATCGGGACGGCGGAGATATGACCATCGGCCGAACATACAGTGGGACCATTGCACCGGTTGGCGACCTGGATGCATACGCCTGCTACTGCCAAGCAGGTCAGGGTGTCGCGATCGAGATGACCGACCGCTCTGCTGCGGCAGATATGGAACCCCGAGTACGACTTTATGATCCCCATGGCGCCTTGGTGGCTGATTCGGGGTGGGATTACTCACGCGCCAGGATAGAGAACTACCAACTCCAAACGACGGGCATCTATACGATCGTTGTCTCCGATGCAGATGCTACTTGGTATGGCGGTGGTGAGTATGTCCCCGACACGGGCGAGTATGGACTCTCCGTCTCGGTGATGTCGCCCAAAGACCCTCATGGCCTCTATCCTTGCGATCCGCAACCTGCTGACGGGAACTCCGTGACCGCGTGCGGCTCGGATGCCCTGTGTTGGTGGCCAGTCGATGGAGCAACGGGCTACGACGTCTACTTTGCTGCCGCGGCATGTGCGCCGCTGGGAAAAGTAGCTGAGAACATCATCGACCCCTGGGCACCTATGCCTGCAGTTGGAGGCGGGCAGATCTGCTCGTGGAGGGTGGTTGCTCATACTCCAAGCGGGGAGATTCAGGGGCCCACCTGGTGGTTTGCCACAGAGCCGTGTCCGGTCCCTTCCTGTGGCTTGACGATCTCTGTAGTCGGCCAGGGCTCGATCATGAATCCAGATGTGGGAGTTCAAGAGTACTCCTGTGGAGAAGTCGTGCCGATTACAGCCGTGGCTGACCCGAACTATGAGTTCGTCAGATGGGAAGGTTCTGCCGTGGATGCCAACAAGGTCATAATCGAGTACCAGGACCCAACGGGGTCCAAGGCCTGGGCGACTGTGGATGGTGCCTATACGCTTATGGCTGTGTTTGAAGAGATCGTTCACGATGTCCCACTCGATGTCGATCCCGGATGGGTGCGGAACGGCCAATGGGAATTTGGAATGCCCACAGGTCAGGGAGGTGACGAATATGGCAGTCCTGATCCGATAAACAGCCGCACGGGCCAGAATGTATTCGGGGTCAATTTGAGCGGCGACTACGATACTGTGATTGGCGGGCCCTGCTCTCTTGTCGCCGGCCCCTTTGACCTCAGTGGCTACCAGCACATCAAGCTCCGATTCGCCAGATGGCTGAACACGGATGAGCCGGGATACGTCACGGCCACTGTGGAGGTTTCAACCAACGAGAGGGAGACTTGGCAGAACCTGTGGGAATCAGAAGCTGAGATTGTGGATTCTCAGTGGGTGCTCATGGATTGTCCTTTGGGCGCCGAGGCGGACGGGCAACCGGCAGTGTATGTGCGGTGGACCTACCAGGTTCTCAGAGCAAGAGCTTATCCGTATTCCGGCTGGAATCTGGACGATATCCAGTTGTATGGAAGACGCCAATAGTGCGAGCGCCGGACTGGCTCAAGGCTGTAGGATGAGCAGCAACATCCTACAGCCTTTTGTATGTGACAGAGTGCTATGTGTGCACTCATTCGTCTTGGGATTCCGGCGCGAATATGGAAAGGGCTACCACAAGCTTGACGACGAACAGCGTTCCGCGCGCGAGCGAGGCCACCCGCCAACACCATCATGCCGTACGCAGAATCCGCCGAAACGCCGGGAGCCCGCCTATTTCGATTTCTTCTTGCTCACACCCTTCTGTTGCTCCAGACGAGCCCGGGCCTCTCTCTTACCGAGGCGGCGAAGAGACGCAATCCGCGCCACTTGCTGCTGACGCGGGCGAGATGTCCCACCTTCCCAGCTATAGATGGTCTGGCCTGTCACGCCGATGAGTTTGCCGTAGTCCGCCGCGGAAAGTCCCAGACGCTTTCGCTGAGAACGCAGGCCCTTGGCGGTGAATCGCACGCGTTCTGCATCGACTTCACGGACCTGGGTCGAAACACCCTTGCGAACCTGCTTTTCGAGAGGAGTGACCTTGTGTTGAAGATCGGACAACCGGCGCTTCATCTCGGCAATGTCCTTGCGGGATTGGGCCGATGCTTTCTTAAGAGCGTTGGTTTGCTTTCGAGTCTCCTTCCGTGCAAGCCGTAGGATTTCTTCTTTGAGTACTGAAGTGATGTTCGGCATATCTTTCTCCAGTTGGCCCCTATTCCGCATCACGTTGCACCGAAGTGGCGAGACGTATGACAAGACATGATAACATTGTGAAGCATCCTGTGGGAACCACGAATCTGCCCCGGGGAATTCCAACGCACAAGGTGCCCGGGCCGGAATGTTGGGGGGACCCACGGATAATGAATCCGTTGCTCCATGCTGTGGGAACCCATGAATGGCCACCATGTCAGTAACGCTTTGTCATCAACAGCTCTCTGCAGGCAGGGCCGGAACCTGCTCTTTGAGATACTCGATGGCTTTCCAGAGTTCTTTCTCAATGCAATATGCCAGACACGTCCCCGAGACTAATGAACCAATGGGCGGCAGCCAAGTGCTTTCGTCGGTCGATCGCGTAAGTCCAGTAATAAGGTATACTTATGTTGAGACAATATTCGCACCCTACGACATAAGTGTCTGTGATTCAAGGGGATAGGCAGGTGTCCAGGACGGTCCTACTGGTGCTTGACACGCACATCAGGGCTAGGAGTATGAGGATGGTTCGGATCATGGGAATTTAATCCGTCTTCGCGAGATCAAGGAAAACGATGATCGAAGGATTGCCGACAGGTGTGTAATGGCCGGTGAAGGCTAGGCCGCCCGTCTTGCGATCCACGCGGAAGACGGCGAGGTTGTCGCCTCGCTGATTGCAGGAGTAAAGGAACTGGCCGGTGGGGTCGAAATTGAAGCTGCGCGGATAGTTCCCGCGCGACCATTCCTCCCCGAGGTAGGTCAGGGCACCGGTGGCGCTGACGGAAAAGATCGCGATGCTGTCGTGCAGACGGTTGCCCGCGTAGAGGAACCGGCCATCGGCAGAAACCATGATTTCCGAGCAGAAATTGCTGCCAGCGAACCCGGGCGGCAGGCTGGAGACGGTTTGCCGCGCGGCCAGCCGCCCCTTCTGGGCATCGTAGTCAAACATGACGATGTTCGAGCCTTCCTCCTGAATGGAATAGAACCAGCGTCCATTCGGATGGAAGAAGAAATGCCGCGGCCCATCTCCCGGCGGCAGCGAAATGGCGGGGGGATCATTCGGAGTGAGCGCTCCCTTCTGGTCATCGAACTTCCAGACGAAGATTTGATCCAAGCCCAGATCGACATGCAGAACGAAGTGCCCCGAAGGATCGGCCTGAATCATGTGCGCATGAGTTCGGTCGTGTCCGCTGAAGGCAAAGGTTCCCGGCGGGGCGTTCGTTGCCTTCTTCGGTCCCAGCGTTCCCACATCCATCTTGATGTCTGTGGCGACACCCAGACCGCCGTCGGGCAGAATCGGCAGCACCGCCGCGGAGCCGCCAAAGTAATTGGCCACCAGCAGGAATCTCCCGGACGGATGCACGCTCACGTAGGTGGGCCCGGCCCCGCCGCAGCGGACGGTGTTGAGTAGTTTCAACTGCCCGTCAGCGCGGTTGATAGCGAAGGCGCTGACCGTGCCTTCGTGGCCTTCGCCCACCCGGTCCGTCTCGTTGGCGGAATACAGGCGGGTCCCGGCGGCATTCAAAGCCAGGCAACTCGGACTCGTCCCCAGCTCATAGACGCCGCACGGTGTCAGGGCCCCGGTGGTGCGATCCGCCTGAAACAGGTGAATGCCGCGTCCATTTCCGGGAGGCAAATCCACCTGCGTCGGCAGTACATCCCGGAGTGGCGAACTGAACGTGCCCACATAGGCCATCAGCGGCCCCTTGGCTTCGGCCGCTTGCGCTTTATGCAGACCCCACATCAGCGATGCGCTGCCTGCCAGCGCGGAGGAAGATTTCAAAAACGAGCGTCTGGAAATTACCATCAGACAAACTTTGTTTGTCCCGGCATGGCCATGGGCTTGATGGGCAAGTCCATGTTCCAGGTTAAGTTGTCGGGCACGAGTTTTTCCTCGGAATTCAGGGCTTCGGTCCAGGAGATCTCTCTCCCGGTGTACGCGGCCATGCGTCCCATGAGGGCCATCAGCGTGCTGTGAGCCATCCAGATGCCATCATTGATGGGTTTGCCGCTGCGGATGGAGGCGAACAACTCGTCGTGCTCGACCTGGTACATGTCGGCCTTGGGACCGCTATAGCGCCAGGACTCCTTGCCCGTGATGGTCGGCTCATTCCAGCCCTTGATGGTGCCCACACCCTCGCTGCCCATGAGGTAGTCCGAGTTGTCACTGTAGCAACCGCTGATCTGACGCTGGGCCATGAACGCGCGAACGCCGTCCGGGAATTCGTAGAAGACATCGATGTGGTCGAAGATATTCCCTTCGTGATTGGGGAATTGGCGACCGCCGGTCGCCACCGCTTTGAGAGGCAGGACTCCATTCATCGCCCAGGCAATCTTGTCTATGCTGTGACAGGCTTGTTCCACCAGCCCATCCCCGGACAACCAGACGAAGTTGTACCAGTTGCGGAGTTGCCATTCCACGTCGCTCATGCCGGCGGGGCGACTACTGGCTGCGGGCATGGGTTTCACCGGTCCGGTCAGATAGGTGGCATAGATGGCACGAAGGGAGCCAATGGCGCCTTGGTGGATCCGCTGGTAGAAGGCGCGACGTCCCGGGTGATACCGCCAACAGTAGCCAGACACTAGAGCCAGGTTCTTCTCCTTGGCTTTGGCGGCGGACTGGAGGACGGAACGCACGCCGGGGGCGTCGGTGGCCACGGGTTTCTCGCAGAAGACATGTTTGCCGGCCTCGACGGCAGCTCGGAGATGCTGCGGTCGGAAACCAGGGGGTGTGGCCAGGAGAACCACATCCACGCCGCTATCGATCACTTTCTGGTAAGCGTCCAAGCCCACGAAGCACGCATTGTCGGGGACCTTGACGCGTTGCCCGAATTGGTCGTCGCTCGCGAGACTCTTACGACTACTCTTCACGCGTTCCTCAAAGGCGTCGCCCATGGCTGTCAGGACCACGCCTTCACCGGTTGACAGGGCTTGTGCAGCCGCGCCAGAACCGCGTCCCCCGCAGCCAACGAGCCCGACTTTTAGAGTATCGCCCGGAGAGCGGGCCGCGGAGGCTTTCCGAGTCAGGGCCAAGGGGCTGGCGAGAGCACTACCAAGGGCGGCGACACTGGAGGTCTTGAGAAACTGCCGCCGGGACGAACCGATATCTGATAGGGATTTTGATTTTTCCATGGCAATGCTTATACCCCTGAGTGACATACAGATCAAGGGGAAAAACTGATAGGAGTTTTGATTTACCGCGTAGGGTGCAAGAACTGATCTGGACCTAAACCGAACCACTCCAAGGTGTTGTCGCCGAAATCTATGCATGAACTGGAGCGGCAAGAGGTAGGTACGCGGCCGACTCGCCCTTGAATGCAGTTTGTATTGCCCGCCTCTTGATGCGGAGATTGCGCCCAGGCGCGCAGTGCCTCCGCCAGGGCGGTAGGGCAGGGGGTGTCACGCAGCCTTGCGGTGGTAGGATTTCAGCAGTCCGCACAGACGCTCGATGCAGATGATTTCACCCTGATGGCCCTCATGCCGGGGCTCAGGCCAGGCTTGGGACTTGCTATTGGCGGCAAGGATGCCCTTGAGAAGGAAGGAACGGTGTCAAGAGACCGACTGAATCACCTGCTGTCTGGCCCGCGAAAGCGCGTCAGGACACAACGAGCATCTGCAAAACCGCCCACTATGCAGCGCCGGCCCACCACCTCGAACGAGCCTCCGGAGAAGCCCATCAAAGCTGTTGGACCAGGGTGGTCCTTCTGTCGTCATGGCTGGGTCAGGAGTCCACACAACAGACCGTAGACCCGAATGGCGGACGAAGCGTGAGGCGCCTGCCATCAGCCCGTTTGTTCGACGAGGTAATTCTGAATACCCATCTGTTTGATCTGGTCGAGTTGAGCTTCCAGCCAGTCGATGTGCCTTTCCTCATCCACCAGAATCGATTCGAACAGTTCGCGTGTTCCGTTGTCGCCCAGCTCGACGCACAGGCGGATGTCGGCGTTGTAGTCCTTGATGGCAGTCTCCTCGGCCTTGCGGTCGTTCTTGTGCATCTTCTCCACGTCGGGGCCGATCTCGACTTTGTTCAGCTTGCTGACGGTAGGTCTTCCTTCGAGGAAGAGGATGCGGCCGATAAGCCTCTCGGCGTGTTTCATCTCCTCGATGGCCCGCTTCTGGATCGCCTCATGAAGGTGCTCATAGCCCCAGTTGTCGCACATCTCCGCGTGAACCATGTATTGGTTGACAGCCGTCAACTCGTCGGCCAAGCGGGCATTCAGACGCTCGATGATTTTCTCATTTCCCTGCACAGTGTCAGTTCCTCCAACTCATCGGTTTGTCAATGGCCATTGCCGGTTCGGCACACTTCACAGTCAATTACCACGACTTCAGCCTGCCGTCAAGATGCAGGACGCCGTTGGGAGCCATGACCGTACCTACGGATTCGCGCAGTTGCCCGGCACTGACACGGCAGGTCGACAAGGGGGCAATGCGTAGAAGTGACGGTCGCCTGGATGGATGATTGAACCATACCGAAGCCCGGGCATAGACTTCGTGGAGCCGCGGCCGTGGTTCTGAATTCACACGGCCTAGGCTGAAGGTCCGGGTGGCTTGTCACTGAAACGGAGGTGCCGGCGCGCCGGAGGCTGCCCCAAGGAGACGAACCGTTGAGAAGAACTGGCGTATATGCACTGGGCAAACAGGACATAGAAAGGCTGGCTGACGATGGATGGGCAAACAACACGAATCGACGCAGGATGCTGCGACCTGGAATTTCATACCGAACACCTATGCTACCTCGTATCTCAAGGATTTGCTCTGACGGATGGGCAGTCCTATCGGGCTCTGGTCGAGAATCCGAAGTTCAAATGCAGCCATTGTGCCCGGAGGGCGGGCAGTGACCAGAACCTGTGTGTTCCGGCGAAGGTATGAGGCTCGGAGCGTGGAGGTCTCCACTACCACTTCTGGGTGACACAACGCTTTCAGCACACTTGGGCCCAGGCAGAAAGACCCAAGTTCTCGTTCCTAAGAATCATCACTCCGCCAACCGTCAATCTACCATCTACCTTTCTGCGAAGTCGCTTCATCTCCTGATTCGTTGCCCCTGCCGCGTGGCGGGCAGGAGCGATGACCAAGCCTGCGACTGACGGTGGCCGCCCGGGACGAGCGACGGAGCCGTGGCCGAGGGTGGGGATTCGGCTACTCCTTGGCGCCGTGCTGACGCAGCAAGTCTCTGTCGTGGAAAGACCTACTTGGGCGACAGCATCTGCTTCGCGAGCTCCTGGAAACTGGGCCGAGGGACGAAGTCGCGGGCCTGGTCCGTGATCGACTGATACAGGGAGGCATCCGCCACCCCCTCCAGGAAGAACCTCTTCTCCAGATGATGAGCGGCCTGCGGCTGAAGAGAGCCTACATCCATGTGCCCCATGTCCTTGAGGAGAACGACCTGGCCCCGCTTGAAATAGCGAGCCTGCTTCCCGGCGGGCTCTGCCTCGCCGCCTCTCACCGCCCAGACCAATAGTGTCTCCACGTCGGTCTCCTGCGGCGTCCGGTAGGCCAAGGGCAGCGGTTTGCGCGGCCAATCGCTATACTTGAGGGCGCCCCAACCCAGTTTCGAGAGCGGCGAGCCGATGATACTGCTGGGCGGGTCCATCTCGGCCTCGTAATCGCGGGTCTCAATTGTCTGTGTGCAGTAGGTTTTCGCCACCAGGTCGCCCCAGTTGAACCAGTCCACGATCTGTCCCCAGTAGGCGGCCGCAAACGCCAGGCCGCTGTAGTCGCCGTTCTCGGCCGCCACAAATGCGTCGAGGGCCTGATTGGCCGTGTTGCGGTTGTAGAGCGCCAGGAACGTAACAAGCTTCACCCGGCCCGGGTCGATCCGCATCTGTTTCCACGACTGGGGCAGGGTTGTCAGAACCGATCGAATGGTCTGCACGATATCCTTCGACCTCTTCAGGCAATCGGGATTCTGTTTCCACAGGGTATTGAGCCGCTCGAGATTCTTGTCGATGTCCCCCGGCTCGGTCACACCCATGTCCCAGGGAAAGGCCGGCTCGACCATCAGATTGCGATGAAGGCTCTGCGGGTAGCGGAGGCAGTACGTGTAGGCGACGGCACACCCGTAGCTGCCGCCCGAGAGATTGATTCTGGAATACCCGAGTGCCTTGCGCGCGGCCTCGAGGTCATCAACGACGTTGATGATGTCATACTCGGACAGGTCGATGCCCTCGACTTGAAGCCGCTTGGCTGCCCGGGTCATTGCCACGCCGAGATCCTTCAATCCCGCCGGAGAGAGGGGGTCCTCCATGGTTTTCAAAGCCGTGTTGATCTCGGGGCAGCTCAGCGAGACGGAGCCATCGACGCCGCGATAGCCGACCATCACGACATCATGGTTCTCCAGGAGCCAGTCGCGGATATACTCGGGCTTGATGTTCGTGCCGCCGGGGCCGCCTTCCAGGGTGAACACCGGCTCCAGGGGATGTTCGCGCCGGGAGCGCATACGCAGCACGGGTAGGCGGATCAGCCGGGAGTCTTTCTTCCCTGGGTTCTCGGGAACTACGAGGGTGCCGAAATCCGCCGCATATTCCTTCAGGGTTCCCGGCTTGAGGATCACCTCTCCTGCTTTGGCGTCCGTCATCTCTGCACTGCTCGGATATGGATAGGATTGAGCGTGCAGACTCGCAATCAGGCATAATACGATGGTGTGCGATGTCGTCAGATGGTTCATGGTCAACTCTCCTTTGCGAAAAGCCAAGTTGTTCCGGCACCGATTTCACTGTGACGTGTATGGTACCGGGCCAATCCGGAAATGTGCAATCTGCTACATCTCGGGTGGGGTCATCTGAGCGGATTCCTTCTGCAGCGACGTCTGGGCCTGTTGTAATGCCTGTGCGATCTCCGGGATGTTCTGGAGCGTCGCGAATTCGCCGTTGAGGATCGTCCCATCCACGTAGGCCGCAAGGTCCTCCTCAGTCATGTTGGCCATGACTGAACCAAATCCTTGGACCATCGTGTCGATGGTCGCCGATCGTTCCTGGATCGCCTGTAGTCTTAAGTCAATCTCCTGGATCTGGGCGGCGTCCCCCAGGGCCTCATAGATCTGTCGCTGCTCGGCGAGCCCTGCCTGCTGCAAAGCGATGCCGACGCGGTCATGGATGAGGAACCGTCCCGAGGAGGAGACCGTTCGGCCGACGTTGGCGATATCCTGGGCGACCTTCAGTGCGTCGTCCGTCCGACCGGCGGTGGCCAATGCGCGTGCCTGCTCGATGGATTGGTTTCCAAGCTCCCGGATCAGGCCCAGATGCTCGAGAGGCAAGGTGAACGCCGACAGTCCCAGCGAGGCTGCATCGGAGAGCCCTTCGTCGAGGAAGTAGTCGCGCCGTGCCATAAGCATGGCGATGCGGTCGTCGCTGAACCGTCCCTTTGCACCGGCCTGTGCGAGAGATTGCAGTGCTCCGGCGATGTCGCCGCTTTGGAACTGACACTGGCCGGCGTAACAATCTCCCAGGGCATTGGTCGGGTCAAGTCGCTTCAACTCACTCGCGTAGGCAAGGGTGGATTCATCGATCTGGCCGGCGGCTATTTGTGCACTGACCAGGGCGGATAGCACGGCGGGGGAATCCGGGTGCAACTTGGCCGCCTCCTTGAGATATTCCAACGCCGTCGCCTGGTCCGGGGCCAAAGACGCCGCAGCGGCCCAGTAGCTCGGTTGTCCGGCATGCTCCTGCAAGGTCCTATCAATCGCCTCCGCTGTCACAATCTGATGCACCGCCGCGTCCAGATTCCCGCCCGAGGAGGCCAGCATCTTTTTGAGGGCGTCAACGTCATACTTCGCCTCCTTCTTTTCGCCGGGATGTGCTGGTCCTTCCTTGTCCTTAGCGGTTGGAGTGAGTTTGTTGTCTTCTATGTTCGCCTCTTTCTCACGTCGCGTTCCGGTCGCCAGCAGGGCCCAAAGGTCCTTGATGACCTGCCGATCCTGGTTCCTCTGCTCGGTAAGCAGGACAACCGCATCCTGCAATTGGCTGACCTTTTGTCGTGACGACTTGTCCTGGGCCTTGACCTGACGGACTTGGCCCTGCAGATCCAGTATGGTCTGCTCGAGTCGTTCTCGTTCCGTGGCCGCAGCCTGCGCATTCCTGCTGCTGATGGCTTTCATGGCAACCGCGAACACGCACACCATGGCGGCAAACAGGACGACGGCCGCGATATACATCGCTCTTTTCATAGGCAATCTCCTTGACAATCACCCGGTTCTCGCCACATTGACGTGAGCCGGCACGAGAAATGGGCGCGCAAAATGCGCCTTCTTTCCACAACGCGCCGGTACCCTCGCCAAAACTGCCCGTCGTATCCATACACTGTGGATAGGCCCCAGACCCGAGGTGGCCGCCGTGGGGGAAAAGTCGCATCGGGCGTGGAGAACGCCCGGGACAAGCGACGGAGGCGTGGCCGATCCGGCGGAGTGAGGGCCGCCCGGGAGGAGCGACGAGGCCATGGCCGCGGCAGGGGGTTCGCACAACCGACGGTGGCCGCCTGGGACGAGCGAGGGAGGCGTGGACGAGGCTGGGGTATGGCCTCAACCGTTGATTCCCGGCCATCGCATGCACCGCAGCCATCTTGGGTTGGTGCGCCACGGCCAAAGGCACCCTTTGCTCAATCTGGTTCATAGCATAGAAAAAATCTCAGACGTGACGTAATTGTAACGGGCGGGTAACAAAACGGTAAAACAGGAACGGTATCTTCCTGAAGGCTCTTGCAGTTGAAAAGGGCAGAATCGTCGCTGGCGGGGCGGGCGGTGGGATGTTCTCGTGCAGTTCATACGGGCACGTTCTTGGCAACTGTAGATATCATGCAGTATTACCCTTTGGAAAGGACGGGAAAATGAGACCATCCACCACACTTGTGATTGTAGCGATTGCCTGGGTTGGCTCCATGCCGGGCATCGGCTGGGGGATTTCCGAAGGCACGGTGGCCCCCCAAAGCGTCGCCGGAAAATGGCTGGGGATCATAAAGGCTCCCGGCACGGACTTGCGTATCGCGTTCGAGATATCGGAAACGAATGAGGGCGGCTACTCCGCGGTTCTGCACAGCATAGACCAGGGTGCCATGAATATTCCCATGAATACGGTCACCCTGAACGGCGATAGCCTGCGCCTGGAGTTGAAATCCGCCTTCGCCTATGAAGGCAAGCTCCAGCCGGATGGGAATACGATCGAGGGAAACTGGATCCAAGGCGGTTCCACGGGGCTCGTGCTGAAGCGAGTCGACAAGATTCCCGAGCTCAACCGTCCCCAGACTCCGAAGAAACCATACCCGTATATCGAGGAGGAAGTGGTCTACGAGAATCCCAAGGCGAATATCCAAATCGCGGGGACGCTGACCATTCCCAGGGGGAAAGGCCCGTTTCCGGCCGTTCTCCTTATCGCCGGGTCGGGCCCCGCGGACCGTGATGAATCGGTGCTGGGTCACAAGCCTTTTCTCGTACTCGCCGACCATCTGACCCGACAGGGTATAGCCGTCCTGCGGGTAGACAAACGCGGGATCGGAAAGACAACCGGAACACTCAGAGGAAGTGGGATGGAGGAATTCGCGTCCGATGCCCTGGCGGGAGTGGAGTATCTCAAGAGCCGTCCAGAGGTGGATGCGAAGAAAATCGGGCTGGTTGGGCACAGCGAGGGTGGATCGGTGGCACCCATGGTTGCGGTGCAAACCCGGGACGTTTCGTACATTGTCCTCCTTGCCGCGCAGGGGATCTCATTTTACGATATCTTAGTGATGCAGGACGGTACGGAGGCGAAAGCGGCCGGAAAGACCGATGAGGAGGTCGAACTCATCCGCGGTTTCAGCAGACGGTTCTATACCATTGTGCTTCAGTCCAAGGATGCGTCCGAGATCGAACGGGAAACGAAGGCGCTCTATGCCACGCTTACGGACGCGGAAAAGAAGGCACTCGATTGGCCGAACTTGGGAGGAACACTCAGCCTATCCTGGGCGCTCCGTCCGGAGTCCCCTGAGGCGCTGAAATTTGACGTCCGTCCTTTCCTGCGGAAAGTGCGCTGTCCCGTACTCGCACTCAACGGCGGGAAGGATTCCCAGGTTCCTCCCAAAGAGAATCTGGGCGGTATCGAGAGGGAATTGAAAGCGGGAGGAAACAGGGACTACACCCTCCGGGAGTTACCCGGGCTGAATCACCTGTTTCAGACCTGCAGCACCGGTGCATTCTCGGAGTACGTGAAGATCGAGGAGACCATGTCTCCTCTGGCCTTGCAAGCCGTGTCCGACTGGATTGTCGCGGAAACCAACCCTAGCAGGACAATCGCCCCGTAGTACTGGAGATGCTACCATGCCGTGATTGAATGACTTGGCAGTCTGTGGCTACTCGATGCTTCCAGCAATCGTGCCGTCAACGGCGAATCCGGCAACGCTGTTTAGCGCGACGCTTTTATCCCTGGCTCTCTTCCCAATTCTTGAGGAAGAGAGCCTGTCGCAGCATGCAGCAGCTCGGCGAGGGAGGACGCCCGCAGCGAGCAACAGTACGGGGAGTCTGCGGATGCCAAAAGACCAAGGGCTATGAGCACTTGCCGGCCCTCTTTGTTCTGGAATTGGTCATTGAATCCGTTCTACAATTTTCAACTGTCTCCTAACACGTTTCTGATGCACCACTTAAGGATTGGGTGTTTTTTCAGGGTTGGCAGATAACAAGCCTTCCGGTTGTAGACCGGTTGTACGGATTTGGCCGACGAGAAGAGGAGCCATTTCAGACACATCAAAGCTGTAATTGCTGCGCTGAAGACTGGCAACGAGACTAATTTGAAGGGTCTTTGATCTCAATGGTTACGGTCTTGATGTTGTCCTCTGTATTCTGCTCTCCCGGAACTGGGGGGATTTCCACCTTGAGTGTGTGCTTGCCAATCGAGGCGTTGGTGGTGTTCCAGTTGAAGGTGACGTCGGTCATCGACCCGCGTGATGATGGGTTTGCCTTGCGAGTCGGCAGGAGCGGCGGACACGGCTGGGGACTATTCTTTTGCCCCGTGCAGTAGCAGGTTGGCGGTGGCGGAGGCCGACTGGGACGAGCGACGGAGCCGTGGCCGAGGCTGGAGATTCGTCTATTCCTGAGCCCCGTGCTGGCGTAGCTGGCCGGCGGTGGAGGACGCCCGGGACGAGCGATGGAGCAGTGGACGAGGTTGGGGATTCATATGACCGACGCGTTGGAATGAGGGCCGCCCGGGATGATGGGCAAAGCACGACCCCCTATCGCACGAGCCGTCATAGCCTCTGATAGGGGCAAAATGGGAACGGGGGACTCGGGGGGGCATAAGTGGCTGTGTTTCAAGGGGATCGGCAGTTTCTTATGGTGGTCCTGCCGGCGATTGACAGACGCACCTGTACTCCACAAGAATAGTGAAGGGCACGACATTGCGTGTGGCTTGCTTGGGGCAGAAAAGAAGCGGTAGGACAGAGAGTGCCCCACCGCTTGTTGCACACTAGTGAAGCAGCACGCCTGATGGCTTACCCGTTGAGGGTCCAGCCCTCGCGGTACCTGCGGCTGAGCAACTCGTTCGCCTCGGGGCAGTTGGTGATCCGGCCGGTGGCGGCGTCGTATTCGATCTTCTTTCCCACGCGGTAGGCCACCAGGCCCAGGAGCATCGTCTCGATCATCGTACCGCTGTAATCGAAATCGCACGAGGTCTTGAGGTTGCCCTTGCAGGCGTTGGTCCATTCCTTCTGGAAGTGGCCGAGGTCCGGGAGCATTTTGTCCTTCGGTCGACGATCGTAGTAGCTCATGTCCGCATCGTCGCCAAAGGGGATGATCAGGCGAGAGTTGAAATCGGCGATCACGTAGCCCTTGGAGCCCTTGAACATCGCGCCGTGCCCGATCTTGTTCAGATCGACCCAATCCCTCGGGGATCTAGGCATCGCGCCGCCCTGGTACCAGCTCGCGGTGATGGCGGGTCGCCAGTCGTTGGCCGGCAGATTGAAATGGCTCTCCATCTCGACCGGCGTCACTTCGGGATTGAACGGTTCGCCCTTGGCCTCCGCGGTCGTCGGCAGGCACGAGCCGACCGCGTTCCAGAGAATATCCATTGTGTGGCTGCCCATGTCGCCGATCTGGCCGCTGCCGAAGTCCCAGAACATGTTCCAGCTAAGGCAATTCATTCCTGGACCACCGGAGAAGTAGCCGGGATTGTACGGATGGAACGGCGCCGGGCCGATCCACAGGTCATAGTGGAGCGTGGCCGGCGGCTCGCCCTGGGCGGGCAGGTACCCGCTCCGGCGAATCTGCCGATCGCCCCAGGCGTATGCGTCCTTCAGTTCGCCGATCGCACCGTCGCGGATCAGCTCCTGCACGCGGTTGAAGTTCGGGAAAGCGTGACGCTGCATCCCCACCTGCGTGGCCAGCTTGTTCTTCTTCTTGAGCCAGTTCGCGCGGACGATGCGCGCCTCCTCCACCGAGTTGGCCAGCGGCTTCTCGCAGTAGATGTGCAGGTCGCGATTCAGCGCCCAGTTGGCCACGAACGCGTGCGTGTGATCCGTCGTGCAGCAGACGACGGCATCGAGCCCCTTCTGATCGAGGCACTTGCGCCAGTCAACGTACTGCTTGGCGTTGGGGAATCTCTTGGCGCCGAATGCGAGGTGCTCTTCGTTCACATCACACAGGGCGACCACATTCTCACTTGCGAGGGCGTCGAAATGCGCCTCGCCCCGCCCCCAGGTCCCGATCAGGGCGACGTTGAGCTTGTTGCTGGGCGCGCTGGCCCCGGAAAGCACGCTGCTGGGCACGATAAACCATCCGGTGCCAACCGCGGCGGTTTTGAGGAAGTCGCGTCGTTGCATGCTGTCTTCTCCTTTCGGCTGTGGGTTTCGGTTGCACATGAGAGCTTTGACCAGCCATAGTAACAGACAACGCCCACGCGATCAAGATCGCAAGGGATGATCGACGGTCTTTCCCCCTTGCGGATGCTGGGGATCTGAGAGCAAGCCGTCTGTTCCTTCGCCCTGTGCTTTTGCAGCAGGTCGACGATGGGGAGGATGCCGCTTCTGAGCAACAGTGGCCGCCCGGGACGAGCGACGGAGCCACGGCCGAGACGGCGGGGTTCGCTATGCTATTGCTTCGGCCCGTGCTGACGCAGCAGGTCGACGATTTGAGCGTGTGAATGCGGCGGAGTGACGGCCGCCTGGGGCAAGCGACGGCGCCATGGCCGAGGCCTGGGGAGTACTCCTTTGCTCCGCACCTCCATTCATACACCCCTATACGATAGGCCATTGTCAACCGCGATTTCAGCAGAATCGCCTTTGTTTTGCGACATCTTCTCTCTCCTCGGCATTCGTGTATTGCGTCACCGCCCGGATGTCAGCGTGATCGCGCCGGTTGCCAGAAGCTCACGCTGGCCATCATAAGCCCCCAGGGTATACAGGCCGGGGGCAAGGTCGGCGGGCACGTGGGCCTCCCACGTCGTCAAATCGGACCAGTCCAAGACCAGCGTCTGGCCCGTTTCCATCACACGGACCTCCTGCACATCGATCCATCCCCGCCCCCGGATCAGCGTGGACACCGCCGGCAGGACAGTGACGGCGGGGGTGGTGATGGCAAATGGGATGGGCATGCCGGCCTTGGCCACGAGCTGGCCCATGACATTTTGATTGCGCGCGTCGATATAATCGAGCCAGCCGGACCACCCCTGTTCAGGCAACAATTGCGCGTAGTGCGACGCCCATATGGACATGTACACCTTATTGAAGCTCATTTGCAGGAGCCCGTACACGTATCCATAGAAGGCATGCGCCCAAGTGGGCGTCTGGAGGAGCTTACGCAGCACGCCGTTGCTCTCCAGGGACCTGTCCTGCTGGTACGCGTAATCCAGATCGTGCAGGAAGAACAGGACTTTCTCATCGGTCGGGCGGAAATAGAAGATGGCATTGTGCTGCGAGTCGCTGACCCAGTTGTCGCCGATACCGGTAGTCGATCCCACGGCGAATGCGCGGAGCCACTGATCCACGTCGATCGTCCGGGGGATGGCTGACACAAACGCGCTGGAACTGAGGCTGAGGGTTCGCGTCAGCTCGATCACGGGACCATAGTCGTCCATATCCCGATTATTCTTGATCAGAAAGTGCCAGCGGTATTTCTCCTTGTCGGTCCCGAGGTAGTCGGTGACACTGCGGCCGTACACGCCGCCGCCCTCCTGGGGGATCTTGAGTCCTTCGGGATCGTTGCCCACGGTCTGGGCCAGGGTATAGACGAGCTCGTATTCAAACACGGTGCCGCTGCCGCCGTCGTCGCCGTAGGCCTCCTTGCAGTAGACCGGGCCGTAGCGCGCCAACTGGATTTCGACGCCGCTGCAGTATTGCTCCCTGGGGGCTATCAGATAGCCCAGGTCGTGGTACTTGGAGAACCCGCCGAAGCGATTCATGGCGGCGTGGAACAGCATCTCCCGCTGGCCGGTCTGCTGGCCGTCGGACCGATCGAATCCGACGGTGCGATGCACGCCTCTGAACAACCCCTCCGGGTTGAATTCCATCTGAAACCCGATGCGCGGGTCTTGGGGCCGGCCGTGCTCGCTGCCCTTGAGTCGGACTCCGATGTCGTAGTACACGTCCCGCTCATTCACGATCAGCGTGGCCCCCAGATGCTCGTTGCTCATCCGGTTGGTGGGCTCAAATAGGAAGTTGGTCTGCTCATCGCGCATGACGATGCGGTAGTTGAACACCCCCGTATTTCTTGGCGCGAACGGGCCCGTGGATTCGACCCGCGGCCACCTGGTGTAGGCGCCGGAATCGGTCTTCAAAACACGATACTGGGCAAACGACTCCTCTCCGGCCGTGGGGCAGCACGCACGGAAGCCCTGACCGTCCAGGGCCTCCACGTAGAACTGGACCAGGATGTGGCTGGGATGTCCAGGGATACGGGCGACAAAGCGATCCTCCGAGCGGCTCATGTCGGTAGATTGCCACGAGCCATTGTCCGGCCGGTATCGCAACATGACCCCCGCAATGCCGTCGGGGTCGCTGGCCTTGACCGACACTGTCACCGGCTCACCGGGTATGGGGACCACTGGCGTGTGCTGAAGCTCCGTCAGCGTTGGACCGATGTTCGGCTGATAACAGGAATTGCGGCATCCGGGGGTGCCCGACTTGGTCGGCGTGAGAAGAGTCGTAGTTTGAGCCAGCCGGTTGAAGAACAGACGCGTGTGCAGCAGAGAAGAGCCGCTGATCCACCTGGCCCGGAATCGGACCTCGACCTCTCGACCATTGCTGACCTGTGCCCCGTTGGCGAAGGTGGTTTCGGCATGGTTGTGCATATGCTCGGTAGGTCCGGTGGCTACCAGATGCAGCACCGGATTGCCCGGATCGTTCGGGTCGGCCTGGACGAAACTGTGGCGATGGCTGCCGATGATCCTCCAGTGGTCCAGTCCCTGGGAGAAGTCGCTGTTTTGCAGCAGCTCTTGCGGCCGTCCCGCTGGATCTTCGATGACGTGGATATCATCGATGAGGATTTCGCCGGCGTCCAGCAGCCCCATGACGAATTCGTGATAGATGTTGTCGTTGCCCACGGGGCTGGCCTGCACCACGCCGCGATAGGAGAACGACTGCCACGAGGATCGGGCCGATTCGTCGCTGGCGCCCCAGGCCGATCCGCAGTTGTTATCTGCCCGGGGATCGCGCAGTTCCAGGCTGCTGCCGCCGCCGTCCGCTGCTCCCGGCCAAGTCCCCCCGTCATAGTAGCGCACTTGGTCAACGGGATTGCCCCGGGCGTCCAGGAGCCTCAGCTCCTCGCCATCGTCGGACAGCCGACCCTCGAAATCTCCGAAGATCGGAACATCCGGAAACAGCGACGCGAGGGATGCCCGGTCCCGGGCCACGACTAAGTACTCGCCCGCCGCCAGGGAAGTCCCTTCGGGGAACGTATAAGAGATCCCCTTGTTGAACCTCCAGCCGGAAAGGGTCACCGACTGTGTCCCCTTGTTGTAGAGCTCGACCCACGTCTTGGATTTGTCGTCCACGGTGGCGGTCGATGTAGCGTCGCCCTCTGTCGCTTCGAGTGTGGCCTGGAAAAGCAGGTCTGAGCTGTCGCGACTGATGTTGTGTCCCTCGATCGCCAGGATGTTGGGGCCGGGCCTCACGCGGGATAGACAATCTGACACGTTGAAGCTCTCGTAGCTGACTGCGGCCGCATCATCATGGCTGGCGGAGGCCGGGGCATCCCAGGCCGTCGAGGCAGACATATTGGCGCTGGCGATCAGCGTGCCGTTGAGGAAGGCCAGAAAGCCGTCGTCATATCGCAGCTTCAACACCAGTGTCGCCAGTCGAGCGGGATCCGTGACCTCAAAAGGGATGCGGATGTAGACGGCATTGGCGCGTCCCTGCATCTGGGCCCGGACGTCCGTAACAATGTAAGGTTCATATCCTGAGCCGGCCTCGTAACCGACGCCGGTGCCCTCGCCCTGGATCCAGGGGCGATCGTCAAACGGTTCGGAGCCCCCGGTCCACTGTCGCCCCAGGCTGTCATCCTGGGGGACCAGCACCTTCGTTTTGGCCTTTTCGTCAAACAGGGACAAAGCTTGGACCGTGCCGGACCGGGGCACTCGCGGGGGATGGTACATGATCTCATTGATCACGATATCCGTACACAGCTCAACCGTATTGGCCTGTCCCGGAGTAGGACGTGCAGGAAGAAGCCACGGCCCCGTCCCGGCGGGATGTCGGCCGGTCACAATACTCGAGACCCGTACGGCGTCGGACACGCGGCCATTGGCCAAGCCCAGGAAAAGCCGGTCTCCCGGCACCGGTGCGAATCCCAGATCACTTTGCGTGACCACGATATACTCGCCGGGGTCTAGGACACCATCCTCGAATGTATATACGGAATCCCGGGAGCCCTGTGTCTCGATCCAGGCATCCCCTATCGTCAGTGGTTGGGTTCCGACGTTGACGATCTCCAGGAAGAAGGGGGCGTCCCCGGCGGGACAGACTTCATTGAAACGCAACGGACGGATCGGCGGCGCGCCATCTTCGAAATTGGCCGCACCGGGCGTGCCATTGGGCTCGTCGCTCCAGGTCCACTGGGACGGCGTCTCGCTCTCGCGCCCGGGATCCATTTTGGCCAGGCTGACGCCGGCGCCATCCGGCGCCACGGGCCAGTTGCCGTCGTCATCGTAGCGGACCCGGTTCATCAGACGCCCGCTGTTGTTCACCAGGCGGATTTCTTCCCCCCCGTTGGAGAGCTGTCCACGGAACGGCCCCAGGACCCGTCCCGCGATCCCTCGCAGGCTGCCCTGGATCGACGACGCGACGACCACATACGAATTCGCCGGAAGGATGGTCCCCTTTGGGAATACGTACTCGACGGCTCCGGTGAGCGACCAGCCGGACAGGTCCACATGGGTCCCCATCTGGTTGTGAAGCTCGATCCATTCCGGCTCCTCGGCCCGCGGGTGATACATGATCTCATTCATCACAACCACGCTGTCGGCGATCAGCAGACTAGGCAGACAAAGCTGCAATGCCAGTGCCAGGAACAGGCCGACGTGGTCTCGACGGCCGGAACTCTTGTGGTGCAAGATCGATTGCCGACTACTGCCGCTCATCGCCGCTTCAGCCGTCTTTTCGTTTTCGTCCTCCGGAATCTATCCACCATCTCTATTGTAGATTATTCACGTCGGCGCTACAATAGCAGACAGCACTTGTTCTGCGACAAGCTGACAAGAAATGGATTCGTGCATCGTTCCACGAAGCCGTGTTCCAGGGGAGCAGCTATATGAACGAGAAAAGCAGGTTGCGGCGAGGTTTCACGCTCATCGAGTTGTTGGTCGTTATTGCCGTGATTGCCATTCTCATGGCCCTCTTGTTGCCCGCCTTGAACCGGGCACGAGAGCAGGGCAAACGGATGGTGTGCCTGAACAATACGAAGACGCTCGCCTTGGGGTGGATGATGTATTGCGAGGAACACGCCGGCAATATGCCGCAGGCCCAGGCGGGACCGACCAGCGGCTGGATCCTGAACCCTTCCGGCAGCAGGCCGCTTGACGCGCCGCGAGACACTCAGTTGGAGGCGATCAAAGGGGGGCAGCTCTTCAAGTACGTTCAGAATGTCAAGGTGTACCGCTGTCCCGTGGCGAGAAGCACAGAGATGCGAACGTACAGTTGCACCCACTCGATGAACGGGGCGAGTTTCGACGGCGGCCCCGTGGCCAAGAACCTGTACAAGGTCAAGCAGCCTGCTTTGCGTCTGACCTTTCTGGATGACTTCGGGGAAGACTGGGATGCGGCCTGGGCCGTCTGCTGGAGGCGGCCGGCGTGGTGGAATCCGATTCCCGCCCGCCACGGCGCCGGCACGGTCATGTCCTTCGCCGACGGGCATGCCGAATGGTGGGCCTGGAAGGACCAGCGCACCATCGAGCTGATGGCGAAATGGGACTGGGCGAGCCGAGGCGATAATCTCAACGTTGTGCAGGAGGGAAATCCCGATTTGATGCTGGTGCAGAAGGCGGCATGGGGCGAGCTCGGCTACACGTACCAGCCCGGATCCTGAGAGGTACAAAAAGCGATGCACGTGCCCCTTTTTGCCGGTGTGGTCTGTTTGACCACGCCGACGTGCAGCGGCGCTGCGGGCACTTTGCCCAATCATCGGCATTCATGTTTGGGTGGGCACTTTGAGCCCAGCCTCGTGCGAGCTGAGACAGGCGCACGGAAATCAAAAGCTGTGTCATTCTTGCATCAGTCGCCAGCAGTGAACCACTTGTTGTCCGATTGGCGGAAGGGTCTTGAACGTGTGCCGGCAGCAGTGATTTCGTTTATCGTGGTGGCTGCATCTTCATGGACCGCGACAAACGGGTGCGTCGCGCGTTCCTGAACCGTGGACGAGGCTGGGGATTCGGCTTCAGAATACAAAAAGAGGGAAGGCTTCAGCAGCACAACAGACCATTTCAAATCAAGGCAGGGGAAGTAGAAGCGGGGCTCTGTTCGTCAGTTAGGAAGCCATGGCCGAGGCTGGAAATTCGCTACTCTTTCGCCCCGTGCAGCAGCGGGTCGGCGGTGGAGGCCGCCTGGGACGAGCGACGGAGCCGGGGCTGGGGATTATTCCTTCGGTCCGTGTAGCAGCAGGTGGGCGATAGAGGTGTGGCGGTTACTGTGACTGTGGGCGCCCGGGACGAGCGACGGGGCGGTGGCCGAGGGCCGGGGGTTCGCCTACTCCTTGGCACGGTGCTGGCGCAGGAGGTCGGCGATGGAGGGGTGACGGATGAGTTGGACTCATGGACGCCCCGGACGAGCGACAGCGAGGACCCGTGACAAAGCCTGCGGATGAACGTGTCAGGGAGTCGGCAAGCGAGCCTGCCAGCGGATTGTGGCCGCAAATGAGCAGTGCGACAGGGAGCCGTGGTTAAACCCACGAGGCAGGGTGACTGTTCCTTGTGTCCTGTTTAGAATAGGGCGAGGTATACGACGCATTGGGCAGCGACCTCGCAGACAAGTTGCTGACCTAACGGGTATTGGAGGTTGGTTCCATCGCTGGAGAGCGCGGTTATGAACATCAGACGGGTACTTGACATGCTTGCTCGAACGGCCTTTTCGATTCTCTTTGGAGGGCTTTTCTACACGGGCTGGATGGCTGTCAGTATCCCAGTTTTCAAAGCAGAGTTGGGCAGGCCAGTCCTGACTGCCCTGCTCTGGTTGCTGGCACCTATTGCCACAGCGGTGGGCTTTGCGACCGGCGTGAAGATGTTCGAACTACGGCCTGGAGCAAGAAAGAGCAAGTTCGCCAATGTCCTGAAATGGTCCTTGGTGGGATGCGGAGTCGGGGCGGCGGTAGTTGTGTGGTTCGGACCCATGTTGATCGTTTTTGGGATGTTTATGGCTGGAGCTCTGAGTGTCGCCCTAAGGGAAGTGATGGGAGCACGCGGAGGGCCGCAGGCACGATGACCTACGACGGCATTTGTCGTATGTCCCGTTAGTCTGGGTACCGGACATGATGCCGATTCACCTGATGCCAAACGAATGATGGCCGCCCGGGACGAGCGAAGCGCTCAGCACCCGCTTCTTGCGTCGCTTTCCCTGCGGAACTCCTGGCTGCTGCCAGGGGACATTGGAAACATGATAAAACATCTGAGAGCGGGGTTCGGCGAGAGCAGAAGCGGGGGGAACCTAGCAGAAACGGGACTCTGTTCATCGGCCAGCCCGCCGTGGACGAGGCTGTGGGGTTCGCGCAACCGACGGTGACGTACTGGAAGGATGGCTGACCGGGACGAGTATCTGCTCTATCCGACCCTTCGTTTGATCTTCGCTGGGTTGCTGAAGAGGCTCACCCGCGAGGCAGAACTCGGTGGCAAGCGCAGCCGTACATGCGTCGGATCCCGAAGCCGGACGCATAGTATCCGGGTAGTGGGTCGGGAAACGGCAGGCTCACGTCGACAGCCATTGAGCAGGAAAGGGTACAAAACATGGCCGAACTGAAGATTGGAGACAAGGCACCGAGTTTCTCACTGAAGGACCAAGACGGCAAGACCGTATCACTGGCGGATTTCAAGGGCTGGAAGTTGCTCGTCTATTTCTACCCGAAGGCCGATACGCCGGGCTGCACGAAGCAGGCGTGCAGCGTCCGCGATGCTGCAACGGAGTTGGCGGAACACAACGTGGCGGCGGTCGGCATCAGTCCAGACACGCCCGCCCGTCAGAAGAAGTTCGACGGCAACCACCACCTGGGTTTTCCACTGCTCTCCGATCGGGATCATGAGGCGGCTCAGGCCTACGGGGCTTGGGGCAAGAAATCCATGTACGGTAAGACCTACGAAGGTATTATCCGATCATCCTTTCTGATTGATGAGAAGGGCAAGATCATCCAGGTCTCCTACAAGGTCAAGCCTGAGGAAACCGTTCCCAACGCGAAGAGGGCCTTGAATGCCGGTTGACGCTCTGCAGCGACGAACGGACGGGACGATGGGGCCGGCCAAGAGAAGTGACCTCAAGCGGAGGCTCTCGGCGCTCCTGGGCGGCGAAAGGCTGGGCATATTGTCCACCTGCGGGGAGCATCAGCCATATGCCAGTCTCGTGGCGTTCAGAGCCACGGACGACTTGTCTCACATTGTGTGTGTCACACCCCGCCCTACCAAGAAACATGCGAACCTTGCCGCCAATGCAAGGGTCGCGATTCTGGTCGACAACCGACCCAATCGGGCAAGCGATTTCAGGCGGGCCATGGCCGAAGGTGGGTTCTCTGTCTCATCCACGGACCCAGCAGATGGGTCGTCTTCGTGGTTCATGCTGATCCGAGTCTGGGAGCACTATGTTAATGACGATACACTGGATCACCTGTACGTAGCCTCTATGGTCAGGTTGCCTGTCAGCCCGCGCAGGCGGACGGACTCCTTGGCCGAATCGAAGTGCTCCCAAGGTCTACCATTGACGCGGACGCTCTTGATCGACAATGCCTTCGGATGGCGCAGCCGCAACAGCACTTCTTCCGGTGCCTTGCGAGACGGCATTCTCACCGTCGCCGTGATTTTCCCGTTGTCCACGTCGGACACGATTTCGTAATCGACCGTGCCGAAGTGCGTGGGGGCATTCCTTACCGAGATCCGCTTGCCCTGCTCCAGCCAACCTCGTGGGGTCGCCCTCGCCAGCCACAGGGAGCCACCTTCCTCCATCACCAGCATGTGCCTGAAACGTTCCAGGAAGCAGGACTCTTCGTAAATCTTGTCGGGCGGCCCACCGGTGGTATGTTCACGGAAAGTGTATTCGCCCGGCACGATGTCCACGGCATACTGGTTGAGCATCGAACGGATGAAATTCGGGACGTCATCTGCCGCCAAGTGGATATTTGCGTGGCGTTCCAGCCCGCATTGATATTGCCAACTGCCGTGTGAGAACCAGTGTTTCTCGGGATCGAAGTCTATGGTTCTGCTGTTGACCTTGGTGTTCTCCAGCAACAACCGGTCCTCCAGCACATCCAGATGCCCCTGCACGCGCCGGTCCGTGGGCGACAGAAGACCGCCGGGGCTGACCAACGGGTCGGCCGACTGCACCGTATCCCAATAAGTGGCGCCGACGTGCCCCTGGCATCGCCGCCAGCCCCATGCGCCCGCCGCGAAACCACGAACGTAGGGAGCGAATGGGATGAAGGAGTGGTAGGTTCCGTCGCGGGTGGGCACAACTGGCGACAGCGTGATGGAGCGGTCAATTGCCATCACCAGGTCCTTGCGGTAGGCCTCCGCCTCGGCAGCCATTTTGGCGCCCTCATCGGGATCGATCAGGACCAGCAGTTCGGCAAATCGCTTGACGGCGAGCCAGTAGTAGGCCTCAGACTCATAGAACTGCATGTGCATCCGCTCGCTGTCGGGGGTTACGACGTGTGCCGGTTGCAGACCGTTGCTCCAGAGCCGCTGGCCGCCAGGAATCACGCTGGCGAGCAGTTTCCGCTGGCGCAAGATCCACTGGGCGTTGGCCCTCATGCGCGGGGCATTGGCCTTCAGCCAGTCCATATCGGCGGTCAACCGGAAATGCTCGATGAGCGTGAACATGATCGCGCCCGGACCCATGGAATGCACGCCGTCCATGTGCCCGCCTGCCCCCGGGATGCCCTCGGCGTGAGTGAGGCACCCGTTGCCATCGGAGAAATGCCCCAACGGCCGATCTGGCAGGGCCCAGCCATGATGCCCGCCGGACCCAGGGACAATTTTGGGCTGAACGGGCAAGGCGAGCCACTGGTCGAGACCATCGGCTGCCTCCTTGTGCATGCCTTGAAGATCCAAGGCGTGGAGAATCATGTATGTCTCTGAAGCAAGAATGCCAAAGGGATAGTCGTTGAAGCGCCACTTCCCGTCCGGGTTCTTCGTTGACCTTCGGAGGACGTGCCACGCGCCCAGCTTCCACTGGGCAGTCAGCCTGGCATCGGGCACGTCCACCTGCATCGGCGGCTGGAATTCGGGTGTAGGATGGTCCGGCAGAGCCTCACCCGGATGCATCGCCGTGGCCGCTTGCTCCCAGGTCTGTTCAGAATGCGCTCGTACGCGCTGCCGAATCGTCTTAAGGCCCTTCGATTCCAGTTCCTTCAGGAACTGGCGGGCTGTCGTTGCCGTGGACTGAAGGCTGAAGGGCGGCTCTGATGGGGCCGGCAGCGGCGATTGGGCCGCGGTGGAGCAGAAGCACCACACACCCGCGTTACCGTAGGGATCGCCGTGCGGATTGCCGTCGTGGATGCTGTCCAAGACGTCATTTCGCAGGTCCCAGATTTGTCCCTGGCCGTCGATCTCCGTGATCTTCAGGTCAACGAGCGTGGTGTCACAGACATGGTTGCCGTCCTTAGCACCTACGCGCAGCATCAGGACATCACCGACCTGTACCGCCACGGCGGAGAGCTTTTCCGAGTCAACGTCTGGGGGGATTGGTTGAGCGCCACCGGTGTTTGTGGCTCCCTGTGCCAAAACTTGCCATTTCGTCTCGCCGGCCTGGACAACGGACCACTCGATGCCATTGCCGCCTTTTGCGTCAGCCATCGCCACTTTTCCACTGATGCCGACGCGCCCCTGGATGGGGCTGTGCCAAGCGACGGCCACGTCTTGGTCGGGCGACGGATGCATCGCCACACTGCGAGCAGGCAATGTGAGGCTGCCAGATACTCCCGGCTCATGGCCTGGGTTGACGCCAAACCAAGGCATGCCGTTCAGGGACCAGCCATGGACCCCGGGAACCCCCGGAAAGGCGTCGGTCTTGTGGCTGAGGGTCTGCATCGCTGGCACGGCCGGCGTCGTCGGTGCCGGCGGGCCTGACGCAGCTTGAGACTTGGCGGTGGCGCGCACAAAGAAGCCATACTCGGGGGCGAGGATCGGCCCCATCTCCAGGTCGGAGACCTGGAATGAGAAGCTGCCGGATTTCGTCCAGACGGTCAGGATGGTTCGGGCAACGTCCTCGGGCTGGGCATGATAGGGCCACACTCGCCGCCAGCGCGAGGTACCGATGTAGAGCACGCTCATTTGCACGCCACGGTGAGCGTCGGCGTTCTTTGCAGATCGCCAGGCGTTCGGGCTCACAATCGTTGTTCCGGTGTCGTCGACAAGCGGCTTCACTGGGCCGAGGATTCCGTTATACGCCTCGACCTTGCCGTCGTATTGTGGGCTGGCTGTCGTCTCATCAAAGCCCCATTCGATTTCGATTTCGATCCACTTCCACGCATCGGAAACAACGGCATGCAGCTCAGGCACTGCAAAGGCAGAGGCATCCTTCTGGCCGCGCACCGCGGCCACCACGCCCCACGTGTCCACGGGGATCGAATAGACGTAGGTGTGCTTGTCCGGCGACACATCGGGCTTGCTCGTTTCCTGGACCGTACGCGGATTCCACCAGGTATGCGCCGTAGCATCGGTCGCGTCGAAGTAATACAGGACGACCTCATCGGGAGCTGGCCAGCTCTTGGCATCCGCCGGCCATGACAGCTCAAGACGCCGCACAGGCCGCACCTCTTCCCACAGCAGCCCGCAGAGAACCTTCTTGACCGCCGGGGCATTCACGTCCACTGGCCTGTCGAAAGGGAGGCTCGCGTACTGCATCAAAAGGATCCAACTCTCCGGCGGGTTTGTATCCGCCTTGCGGTCACCTCGGTAGGAGTAGGCACTTGACGCAATATCGGCTGGCTGCCCCACCAGCCCAGCCAACTCCACGCTGTCAGCATTCGGTGTCTTAGACTCGTTCGCCGCACGCGCAGACGGGGCCAATACCAACGCTAGGCAAACCGTGAAGACGCTACGCACCGGTGCCGCGTTGAGGAAGGCTGCTTTCTTCATCCGGGATCTCCCATTTGACTTCATAAGTGGTGCTCCTGCACGGTACACGTCCTATGATACCCAAGCACTGCATCCGATTTCAATCGTTCTGGTCATCAGACCTGGCCCGTCCCTCCGCTGGAATCTGTCCTTCAGCCGCAAAATCTGGCATTTCATTGCTTTTGATGATGTGCGGATCTACAACCGCACCGTGAAACCGTAGGAAGCGGTGATTCCTCTGCTGAAAGACAAGGACTGACGGAGGGACTGCACTTTGTCCGGCGGTCAAGCCCGTTCCCCACACTCCGGTCTCGATCACGCAACACTCCTTCCTCCAACCAGATACTCCCGGCTGTGTTCAATAACTCTGTCCGTTTGCGCCGAGACATCCTGCACGTAGCGTGTTGCCATCTCCAGATTGACATGGCCGAGAAGCCTCTGGACGGCGAAGGGATCTCCTGACCTGGCAGCCAGCGTCGCCGCTGTCCGACGCAGCGTATAGAAGCCTGTGCCGTTGGGGGCATTGATCTTCGTCTTCTTCAAGAGCCGCGCGAACATCGAAGTGATGGCGTTGACGGTCGTATACTTCCTGCTGCCGTCGTCTTGAGTCCTCGCTTCCGTTCGGACCCAGGGATGGCCCTCTGCCGTATAGAAGACCAAGGGCCCTGACCGTGGTACTTCTTGCATCGCCCGGATTGTCTCGGGCCACAACGGCAGATTCCTTGGGACTCCCGTCTTGTTCCGGGCGAGCTTGACTCTGTTGTGTTCGAAATCCAGGTCGTTCCATTCCAGCCGAGCGCAGTCTGTACAGCCAAACCCACAGTTGAGACCCAACCATATCATCGCCCGCATCTTGGCGTTGGCCGCAGCGAGCAGCTTCGTGATCTCCTGCGAGCTGAACGTGAATCTCTCCTGATGAACGATCTTGCCTCTGGAGACCGCATCAATGTTCGGGATGTGTTCGAGGATATCATTTCTTCTGGCCCAGTGGAACATGGCCTTCATCACGCCGATGTGAAGATTCAATCGATGGGCCGAGCTATATTTGCCCTGGAGCCTCCTCTTGTAGCTCTGCAGATCCAAGGTGGAGATATTCCTTATCTTCCGTCCTTCGCCTAGGAGCCTGTCCGAGTAATCGTTGCCTGGGCAAGAGATCGTGTTATACTGCGGTGTGTTGCAGATGAGGGGTGCCACGTTTTCGGAGACTCACGGATGAGCAAGACCTATCGATCCTGGAATCC
>Ga0315281_10002202_pt1 | contig 28956 bp, 27 predicted proteins | sample YL17G07_0_MG_FD_204540 | JGI IMG/M metagenome (GOLD analysis project Ga0315281, IMG submission 204540) | Sediment microbial communities from Yellowstone Lake, YNP, Wyoming, USA - YL17G07_0 | ecosystem: Environmental > Aquatic > Freshwater > Lake > Sediment | place: USA: Wyoming | collected...
CAGCGTATGCGTCCCGGCCGAGCCGGAAAGCCCGCTGCCGCGGAAATCCCAGAAGACCACGGTGCGGGACGCCGCCAGGTCCAACCATGCGGCCCGCCACTGTGGTTCTTCTCCCGCCTCAGTAGCGACATCCGGAGACACGATCCACCGCAATACGAGCAGCGGCGGGCCGCTTCCTACAACGGCATAGGCGATGCTGACGCCGTCCGAGGTCGTGCAGTAGCGGATCTGCGGTTCCATGCTCATTCCCGCCACCGCACTTCGTACACCCGCACGGCGTCGCCGACGCCTTTCATCGCCTGCTCGCCGCGATCCTCGAACTCCACCCCAGCCGACGTGCGCGCCAGCTCGCGCACCGTTCCGGACACGAGGATCTCGCCCGGCGCCGACAGCCCGCAGACGCGCGATGCGATGTTGACCGCACCGCCGTAGACGTTGCCTTTCTCGTGGATCACGTCACCGGCGTGGAGCCCGACGTGTAGCTGCAGTTCGCTCTCGGCGCTGAGTTCGATGCAGCGGCGGGCAGCGGCGATCGCTTGCGAGGCCGACGTGAACACGCCCATGACGCCATCGCCCAGCACCTTCCCCTCGACCGGCGTGCCACCTGACTCCCGCATCGCCGCGCGCATCCCTTCGTCGAGCGTGCGCGATGCTGTGCGGAACGCCACGTCGCCCATGCGCTCCGTGAGGGCCGTGGAAGAGACGATGTCGCTGAAAAGGATCACGGCAGTGCCCGTCGCTGTGGCCACGTGGCGTGGCGGCGACGAGGGCGAGGCTGGTTCCAAGAACGCGCCTATCAGTCCGGCCCACTGCTCGTAGTTCGGGTCGGTGTACTGCCGGAATTCCGCCCCTGGGATCTTCGCGGCGATCCGCTGACAAGCGCGGGCGGGGATGAAGGTCGGCTCGTTTCGCAACACGAGCGTCGGTTGACGCACACCCGCGAGAAGTGCGCTTACGTCGATGGTCCACAACAGTCTCGTGTACTGAAGGCCCACTGAGGGATCTACCCACTGGGCTACGGCCCTCGCCGTCGCTTCGACCCACGAACTGTCCACGTCCCAGCCGCCGAGGACGCGCATCAGCGTTTGCGTGTACACGGCCCAGTCGGCCTCGGCGAGCGCCAAGCCCGTCCGGCCGTACGGCGTGTCTGCCAGCTCACGCATGTTCTGAGACGGCGACTCGACGACAAGGTGCGTCACTCGCTCAGGCATGCGGGCAGCGAGATGAAGGGCGGTCGAGAACGCCAGCAGATTCATGTCGGCGATCACGGCAAATCGGTCGAGCTTGGCGGCTTCGACGACGGCCTCGGCGTCTATCAGCAACGTAGCCGTGGACACGTCTGTCACATCGCGCTCGGACATGCCGGTACCGCGCGCATCGAACATGATCAGGCGAAAGGAGCGCGCTAGTCCCCCGTAGGAGACTTCGCTGATCGCGAACACTTCCTGAATGTGAGAGAACGGAGTTGGCTGGAGAAACAGCACGGCAGGCCCCTGCCCCGCCTCGCTCCACGCGATGCTGACGCCATCCGAGGTGGTGCAGTAGCGGACCGTCGGTTCCATGCGGGGATTATGCGTGATCGGGGCCCGCTGGGGATATGGGTCTGGCGAGCGCAGCAGCAGCGTCAGACCGAGCGGAGATAGGCACGATAACTTTGCCGCTTACGCTCGATGTCCCACATCTGGTGGCACAGCGCATGGGCTCCGGCGGCTTAGGAAACCACTGCTCTATCCTCTGAGCTACGGGGGCGCGGGCGCAGTATATCGAGCCTAGTGCCGTGCGATGTTAGTCCCGCCAGTGACCAACCGCTGCACCTACAATTACCCGTTTACGATCGGCGATGTCGTCACGTCGCTCATCGATGCGGTCTCCGTATCGAGCATCCGCACGAGTTCTCCGGTTGTTGCTTTCAGGCGTTTCCGTTCCTCGATCAGCGGCCTGACGGGCTCTAGGCGGCGTGGGTACGCCGGTGCCCCCTGCCACCGCTCCCGGGCCGTTTGGCGGCGCTCCCGGCGCGACGGCGGACTCGCGACGTGACTCCATGTGCCCAACGGCACCACCTCCAGAGGGCCATTGGGCACATGAACTCTGCTCAGCGACATGATTGCATCTGTGTAGCTCGCCGCACGGTGGCGTGCGCGGCTTCACGTCGTGGAGCGGAGGGAGGCCCGATGGCAAGCAGCAGCTACTGGGATCGATTCGAGCGCCAGCGCGTGTCACGGAGGCGCGTGCTCGCAACCACGGGCACCGGCGCCGCCGGATTGCTGCTCGCGGCGGCGTGCGGGGGCGGCGGGTCGTCAAGCACCAACACTCCGGCCGCCGGTGGCAAGACGCCTGCCGGGACCACACCGGCCGACGCAGGCCCGCCGAAACTGGGCGGGCGCTACAAGGGCGTGGTCCAGGGGGCATGGGGGACGATCGACCCCGTCGTGTCCGTCGGCAACTCTGTCGGCATCATGCCGAAGTTCTACAACACGCTGATCAGCCGGTCGAACGTTGACCCGAAGTTTGTCTTCTACGACCTGGCGCAGTCCTTCGAGCAACCGGATGAGTCGACCTTCATCTTCAAGATCAGGCCCGGCGTCAAGATCGCGCCGAACAGCCTGGGCATCCCGGAGCGCGACATGGACGCGCTGGACGCCCAGAAGTGGATCGAGCGGATCCGCGCGCAGAAGGACTCGATCCTCCGCAAGTTCACCGAGCCGTGGGTCGACTCGGCCCTCGCCAGCGGCGACACGTTCACGCTGAAGACCAAGGGTCCGTACGCGTATGCGCTCAGCACGATCGGGCGCGCGCTGGGCGGCTGCATTCCGCCGCGCGAGACATACGAGAAGAACATCGATCTCAAAGCGCAGGGCGCGGGCGGCGGGCCATACATGCTCAAGCCCGGCTCGTACCAGGAGTCCGGCTCGGTCTCGCTCGACCGCAACCCGAACTACTACCGGAAGGACGAAAAGTCGGGCCTCAAGCTGCCGTTCGCGGACGGCCTCGACGTGTCCCTCATCACGGACCGGCAGGCACGCAAGACCGGGTTCCTCAGCAAGCAGATCTACGACTACGGCGCACAGGACGCGGCCGAGGCGAAGGATCTCGTCAGCCAGAACAAGGACCTGTACATCCAACGTTCGCCCAGCTTCACGTTTATCGCGTTCAGCATGAACCCGACGCGCGATCCGTGGAAGGATGACCGCATCCGCAAGGCTGCCCTCCACGCCCTCGACCGCAAGCAGTTCGTCGACCTGATCGTCGGCGAAGGCGAAGGGAAGCCCGACGGACTCGTGCACTGGCCCACGGGCCCGTACGCCTTCGCCGAAACCGAACTGGACCAGTTCCAGAAGTACGATCCGAAACAGTCGAAGGAACTGATCAAGGCGGCGACTGGCAACGACACGATCAAGGTGAAGATCACCTACCCGATCAGCGACATCCAGTTCCACAACAAGCACCTGCCGATCTTCCTCAAGCAGATGAAAGACGCGGGCTTCGATGTGCAGGAGGACCCCAAGGACTTCACCGGATGGCTCGGCGACTACACGGACGTCAAGTACGACGCGTCGCTGTCGCTGAACCAGATCTACGAGACGCCGGAGATCGCGCTGGACTGGCAGCACTCGCTGGGTCCGGCGGGAGACAGCCATTTCGCCATTGGCGTCGGTGCCATTCACCCGGAGGTCGATGCCGCCATCATCGACTCGAAGAAGGCGAAAACCCTGGAGGACCTGATAGCGAGGGTGCGCGCGGCCCAGAAGGTCGCGTATGAGGCCGGCCCGTCATTCCTGCCCATCATGTCGTGGTACGCCTACACGAACTACTGGAACTTCGTGAAGAACACCCACGTGCTGGGCGACACCGGCACATTCCTGAGCGACACCTGGCTCGATCTGTAACGGAGCGGACGTGCAACAGTACATCGCCCGGCGCGTGATCCAATCGATCGGCATGCTCGTGGTGCTGTCGATCCTCGTGTTCTTGCTGCTGCGGCTCGCGCCGGGCGCCGATCCGGCGCGCATTCGCTGCGGGCTCACGTGCACGGACGATGGGTACCAGGGGATCCGGAAGGAGATGCGGCTCGACGACTCCTACTTCACCCAGTACATGCACTGGGCGAAGCAGATCGTCACCGGCAGCCTGGGCCACGACTGGAACGGCGGCACGGTCGCCGCCGAGATGCGCCGCCGCATGCCCGTCACGTTCGAGCTGATGGCCCTCACCATCGTTTCTACCATCATGATTGGCATCCCGTTCGGCGTCCTGTCGGCGCTGTTCCGCAATTCGCCCATCGACTTTGGCGTGCGATTCGGCGCCGCCCTGGGATTGGCGGTGCCGAGCTTCTGGATCGCGACGCTCGCACTCCTGGTGCCTCTGAAATACTGGGGCTACGCGCCGCCCATCACCAGGACGATCGGCTTCTTCGACAACCCCTCCGACAACCTGAGGCAGTTCATACCGCCCGCGCTCATCCTCGGCGCGGTCTCCGCGGCCCAGGTGATGCGGCTGACACGCTCGGCGATGCTGGAGGTGATGTTCAAGGATTACATCCGGACCGCCCGCGCGAAGGGGCTGGGCGAGCGCACCGTCATACTCCGCCACGCGCTCCGAAACTCGCTGATCCCCGTGACGACCGTGATCGGCCTGCAAATCGCCGGTGAGCTGGGAGGCGCGGTGATCATCGAGAACATCTTCAACTTGCAGGGGATCGGCAACTACACGCTCGATGCGCTGATCCGCAAGGACTTCATGGTCACGCAAACGATGACGATGTACATCGCCGTGATCGTTGTGAGCGCGAACCTGCTGGTGGACCTCGGATACGCCTGGCTCGACCCCAGGATCCGGTACACGTAGATATGGAACTGTCGGACCGACACCCGGCTATCGCGAGCGCGCTGGACTGGACGCTGCCGAAGGTGTCCCGCCGGCACCGCGTCTGGCGTATCGTCCGCGACAACCCGCTCGGCATGGTCGGCCTGGGGATCGTGCTCGTGCTCGTGCTCGTGGCGGTCTCCACGCCGTTCATCGCGCCCTATTCGCCCGATGACCTCCTCGTCGGGCCCAAGCTGCTCGGCCCCACCGCCAAGCATCCGTTCGGCACCGATGACCTCGGGCGAGACATGCTGAGCCGCGTCATGTACGGCGCGCGCATATCACTGATGGTCGGCCTGCTCGCCGTGGTCTTCGGCACGCTGGCCGGCACGGTCGTCGGCATCGTGGCGGGATACGTCGGCGGCATCGCCGATGCCATCGTCTCGCGCATCGTGGACATGATGATCGCGTTCCCCGCCCTGCTGCTCTTGCTGATACTGCGGCAGGTGATGGGCCCGTCCGCGCAGACGCTGATCGTCGCGATCGGCATCGCCATCATCCCGGGGGTGGCGCGCGTCGTGCGCGGCGAGGTCGTCTCGCAGCGCAATAACCAGTACGTCGAAGCGGCGGTGACGCTGGGCGCATCGACGCCGCGCATCCTCTTTCTGCACATCGCGCCAAACATCGCCGCGCTGGCGATCATCGTGATGACATCTCTGCTCGGCACGGCCGTGCTGGCCGAAGCGTCGCTGTCGTTCCTCGGCCTGGGCATCCCGAGCAGCGTCACGTGGGGCGGCGACGTCAACGCCGCGCGCCTCAGCCAGCACGCCACGATTGCCTGGGCGTTCTTCCCGGGCGCGGCGATCGCGCTCACCGTGCTCGGCTTCTCGCTGTTCGGCGACGCGCTGCGGGACGTCTTCGACCCGCGGCTCCGCAGCCAGCGATGACCCCGATCACCGGCGTGGCGAGTGTGCGGACGCTGTATCGCATTCAGGCGGAGAGGTGCACATGAAGATCATGGCTACGTTCGACCGCTCCACGTACGGCGAAGCGATCCTGCCGGTGCTGCAGCAGATCGCCGCGCTCCCCGACGTGACGTTCACCTTCCTCGCGGTGGCGGAACCGTTCCACGGGCAGCGGCAGCGCGGCCAGGCGCGCAAGCCCACGGCCATGGTCGTGCCCACGGGCGGCGACGCCTTCGTCGTCCAGCCGGGGCCGCAGAAGTTCGTCGAGACGAAGGACCAGGCGATCAGCCGCGAGATCCTGGAGCTCGAGGAGTACCTGCACCACATCGCGAAGCAGCTGCCGGAGGGGATCTCGTACACGGCAGAGGCGCAGGTCGGCGACCACCCATCGCAGATCATCATCGAGCGGGCGCGCCAGGAAGCGCCGGACGTGATCATCATGGCCACGCACGGCCACACCGGCCTCGTGCGCAGCCTCTTCGGCTCGGTGACTGAGGACGTCGTGCGCGCCGGCGTTGCTCCGGTGCTGTTGGTGCATCCCGAGGACGTGAAGCAGCACCGCACGACCGCAGGCAAGTAGCGCCCGCAACGCGCCTCTTCCCTTGACCGCTGCGAAAACCGCAGCTGCGCCCCCCTGTCACGGCGTACGCACACGCGGAGATAATGCGCCGTGAACAGGGAGGGATTTGATGACCGCCACGGTGCAGCACGGGCCGGTCCGCCAGCGGATCACGGGCGAGCCGGCGATCCGCGTCGAGCGACTGAGCAAGCGGTACGCCAGCGGCACGCTCGCCAACGACGACATCAATCTCGTGGTGCCGCAGGGGAGCGTGCTCGGGCTGCTCGGGCACAACGGCGCGGGCAAGACGACGCTGGTGCGCCAGATCACGGGCGAGCTGCGGCCCACGTCGGGGTCCGTGCACGTGATGGGCGTCGACGTGATCGCCGAGCACACGCGGGCCCGGGCGCTGATGGGCGTCGTGCCGCAGGAGGCCGAGCCGTTCGACCATCTTCGCCCCGCGGAGCACCTGGCGTTCTTCGGCCGGATGCGCGGCATGTCGCGCGCTAACGCGCGGCGCCGCGCTGATGAGCTGATGTCGATGCTCGGGCTGGCGGAGCACAGCCGGCAGGTGGCGCGGCAACTCTCCGGCGGCCTCAAGCGCAAGCTGCTGATGGGCATCGCGCTGGTCGGCGATCCGCCGGTGCTGGTGCTCGACGAGCCCACGACTGGGCTCGATCCGCACTCCCGCCGCGAAGTGTGGGCGCTGCTGAACGAGCTGCGCAGCCGCGGCCACACGATCGTCCTGACGACGCACTACATGGAGGAGGCCGAGGAGCTGTGCGACGAGGTCGGGCTGATCAGCGCCGGGCGGATCTACGTGCAGGGCACGGTCGACGAGCTGCGCGCGCGCTGCCGGAATCGGTACAAGGCCACGTTCGAGGGCGCGGACGGCCGCGGCGTGGTGCACGGCCAGACATCGGACGAGGTGCTCTCGGAGCTGGCGCGCCGCGCGATCGAGACGTTCGCGCTGTCGAAGACAAGCCTTGAGGACGTGTACCTGGAGCTGACCGCCGCGGCGCTGGAGGCCTGATCATGCGTAAATTCGCGAGCGACGCGCTCGTCATCTTCGAGATCGAGGCGCTGAAGACGCGGGCGTGGTGGCCGTTCTACGTCATCTCGGTCGTGATGTTCCCGATCGGCACGCTCTACTTCGCCAAGTGGCTGATCCCGCCCGGCGCGGAGGCCCTGGTCGGCACGCGGCTCATGACGGGATCGCTCGTCTTCGCGCTGGGGCTGATGACGGTCAACAACCTGTCGCAGATCATGCTCTGGGAGCGCTTCAATTCGACACTCAAGCTCGTGATCACGTCGCCGGTGCATCCGCTCTCGTACGCCTCTGGCATCGTGTCGTTCGCCGTCGTGCAGGGGGCGATCACGGCGGTCGTGGTGCTGAGCTTCGCGCCGCTCGTCGGCATCGACATTCACCTGAGCTGGTGGCTGATCCCGGTGCTGTTGCTGACGTCGCTCTCGCTCACCGGCATCGGCATGGTCATCGCGACGTGGTCGCCCGGCCAGGAGATCGGCAACGTGCTGGCGAACATGGTGGGCATCATGGTGACGCTGCTGTCGCCGGTGTACTTCCCCATCGAGCGCATGCCGCACTGGCTGCGCTGGGTGGTGCGCTTCTCGCCGTACACCCATGCCGGCGAGGCGGTGGACCGGATCCTCTCCGGCCGCGGCGGCTTCACGACCGAGATAGGCTACCTGGCGCTGATCACGGCGGCCGGGCTGCTCATCGGCGTCGCCGGCCTGCGCTGGCGCGAGAACTGAGCCCGCAGCGCCCGGGCAGGCGCCGGTGGTCGTCGTTTAACAAACTCCGTCCAGTACCGAAACATCTTTGGCCTACGATGGCGACGCCTCCAACCACGGATGGCAGCAATGACCGCGACACGCCCTCGTCGCGGTTCTTGCTTTTCCGAACGTCGCTTCGGTGATCGCCGGCCGGCGGCGCGTCAGCGCAGATACAACGGCAGCAGCAGGTTGATGAACAGCCCGAGCACGAACAGCTCACCCGCCCGCTTGTTGAAGTAGAACGCCGCCGAGACGTACCAGAGCGGCCACAACGGGTAGTCCGGCGGCGCTTCCTCGGGCGGCGGCTGCTGGTACACGCCGAGCACCTTCACCAGCCTCGGCAGCGCCAGCGCCACGAGCGCCACCCACACGCCCAGCACACCCGTCGCGATGAGCACCGCGACCGCGACGTAGAAGCTCAGCATGATCGCCTGGTTCAGCCGCCTCGACACCCCATAGCCCAGGATCACCGGCAGCGTCTTGATCCCCTTCGACCTGTCGATGTCGAACTTGTCGAGGTGCTTGCCGACCAGCACGCTCATGACGATGAGCGAATACGGCAGACACGCCGCCCACACCCACGCCGGCAGCTCGCCCGCCGCCACGAAGTACGTGCCGCCGATCATCAGCGGCCCCCAGACGATCAGCACGCCGATCTCGCCGAGGCCGCGACGCTTCAGCACGATGGGCTTCGCCACGTAGAAGACGCTGATGAACAGTCCCGCGAGCGCGAACAGCAGCACCAGCGGCCCCCGCTCGACCGCGAGGTACAGCATGATCGCGGCATCGATCGCGTTGGCGATGAGGATCGCCGTGATCAGCCCGCGCTTCGTGGTCAGGCCGGAGAGCAGGGGGTGCGGCGCGTACTGCGCGCGCGGATACGCCATGTCATCGACGCCGCCCTCGACGTCGAAGTAGTCGTTGATCATGTTGTTGGCGGCGTGCGCGGTGACGAGCCCGAGCATCGCCAGCGCGAAGAACCACCAGTTGACATCGACGCCCGCGGTCTGCGCGGCGAGGAGGCCGCCGATCAGCCCCGACGTGTACGTCATCGAGAACACGGCCGCGCGCGTGATGATCAGCCATTTCGAGACGGGGTCCATCGTCGCGCCGCGCGGCAGGTTCGCCGTATTGATCACGGATCCCCAGTTTCGCAGCAGTCCGCGGAACCCGCCCGGCCGCACGCCAGCCGCCGCAACGTCACTCATCGCCGCACGTCCTCCTACTCTGCCGCGCCGACGCGAGCGGCGCTGACACGGGCATGCTGCCGGAGGCGGCAGCGTGGCGCGAGTGCCATTCGGCCCGCGGAGCGCGGTGCGTCTGGCGCACTGCGGCGGCGCGCCTCCGCCCCTTGGCGAGGGGCACGTGTCCGGTCACGCCTGCCTCGGCTCGCACAGGAAGCACAGGTAGCGCGGCTGGACGGTACATATCCATCGGCACGCGCCAAACGGCCACGCCTTGCGTAGATTGGATCGTGAATCGGGCCAGCTTCTCCCTGACTCTGATCCGATTCGCGCCGGCGCTTCGGATGGCTGCACATCCCGGTGAAGGAGGGATGCCCGGTGCCCCTCTCCAGGAGGAAGCTCCTTCAATCTCTCGGCGCGGTCGCCGCGCTGGCGCTGACTGGCAGGGCGGGCTGGTCGGCCATCGTTGGGCGAACGATGCGCGGCACGGCCAGCGCGTCGGGCACCACGGCGAAGGCTGAGCACCAGTGGGCGGCGGTGATCGACCTCCGCCGATGCGACGGTTGCCGGTACTGCACGGAAGCCTGCCAGACCACGCACTTCCTGCCAAAGGAGATGGAGTGGATCAAGGTCTACAACGTCAAAGACAGCAACGGGAACCGTCTCTTCATGCCGCGGCTCTGCATGCAGTGCGAGAACCCTCCCTGCCTGAAGGTCTGCCCCGTGGCGGCCACATTCAAGAACCCGGAAGGCATCATCCTCGTTGATCAGGATCGCTGCATCGGCTGCCGCCTGTGCATGGCGGCCTGTCCGTATGAGGCGCGCTACTTCAACTTCTCGGAACCGCCGCGGCCTTCCGGCCCCGCCCGTGACCCCATGCCGGAGTTCCCCGTGCCGCAGCGGCGCGGGACGGTGGGGAAGTGCGTCCTCTGTGTCCACTACGTGCAGGAGGGCAGGTTGCCCGCCTGCGTCAACGCTTGCCCCATGGACGCGCTCTACATCGCCGATCTCAACACGCGGGTGATGACCAACAGGTCGGGCGAGACCTACGAGATGTCGCGGTATCTGCGCGAGAACGACGGCTTCCGCCTGAAGGAGGAGCTGAACACGAGCCCGCGCGTGTGGTACGTGGCCGGCCATGGACAGGCGCTCGATGGCGAGCGCTGGAGATAGCGCATGGTTGCCTTGCAGCACGAGCAACAGGCACGTCTCGAACAGACAGCGATGCGGCCGATCCTGCAGCCGGGAGAGTTCTTCTGGGCCGTGGTTATCGCGCTTTCGATCGTGGTGCTCATGGCGCTCGTCGCGTACCTCCAGCAGCTGCGGGAAGGGCTCGCGGTCACGGGGCTCAACCAGCGAGTCTCCTGGGGCTTCTACATCAGCGACATGGTGTTCTTTATCGGCATCAGCTACGGCGGCGCCATGACGTCGGCGATCCTGCGGCTCACGAACGCTCCCTGGCGGGCGCCGCTCTCGCGCATAGCGGAGACGATGGCGGTGGTGGCGGTGCTCGTCGGCGCCGTCTTCCCTCTGATCGACATGGGGCGGCCGGAGCGGATGGGGAACCTCTTCCTGCACGGCCAGGTGGGGTCGCCGGTGCTGTGGGACGTGGTGGCTGTGACCACGTACCTCGTGGCCGGCGCCATCTTCCTGTACCTGCCGCTGATTCCGGACATCGCCGTCTGCCGCGACCGGCTGGGGCCGGCCGGCGGGAAGCTGCGCACACGCCTCTACGAACTGCTCGCCCTCGGCTGGCAGAACACGCCCGAGCAGAAGCGCGCCCTGGAGTGGGGCACGACCGTCGTCGCGATCACGATCATCCCGCTGGCGGTGGCGGTGCACTCGGTGCTGGCGTTCCTGTTTGGCGTCACGTCGCGGCCGGGCTGGGACAGCACGATCTTCGCCCCGTACTTCGTCCTCGGCGCCATGTTCTCCGGCGTGGCCACGGTGATCCTCGCCGTCGCGGGGCTCCGCTGGGCGTACCACCTGGAGGAGTACATCGAGCGGAAGCACTTCGAATACCTGTCCTTCATCATGCTGACGCTGGGCGTGGCCTACGGCTACTTCATGTTCTCGGAGTACCTGACGGAGGGGTACAAGATGCACGAGGGCGTGGGCACGATGATGGAGCTGCTCATCACCGGCGATCTCGCGCCGTTCTTCTGGCTGTTCGGACTGGGCGGTCTCATCTTGCCCATCCTGCTGGTCGCGCTCCCGTTCACCCGGAACGTCTCCGGGATCACGGTCGCGGCGCTCGCCGTGGTGCTGGGCATGTGGCTGAAGCGGTTCCTCATCGTGGTGCCGGTGCTGGCGGAGCCGCTGATGCCGTCCGAGGTCGTCATCTACTGGCCGAGCCGGGTCGAGATCGCCATCACGGCGGGCGCCGCGGCCGCCATTCCGCTGCTGATGCTGCTCTTCTTCCGCGTGTTTCCGATCATCTCGGTCTATGAGATCGAAGAGATGGCTGAAGCCGAGGCCCGAAAGCTGGAAGCACCGGCCGAAGGCGAGGCGCGATAGCGATGAGCGCGCTCAAGCTGGCCCTCGCCGTTGCCACTCCGCTGATCATCCTGATCGCGCTGGTTACGCACGCGGCGTCGGCGCAGACGCCGCCCAGGCAAGTCGTGCCCGTGGTCCTGGAAGGGGTGCTCCCGGCGCAGCAGGTGACCGGACAGCAAAGCGTGACGCTGGCGGCCCGGCTCCACGGTCCCGACGGCGCACCGGTCCGCGGAGAGACCCTGGACTTCTACGTGATCAACAGCGTGTTCGGCGAGCACCTGATGAAAGTCGGGCAGGCGCCGACCGACGCGACGGGCACCGCCGAACTACTCTACGAGCCTACCTGGGCGGGCGAGCACACGGTCGTGGTGCGCTACGGCGGCGCGGCCTACACACCGACCCAGACGACGTTCCGGATCAACGCCGCCGGGCCGGCGCACGTCCACGAAAACGCGCGCTTCGGGCTGGAGCCGGTGCGCGCCGTGGCGCCGCTGGGTGCCGCGCTGGCGATCCTGGCGGTGTGGGGCACGCTCGCGCTGGCCGTGACGCGCACCGTGCGCGGCATCCGCGCGGCGGCACCGGCCACGAGTTCAGCATTGCCGCTGGTGCGCATGCCGGAAGCCCTGAGCCCCGCTCCGCTGCGCCCGGTCTTGCTCGCGATCACGGTTGTGATGGCCCTGGCGCTGCCGATCGCCTGGTTCCAGGCGCGGGAGGGGAGTGCGGGGCCGCCCGCTCTCGCGGGCGCGCCGCTGGTACCCGGCGCGGAGCAGCCGGGCAGCGACAAGATCCTGCCGGCCGCGCTGCTGCGGTTTGTCCCGGCGATCACCACGGACGCGGCCGGTCAGCTCACGCCCGATTCCGCAGACCTGCCGGCCGACGTCGCGCTCCTGGGCGATCGCCAGTACGTCCTGGACACGAACAAGGGCCGGATCCTGACCGTCACGCCCGCCGGGCAACTCGCCCGCATGTTTGAGAGCGACCGCGACGGCGAGACGTCCCTGCTCGGCGCATCGGCCATCACGTCTCTCGACGGAGAGATCTACGTCGCCGGACCGCGATTCGGCACCGTCATCGTGCTGTCGCCCTTTGGCAAGATCGAAGAGGTCTTGAAGATCGAACTCCCCGCGGCCGAGCATCCGTTCCGGCCCGCCGGGATCGCCGTGACCGACGACGGTCAGATCTGGCTCAGCGACTCCAACAACCACCGCGTCGTGTCCGTCGATCGAAAGGGGCGCTTCCTCGGCTCGATCGGCAAGGGAGCGGCGGCGACGGGCGAGTACGGGCTCGATACGCCGGGCGGCATCGCGGTGGACGCGCTGGGCAACCTGTGGGTCGCGGACACGGGCAACCACGAAGTGAAGAAGTACTCGCCCAAGGGCGTCTTCCTGGCGGCGATTGGACATCGCGAACTGGCGAGGCCCGAGGCGGTGGCCGTGGACGACGCCGGCGACATCTTCGTGACCGACGATGAGCGCGCGGCAGTGCTCGCGTTCGGGCGCGATGGGGCGTTTCTCGGCTCCTTCGGCAACGACGCCACCGTCGGGGCGCAGTCCCCGCCGCGGCTGCAGTCTCCCGCCGGAATCGAGGTAAAGGGGACGACCGTGTACGTGATGGACCGCCTGTCCGGGCTATTCATCTTCAGCGTTGGCGCGGCCAGTGCGCAATGAGCGAGGGATCGTGATGCATCGCCGCCCGCGCGCCGTAGGCGTGGTGCAGGGAGCGTGGCCGTGCTCGTGAAGAAGGCACCGGTCCTCGCCGCGCTGGCGGTGCTGGCGGCCGCGATCTGCGTGCTGCTGTTCGCCGGTCCGCGCAGCGTCCTCGGCGAACAGCGAAAGGTGTCCGGTACCAAGCACGACGTGGCGATCCCGGGCGCGCCCGTCTGCATCAACTGTCACATTCCCTACGACCCGAAGGCCGAGGTGCTCTGGGCGACGAAGCCCAACACCAGCGGCGCCTTCTCCGGCCTCAGGCCCCTCTGCTTCAGCTGCCACGACGGCACGGTGACATCGATCGGGACGTTCGGCTTCGACCTCTCGCGGCCGATGCACATCCGAAGCCCGGGCGTCCGAGGCGAAGACTGCGACCGCTGTCACGATGCGCACGGCACGCCGTACGCCAAGTTTCTCAAGCTGCCGGGCGGCGCCAACTTCTGCCACAACTGCCACCTCAACGCCGGCCCGGCGAACCACCCGGTCGACGTCAACGCGCGCGCCGCGGGCATCGAGCCCACCGACAGCCACTGGGACCCGTACGCCGGCGACTTCACCGGCACGCGCCTCTGGAACGAGGCAGGCACCGGGCCCGGGGACTACGTCAAGTGCCTGACGTGTCACGCCACGCACGGCGGCCAGCCGGGGACGAAGTTCAACACGGTGCCGTACAACCCGGGGAACGGGTCGTCCGCACCGCTCTGTCTCAACTGCCACAAGAAGTAAGCGAAACGAGCAGCACAACATGATCCACGGCTTTCACCTCCGCTTGATGGAGCGCCCGCACCTCCCCGGCACCGGCCTGCGAAACCGGGTGTTGGCCGCGTGCGCCGTCGCCGCGATCGGCGCCGTCGCCGGCATCTACATGCTGCCCGTCGTCTTCCCGTCGGCGAGCACGCCGCTGACGACGGTCGAGGTCTCCCGGATCGTCTACCCCGCGTCGCTCGTGGGTAAGGCGAAGGCCAAAGTGTCGCAGCTGGCGTACCCGAACTCGCTGGCGTGGCGGCTGTCAGCGCCGGTGGACGGCGCGTGGCTGATGCCCGCGGCGTCCGTGACCGTGGGCGACGACATCTTCGTGGTGGACGCTGGCAACAACCGCATCTTGAAGATGGACAAGGGCGGCCACGTGGCGACGCAGCTCGACGGCACGTCATCGCCGCCGCTCTCTCTGCACATGCCGATCGCCATCGCCAGCGACGGCAGCCGCCTGGTCGTGGCGAACTCGCTGGCGGCGGAGGTGCTGGTGCTGGACCTCTCGGGCCGCGTGCAGGCGACACTGGCGCTGCGCCCCGGCGACGGCGGGCGAGCAGCGCGGCCGATCGGCGTCGCACTGGCTTCGAACGGCGACATCGTCGTCTCGGACGCGGACAACCATCGCGTGACCCGGCTGGACAGCAGCGGCGCGATCCGTTGGACCGCCGGCACGGGGGCGCGCGCCGGGGGCGCCGACGGGTTCAACGTGCCGGGCGCCCTGGCGCTGGACGGGGCGGGCAACATCTACGTGGCCGACACGCTCAACGGCCGCGTCGTCGAGCTCACGTCCGATGGCGTGTTCGTGCGCCAGTTCGGGCGGCTGGGCGACGCGGCGGGGACGCTCTCGCGGCCGAAGGGCGTGGCGGTTGACCGTGACGGCCGCGTCTTCGTGAGCGATGGGCTGCTGGCCGCCGTCGAGGTCTTCGCGCCCGACGGCGCCTACCTGGGGCTGATCGGCCGCAGCGACCCGGACGATCCGGCGTCCGGCTCCGTGTTCGTGGCGCCGGCCGGGCTGTCGCTGCAGGACGGCTGGCTGCTGGTCACCGACCGCTTCGCCGGCGTCATCGCCTTCGACCTGAGGGGCTCCGGCCCGACTGCGGCAGTGGCGGGCGACTGACGGGCGGACCTAACCCCCTCGCCACGGCGAGTCTTCGACGGCCCCTTCCCTGGGAGGGAAGGGGAGCGCGGCCCGGAGGCTGGCGCCCGCGGCCGCGCGCATCGGGCTCACGAGACATTAGAATCACTACACGACAGCCGCCGGCCGCGCTCCTATGGTGGCGGCTACGGCCCCCGTGTAGAACACTCCCCGGGTGACAAGACCCAGACTCTCCGGCTTCCTCCGCCGCGGCATCGCGCTGGCGGCCATCGGCGCGGCGATCGTCGCCGCCGGCTGTGGCGGCGTCGCGCGGCCCGCGCGGACGGCGACGACGACGCCACCCTCGGCGACCGATGCAGCGACGGCGGCACCCGCCGCCACAGCCTCGCCGCGGGCGACGCAGACCGCGCCGCCGCGCGATGCGCGCTGCCCCGACCCGAACGTGACGCCGCTGCCGGCATCACCATCGCCAGCGCCGCAGCCGACGGCGAGCGGCACGGGCGAGGCGGGCACGCCTGCACCCACGGCGACGCCCATCCGCATCCAGCACGGGCAGGAGATCCCGGCTGTGCCCTCACCCGCCACGGCGGGCACGCCGACGCCGCCGCCGCCATCACCCCGCACCGACGCGGCACTCGAGCGCCTGGTCCGCGAGCGGCTGGGGGCCGACGCGCCGCATTACGCCGTCGTCGTCGAGGACCTGCGGGACGGCCGGCGCGTCGCGGTCGACCCGGACCGCGTCTTCTACGCCGCCAGCCTCTTCAAGCTCGAAGTGATGTACGAGGTGTTCCACCAGCGGGCCGCGGGCGTGCTGAACTTCGACGAGGAGTTCATCGCCAGCGACTACTACTCCGGCTTCGACCTGGGGCCGCACCTCATCGCCCCGTGCGAGCGGGCGAGCGTGCGGCGGCTGCTGGGTGCGATGATGTCGGTCAGCGACAACGTCGCCGCCGTGATGCTGCAGGACCGGGCGGGCGCGGGCAACATCAACAACGCCATGGCCGCGCTGGGGCTGACGCAGACGCGGCTGACCGAAGACGGCTCGCTGCCGGCGACGGCGGGTGACCTGGCGCGGCTCGTCGAGGCGATCGCCCGCGGCGAAGCCGGCGCCGCCGCCACGAGCGAGATGCTCGACCTGATGGTGACGGAGGAGCTGAGCGACCGCATCCCGGCGCGGCTGCCGGCGGGCACGCGCGTCGCGCACAAGACCGGCAACTTCGACGCGGCCACGCACGACGCCGGCGTCGTCTTCGGCAAGAAGGGCACGTACGTGATGGTGCTGATGTCGGACATCGGCTTCGACAGCAACGCTGGCAGCGTCGAGGCCGACATCGCGAAGATCGCGTTCGACTATTTCGAAGGGTCGTGATCCCATGCAAGACGAGCAGCGCGACTATGCGGAGTGGCACCGGGCCTACGACGACCCCACGTCGCAGCTGTCGCGCCGGCTGCGCGTCGTGCAGGCGTACCTGCGGCGTGCGATCGACGACCACCCGGGGCGCATCCGGATCATCAGCATGTGCGCCGGCGAGGGGCGCGACGTCATCCCGGTGCTCGCGGCGCACCCGCGGCGGAGCGAGATCTCCGCGCGGCTGGTCGAGCTGGACCCCCGGAACGCCGCCGCCGCGCGGGCAGCAGCAGCCGCCGCAGGGCTCGAGCAGGTGGAGGTCGTGGAAGGGGACGCGGCGCTCACCGACGCCTACGCCAGCGCGGCGCCGGCCGACATCATCCTCGCGTGCGGCGTCTTCGGCAACATCACAGACGACGACGTCAGGCGCACGGTCGAGCACTTCCCCTGTCTGAGCGCGCCCGGCGCGACGGTGATCTGGACGCGCGGCTGGCAGCCCGACCGCGATGTTGCGGGCGCCATCCGCGGCTGGTTCGCCGAGAGCGGCTTCGAGGAGGTGGCGTTCGAGGCCGCCTCCGACAACACCTACCGCGTCGGCGCCCACCGCCTCGTCGCCCCGCCGCGCGCGTTCGCGGCGGGGGTGCGGCTCTTCAGCTTCTTTCGGTGATCGTGCGGCGCATCATCGCTTCAAACGCAAGTCCCCGCACTCGAACGTCGCGACCAGGGGCGCGCTCGGATCGTCAGTGCCAAACCCGACATCGATCTCGCTGACGACTTGGAGGTGCGTGCCGACGATCGTGTACGAGGTGCGCTGCCCGCGGTACCGGACGGGCTCCTTCTCCAGCGAGACCGCGGAATAGCGCGTCGAGATGAGCTTGCCGCCCGCGCACTCAAGACCAGCACCATTGCCGACGCTCGCGCCCACAAGGAACTGCGTTGGTTCCCTCCCAGGCGCCGTGAGGCGCACGAGCGCGCAGGCGACCGGGTCGAACTCGAACACGTCGATCCAGGTCGTATAGGCACCATGGCCTGTGACCGCGAAGATCTCATCGCGGCCGTCGCCATCCACGTCGTAGCCGCCGATAGCGCCAACCCTCACAGCGTCCGCTGTGGCATCTGTTTGCGACAGCCGGACGCTGACGGCGGTCCGCCCGTCCAGCACGACTTGCAGGTAGGAGCCAGAGGTATTGGTGTAGGTGGCGATCCTGTCGGGTATGCCATCGCCGTCCACGTTCACCGATCCGGGCTCGCCCGCCCCGGGAAGGATTGCGGCAGATCCGCACGCGGGCGTCGCCGCCGGTGTCGGTGGCGGGGGTGTCGCGTCTGCCTCGACGGGCGTGGTGGCAGTCGGCGTTGCGGCCGGCTCCGCACCGCCACGACACGCGAGGGTCGCGAGCGCGACTGCAAGCGCCATCATAATGGCCGCAGGCCTCAAAGCCAGCATCTGGCACCTTAACTTCTACTCATCACGACCCCCGCAGCGTACGCCATGCCCGCCGCCCGTACCCGACGGGAAGCCGCCGCTTACCCGACGCGAGGCAGGCGCAGACGCAAACGCGCCCGGCCGCACCAGAATGTGCGGATACTCCTCGTACCCGCTAGAAATGTTGCGGCGGCAGGAGCATAATGATCCTGGCCCCGGCAGGCGCCGGGGCGGTGCGGGAAAGGAGTCGGATCATGGACCTCGGTGGCTACGCTGACAGGGTCGCGCGCATCGACCTCACCTCCGGCCGGGTGGCCTACGAGCACATCGACGAGGGCGATGCGCGGAAGTACATCGGGGCGCGCGGCCTCGGCGTGAAGTACGTCTTCGACAACGGCCCCGGCGTCGACCCGCTCGGCCCCGACAACCTGCTCTGCTTCATGAACGGCCCTCTCACCGGCACCGAGGTGACGATGAGCGGCCGCATGGCGGTCGTGACGAAGTCGCCGCTCACCGGTACCGTCACCGACTCGCACCACGGCGGCTGGTCGGCGGCGCGGCTGCGCTGGGCCGGCTTCGACGGGCTGCTGTTCAAGGGGCGCTCGGCCAAGCCCGTGTACGCCTACGTCGAGGACGGCAAGGTGGAGCTGCGCGACGCCTCGGCCCTCTGGGGCAAGGGCGTGCACGAGACCGTCAAGACGCTGCTCGCGCGCTACGGCGACGACACCAGCGTCATCGCCATCGGCCCCGCCGGCGAGAAGCTCGTGCGCTACGGCTCGCTCATCAACGAGAACGACCGCGCATCCGGCCGCGGCGGCACGGGCGCCGTCGCCGGCAGCAAGCAACTGAAGGCCGTCGTCATCAAGGCGAAGAAGGCGATGCCGCCGCCGAAGGACAAGGAGGCGTTCAAGATCGCGCACACGCGCGCGCTGGCCCTGCTGATGGACGAGGCGACCGTGACGTCGCCGCGCAAGGGCGGGCTGTCGGTCTACGGCACCAACGTGCTGATGAACGTCACCAACACGATCGGCGCCCTCGGCGCGAAGAACTCGCAGCAGACGGCGTTCGCGGCGGCCGAGGAGATTGCCGGCGAGAAGATCAAGGAGACCATCCTCGTCCACGACCCGACGTGCCACGCCTGCCCGGTCGCCTGCAAGAAGGAAGTCGAGACGCACGGCAAGTACGCCGTGCGCATGGAGAGCTTCGAGTACGAGCCGGCGTGGTCGCTGGGGGCGAACTGCGGCAACGCGAACCGCGACTCGATCGCCTACATCATCGACCTGTGCAACGACTACGGCATGGACGCCATCGAGCTGGGGCAGGTGTTCGGCATGTCGATGGAGGCGAGCGAGAAGGAGCTGATCAAGGAGCGCATCGACTGGGGCGACACCGACCGCATGGTCGAGCTGACGCACCTGACCGGCCGCCGCGAGGGCATCGGCGACACGATGGCGGAGGGCACGGAGCGGGCGGCCCGCAAGTTCGGCGACGTCAGCCTGGCGATGACCGTGAAGGGGCAGTCGACGCCGGCGTACGACCCGCGTGGCATGAAGGGGATGGGCATCGCCTACGCGACGAGCAACCGCGGCGCCTGCCACCTGCGCGCCTACACGCCGGCCAGCGAGCTGCTGGGCGTGCCGGAGAAGACCGACCCGCTCGCGTGGGAGGGGAAGGGCAAGCTCACGATGCTGCTGCAGGACCTGCACGCGGTCTCGGACTCGTTCGACCTCTGCAAGTTCTCCGCCTTCGCCGAGGGGCCCGACGAGTACGCCGCGCAGTACTCGGCCGTCACCGGCGTCAAGGTGACCGGCGCCGATCTGCTGATCACCGGCGAGCGCATCTACAACCTGGAGCGCCACTACAACAACCTGGCGGGATTCCGCGAGGGCTCGGACTACCTGCCGAAGCGCTTCCTGGAGGAGCCGTCGACGGCGAAGGGCTCTGAGGGGCACGTCTGCGAGCTGGACCTGATGCTCCGCGAGTACTACGAGGCGCGCGGCTGGGAGAACGGCGTCGTGCCGGAAAAGAAGTTGCGGGAGCTGCAGATCGTGTAGCGCGCACCTCACCCCGGCCTTCGGCCACCCCTCTCCACGCTGTGGAGAGGGGCTCGGCCGGCCGCTCGGGTGCGATTTTGCGAGGCAGAGGTCTCAATCGGTTGGAGGATTTCACCGCGGAGGCGCAGAGGACGCCGAGACGGGAGCGGGCAGGCGGGCTAAACAACGAACCGTCGCGCCGGACCGCGCACCTCACCCCGGCCTTCGGCCACCCCTCTCCACGCTGTGGAGAGGGGCTCAACCGGCCGCTCGGGTGCGATTTTGCGAGGCAGCGGATGAGTCAAACGCCCGTCACGCGCAGCGACCCGCGTGAAGCGCTCCCCTTCCCTCCCAGGGAAGGGGCCGTCGAAGACTCGCCGTGGCGAGGGGGTTAGGTCCGGCGGGGCACGGCAGTTAGGAGCGAGGATTGGGCACCATCCGGCTGTACGCCACGCTGCGCGCCCGCGCCGACGGCGAACGCGAACTCGATGTCGGCTGGCCGGCGGGTGCCCCGATCGGCGACGTGATCCGCGAGCTGATCGCGCGCAAGCCGGGGCTGGAGGGGCACATCCTCGACGCGCGGGGGATGGTCGTGCCGTACGTGTCCGTGTTCGTCGAGGGGCGCGACATCCGCTACCTCGGCGGGCTCGCGACGGCGCTGGCGGACGGCGACGAGATCGCGATCTTCCCGCCGGTCGCCGGCGGCTGAGGATGCCCGAGATCGTCTTCGGCGGCATGCCGGCGTGGCTGCTCGAAGCCTACCTGGTCGAACTGGGCGGCACCCCGGACGGCGATGGCGCGGTGGCCGGCGACGGCTGGCGCGCGACGCTGGAGGCGCGCCCCCGCGACGGCATCGCGATCGGGCGCGTGTCCGTGCGCATCGACGGCGAGCGGGCCGACGCGACGATGACGGCGCTCCGCAAGAAGGCACAGCGCGGCGGGGGGTAGGCGGTGGCCGCGGCACCGCCACCCTGCCCCACCACACGCCATCGATTAGACTCAGACATGTCCGCGCGCAGATTCGACGAGACAAGCGAGGCACGCCGAACCCATGCAGCTTGAGGTCACCCGCGAACTGGTCCGCCTCCTCGATGCGGGCGAGCGGTTCGCGCTCGCCACGCTGATCGACGCGCACGGCTCGACGCCGCAGCGGGTGGGCGCGCGCCTGCTCGTGCGCGCGGACGGCACGGCCGCCGGCACGCTCGGCGGCGGCTGCATCGAGGCGGATGTGCGGGACGCCGCGATGCAGGCGATCGAGACGGGCGAGCCGCGCGTGCTCGACTTCACGCTGAACGAGGACATCGCCGTCGACTACGGGCTCGCCTGCGGCGGCACGGAGCGCATTCTCGTCGACCCCACGTTCGCGCCCGCCGACCTGGAGTTCGCGCGCAGGCTGCTGGGCGCCGCATCGGGCGAGCAGCGCGGCGTGGTCGTTAGCGTCGTAGACGGCAACGGGCACATCCGCACCGCCGCGCGGATCGCGGTCTGGGAGGACGGCGACGTCGAGGGCGATCTGGGAGCGCTGCACGACGAAGCGCTGCAGCTCGCGCGGCGGCTCGTCGGGGCGCCGCGCCCGAAGCCCGCGACGGTCACGCTCTCGAACGGCGCGCAGGTCTTCGCCGACGTCTTCGCCGAGCCGCCCGAGGTCGTGATCATCGGCGGCGGCCACGTCGGGCGCTCGCTCGCCACCGTCGCGAAGTTCCTGGGCTTCCGGCTGGCGGTGATCGACGACCGCGTCGAGTTCGCGAACAGCGAGCGCTTCCCGGAGGCCGACAGCGTGATCGCCGGCGACGTCGAAGCCACGCTCGACGCCTATCCCGCCAGCCGCAACAGCGCGATCGTCATCGTCACGCGCGGCCACAAGTACGACTACCAGGCGCTGTCCGCCGCCGCGCGCTCGAAGGCGGGCTACGTCGGCCTGATGGGCAGCCGGCGCAAGGTGACGCTGATCTACCGGCAGCTGCTGGCCGACGGCGTGCCGGAAGAGCGCCTGCGTGACATCCACGCGCCGATCGGGCTCGATATCGGCGCGGTGTCGCCGGAGGAGATCGCGGTGAGCATCATGGCCGAGATCACGATGCACCGCCTCGGCGGCACCGGAGCGCCGATGCGGGCCGACGGCAGCCTCGTCGAGCGCTCGCGCCCTAAGACGGTCGCCTGACGATGCGCTCCGTCTCGGTGATCCTGCTGGCCGCAGGCGCATCGACCCGCATGGGGCGGCAGAAGGCGCTGCTGCCGTGGCGCGGCACGACGCTGCTGGCGTACCAGCTCGCCCAGCTCGCCGCCGTCGACGAGGTGCGCGAGATCATCGTCGTCACGGGCCACGAGCCGGAGCAGATCACAGAGATTGCGGCAGCCGCGCCGCGCGCGCGTGCCGTGCACAACGCCGCGTATCGCACGGGCAAGGTCAGCTCGATCAAGATCGGCCTCGCGGCGATCTCTCCAGAAGCCGGCGCGATCATGCTGCTCGCGGTCGACCAGCCGCGAGAGGCGAACCTGCTGCGCGCCATCGTCGAGGCGCACTTCGCGGCGGGCGGGCTGATCACTGTGCCGGCGCAGGGCGGCCATCGCGGGCACCCGGTGATCTTCGACCGCGGCCTGCTGCCGGAGTTGCTGGCGATCACGGAGGAGACGCAGGGGATCCGCGCCGTCATGCGCGCGCACCTGCGCGACACGCGTGAGGCGGCGGTCTCGGACCGGGCGGTGCACCTCGATCTGAACAGCCCTGCCGATTTGGAGGATGCCGCCGCGGACTAGCGCAGGTGGCGTGTGACCTCACCCCGGCCTTCGGCCACCCCTCTCCCAGAGGGAGAGGGGCGCGCACGGAGAGTGGCTCGCGATCGATGCGCGGGGCGGTACGTGCGGGTGTGTTCGGCGCATTGCGCAGTGCCATCCCCGTTGCGGTGCTCCCTTCCCTCCCAGGGAAGGGGCCGGGGGATAGGTCACCGCAGGTGGCGCTGGATCGGCAGCTCGCGGTGGCGCTGGCCGGTGCGGTCGAACACGGCGTTCGAGATGGCGGCGGCGATCGGCACGATGCCGGGCTCGCCGGCGCCGGTCGACGGCGTGTCGTCGTCGCCGCAGAGGACGGTATCGATGCGCGGCGCGTCGTTGCTGCGCGGCACGCGGTAGCGCGTAAAGCCGGCGTTCAGCACGCGGCCGGCCTGGAAGTCGATCGCTTCGTACAGCGCCGTGCCCATGCCCATCACGATCGAGCCTTCGACCTGGTTGATCGCGCCGTCCGGGTTCACGACGAGGCCGCAGTCGAGCGACGCCGTGACGCGCTCGACGCGCACCTCCGTGCCCTGCACGTCGAGTTGCACGCAGGTGGCGGCGTAGCTGCCGACGTCGATGCCGATGGCGACGCCCTGGCCGCGGCGCGTGGGGGACGTGCCGGCCTGCCAGCCGTGCTTGTCGGCGGCGCGCCCGAGCACGCGGCGGAAACGCGGGTTCGAGAGATTGCGCAGCCGCATCTCGACCGGATCGATGCCGGCGGCCGCGGCGATCTCGTCGATGTGCACTTCGCGCGCGAAGTGGTTGACGGCGGCGCCGAGCGAGCGGTACGAGCCGGCGGCCAGCGGCGAATCGGACGTGTAGGTGGTGACCTTGATGTGCGGGGCCACGTACGGCGTCTCGGAGCCGCGGCGACCGATGAAGGGGACGTTGCCGGAGTGCCAGGCGTCGAACTGCCAGGCGACGATGCCGCCGTCGGACCGGAAGCCGCTCTTGATGGTAATCAGCGCCGCCGGGCGCATGGTCGCGTACATCATGTCCTCGGCGCGCGTGTAGGCCACGCGCACCGGGCAGCCCGCGATGCGCGCCAATCGCGCCGCCTCGTGCGCGACGGGGTACGGGCTCTTGCTGCCGAAGCCGCCGCCGATCTCGGGAGCGATCACGCGCACCCGAGATTCATCGATTTCGAATCGCTGCGCCAGCTCGGTGCGGATGCCGAACGGCCGCTGCGTGCCGGCCCAGACGGTCAGCCGGTCGCCCTCCCACGACGCCACGGCGGCGCGCGGCTCCATCGGCGCGTTGGAGACGTACGGGATGAAGTACGTGGCCTCGAGGACGCCCGCGGCCGCGCGGAAGCCGTCTTCGAGCGAGCCCTGCTCCTGCGACACGAACGGATCGCGGCCGCTGCGCTGCAGCAACTCCGGCAGGTCGAGCTGCGAGAGCGGCTCGGCACGCGTCTCCCACTGCGCCTGCAGCAGGTTGGCGGCCGCGGCAGCGTGCTCGTCGCTGTCGGCGAGCACGGCGACGAGATCGTCGTCGTGCACCACCTGCCGCACGCCGGGCATGCGCTCGGCGATCGCGGTGTCGACTGACGTGAGCTTCGCGCCGCGCGACGGCGGACGGAGGACCGAGGCGAAGAGCATGCCGTCGAGGACGACGTCCTGCGAGTAGATCGAGCGGCCGGTGACGCGGGCGACGGCGTCGATGCGGTGCTGCGGCGTGCCCATCACCGAGAACTCGGCCGGCGGCGTCAGCGCCACGCCGTCATCGACGTCGTGCGTGAGTGTGAGGTCGCGCAGCAGGTCGGCGTAAGCGACGCTGCGACCGCCGTCGCTCTTCGGGGCGATGCGGCCGCCGGATGCACGCAGGTCGCCGGGCGGCAGGTCGAAGCGATCGGCTGCGAGGTTCAGCAGCGCCTCGCGCGCGGTGGCCGCGGCCTTCCGCAGCTGGACGCCGGCGCGGGCCGTCGACTGGCTGCCGAAGGTGCCCATGTCCCACGGCACGAGGTCGGTGTCGCCGAGCACGACTTCGACGGCATCGAGCGGCACGCGCAGCTCGTCGGCCACCTCGATGGCGAGCCCGGTGCGGATGCCCTGCCCGTACTCCACCTTGCCGGCGTAGGCGATGACGCTGCCATCGGGGCGGACGGTGAGCCAGAGCGCCTTCGCCGCAGCGGGTGCGGTGTTGCCGTAGGCGCCGCGGGCGTAGCTCGTCGCCGGCAGCGGAGCGTTGGCCGCTGCGGCGACGATGTGCAGCCCGGCGTCAGCGGCTGCGGCCTCGCTCACGAGGCGCTCTCCGTCATGCGCCCGGCTGCGGCTTCGACGGCGCCCAGGATGCGCTGGTAGGTGCCGCAGCGGCAGACGTTCTGCGCCAGCGCCTCGCGGATCTGTGCCGGGGCGGGGTGCGCGTCGCGGGCGAGCAGCGCGACCGAGGTCATGATGAAGCCGGGGATGCAGTAGCCGCACTGCATCGCCGACGCGTCGACGAACGCCTGCTGCACGGGGTGGAGCGCGCCCTCGGCGGCGAGGCCTTCGATCGTGGTGATGGAGCCGCCAGCGACGGCGCCGACGGTCGTCGTGCAGGCACGCAGCGCTTGTCCGTCGACCAGCACGGTGCAGGCGCCGCACAGCCCTTCGCCGCAGCCGTACTTCGTGCCAGTCAGGCCCGCCTCGAAGCGGATGAAGCTGAGGAGGTTGTGCCCGGCGTCGGGTGTCTCGTGCAGTTCACCGTTGATGCGTACGCTGACCATGTCGTCGTGCCTCACTCCGGGCTGATGGGTACGGAGATCCTCACGGAGGCGCGCGCGAGTGTCAAGGCGCCGGCTCGAACAGCCCCACGGCACGATTGCGATCGATCCGCGTCGTCGCTTCGCCAATGTCAGGCGTCTGGATCGGGGGCGCGGATGAGGTCCGTCATGCCGGTGCGGAGGGCCGTGACCTCGCCCGCGCCGTTGCATACGAGCGCGAGGCAGGTGGGCTCGACGTCCGCTGTTTGGAGCATGAAGAACGCGGGGTCCGACGCGTCGGCGGGCAGCATGCGCACGCCATCCTTCCAGAGGCCGCGCTGCGAGCGCACGTACAGATCGCCGTCATGATCCTCGATGCGCACGCGGCCGACGCCGACGATGACTTCCAGGCTCGTAAGCGGGCCCGGCGAAGCCTGGTACATCCCGGGAGCCGCAGCGAGCACGGCGGGATCGAGCGGACAGGCGGCGTCCCGGGCGGCGGGAGGCGCATCGACCAACGCGCGCATCAGCGCGGAGTCGACGTGCATCATCTCCATCGACGCGAGGTTGACGTGGACGAGCAGCGCGACGTCGTCGTCGGGCAGGACGTTGAGTGTCGTGATCCAGCCGCCGGCGACGGCACCCCCATGACCGAACGTACGCCGCCCAAAGCGAGGCCTGCGGAAGAACGCGAATCCGAGATTGATCATCCGATCGTCGAGGCACCACTGCGGCGCCACCATCGCGTCGAACGTTTCCGGCCGGACGATGCCGCTGCCGCGCCGCAGCAGCGCCGACGCATAGCGGGCCATGTCGTAGATCGTCGACTGCACGGCACCGGCCGCGCGCAGGGACTCGCCGCGAAGGTACTCGTACTTTGCCATGCGGATGTTCTGGCCGTCGACCGTCTCTTCGTCGGGCACGTGGCCGCCGGCGCGTTCGATGAGCACGCGCTCATCCGCGTCGGGCGCGCGGTGGTAGCCGGTGGTGAGACCAGGGTGCGGCCGGTCGAAGTTGTCGGTGTCCACCATGCCGAGCGGCTCGAAGATGCGTCGCCGCAGCGCTTCGTCCACCGGCACTCCTTCCTTGCGGGCGAGGATCTCGCCGAGGAGGCCGTAGCCGTGGTTCGCGTAGGCCCACTTCGTGCCCGGCGGCACCTCGATGAGAATGCCGTGGGGGTACGCGTCGACCGTGGACGGCACGTCCGGCGCGTCGGACCACAGCATCTCGCCGAAGCGGGTGATGTGCTCGATGGTAGGCGCGAGGCCGATGCCGCCCGTGTGCGTGAGGAGATGCCGCACCGTGACGGCGTCGGCGTGCCCGTGCAGCGGCACATCGGGCAGCAGCTCGACGATACGGTCGTCGAGCGAGAGGCGCCCCTCGTCGACGAGCGCCATGATGCAGAGCGCCGTCATCGTCTTCGTAATCGAACCGATGCGCTGGCGGAGCGCTGGATCCTGCTTTCGGCCGCTCTCGATGTCGGCGCACCCGAAGCCCTCGGCGAAGACCAGATCATCGCCCTGTACGACGCCGACGGCGAGCCCGGGCAGATGCCGATCCTCGACGAGCGCGGCCGCGGTCCGCCGGATACGGTCGAGGTCTGTCGTGCTGAGCTTCATGCTGCGCCGCCTTTCTGCTCTGGCCGTCGGGGATGCGGGACGGGCTCTGCGTTGAGGTGCCGGCTAAACCAGCGAACAATCGAGACTGTCGACCGGATGCGATTCGGCTCCTTTTGGAAGCCATGGCCTTCATCAGGGAACAGTACATATTTCAACAGTAACGCCGCGTTCCTTCAGCCTCGAAACCACTTGCTCGGCTTCGATGACCGGAGATCGTGCTATGGCCTGGTCCCGAAGACGGTCCACATGCGCTCATTGCCGGCCGCCGGATCGAAGGTGAAACCGTTCGTCGGATGCACATCTACGAAGCCCGCCTCGCGGTAGACGGCGATCGATTGCTCCTGCCTGTACCAGCGCGTCGCCGGCGACATGAGGTGCACCTCTTCCTGCACGACGCGCCCTTCGACCACCACCTGGTAGCGCTCCTCCCAGTGCTGCAACTGGTGCTCCAGGTCGTACTTCCCGCGCGCGTTCCGTCGCACGGTCGCGCCGTCCTCGGAGCGCTGCGCCTGGCCATACTTGAACCAGCTTGACCAGGTGTCGTGCTGCGGCGGCTCCACGCCGGGCCAGAGCACCATGAACGGCATCAGCAGCAAGCCGCCGGGTTCGAGATGCGCGAAGAAGCGGCGCATCGCCTCGCCGGCGTCGACTGGGTCGGTGAGGAGCAGGAAGGAGCTCGAGGGCACGAAGATCGTGCGGTAGCGCCGGGGCAACTCCAAGGCCTGCATCGGCTGCTGATAGAGGTTGGGCGAGAGTTCGAGGCCGCGCGCCTTCTCGCGACAAAGCGCGAGCATCTCCGGCGAGTTGTCGACGCCGTCGCAGTCGATGCCCTGCTGCAGGTAGTCCAGCACCAGCCGCCCCGTGCCACAGCCGACATCGAGCGCCGGCTCGCCACCGCGCGCGATGGCGTCTCGGTAGAACGGACGGTCCGGCCAGGCGCTGTAGTCACCGCGCAGCAAGTCCCATGCCTGCGCCTTCAGCCCGCGATACTCGTACGTGGCGTCTCCTATCTAGCGAGGATACAAGAAGGTCTCATTCGGCCGGCGGACGGCGCCGCCCTCGATCACAGCGCTACTGTACGGTGAGCGTCCCCGTCATCGCCTGCGGATGGACGTCGCACGCGAACGCGTACGTGCCCGGACGCAGCGTGCCCAGCGCCAGCGTCTCCGTCACCGGCCCCACCGCGACGGCGGTCATCCCGATGCTTGCCCCGCCGCCGAAGAAGTGGATGTTATGCCGTACGCCGGCGTCCTGGTTGCTCATTGAGACCGTAATCGCCCCCGTAGGCGCCGTGAGCGCGGCGGGCGCGAACTGCACGTCCTTTGCTACCACCGAGATCGTCGTCGCCTGCGGTGGTGGTGGAGGCGGCGGCGAGGGCGGCGGCGGCGGGACCGGCGTATTCGCGACGGCCCGCGGTGGCGGGGCGGCGGTGTTGGTCGCAGCGGGCGGCGGTGGCGGAGGCGGGGCGTCGGTCTCGGCGGGCACCGGCGTGGGCGGTGTGCTCGTGGCTGCGGATGCCGTCGAGACGCTCGCCGTCGCGACGGGTGCGGCGCCCGGGGCCGATGTCCCGGCAGGGGATGCGCTGCTGCCGCCGCCGGCGCACGCCGCGAGCGCCGCAGCAGCCAGCATCGAACCCAAGAGGAACACGAGGCGCATCAGCATCTCCTTCACCACCGTGCGTGGCGGGCACGGCATGGTGCCCATAGGATGTACGCCGCG
>Ga0315281_10002204_pt1 | contig 28954 bp, 25 predicted proteins | sample YL17G07_0_MG_FD_204540 | JGI IMG/M metagenome (GOLD analysis project Ga0315281, IMG submission 204540) | Sediment microbial communities from Yellowstone Lake, YNP, Wyoming, USA - YL17G07_0 | ecosystem: Environmental > Aquatic > Freshwater > Lake > Sediment | place: USA: Wyoming | collected...
AGGTCCTGAAAAAGGCCCCACACTGAGCGCGGACGAGGTTGCCTGCGGGGTCTGCGATAGTTGCGCGTTGCGCTTGCGGGCCTTTGCCGAGGCCGGGGTACCGGATCCCATCCCTTACGCTGTCCGCCCGAGTTACGTCCGCCCTGATGTCCCGCGTTTCTAGGACGGTGCTGAAAAAGGCCTGGGAGCATGTCATCCTGAGCGGCCTGCGCCCCAGAGGCTGCGGCCGCCGGGGCGAGCGAAGGATCTAAGTCTTCTGTTGCCAAACGCGCCAGAGATGCTTCGCTGGCGCTCAGCATGACAAAGAGGGTTTTTCAGCATCCTGCTAGCCCTTCGGTCTTCCCCGCCACGAGGGCGATTGGTTATTTTCATTGACGTGGAGAGCGCGATTGAACTAAAACCACGATGACGGCTTCATTTCCGCGCGCGAGCGCGCCATCCTCCGGGAGCAGCAGAAGGCTCTCCGTCTTCCTGACGAGGTGGTGAAGGAGATTGAGAAGCAACTTGAGTTCAAGGAATAAGGCGTGGCGCACGAATGACTGCGCCAGCCCTCAAGGTAAGGCCATGGTAGCTGATGGTGGAGGTGAGCTCCACGGTGCGAGGCCGGATCGTAACCGGCATCACAGATGCGGCCAATGAGACTTCTCCGGCCTCGGCTACAGGTTTTCGCGACAACTGTTAAACTCAATGTGCTCAAGGTGGTGTGTCACCGAGAAAACCAATGGGGTTGAGTCACCATCTCAAAAACGGTACAATAAAGTGAAGGTATCAGATGCAGGAGGCAATTATGTCGCTGTCGGGATTGCGGAAGGTGATGGGGTTGGCTGTCGTGCTCATGCTCCTCGCAGGCGCCAGCCCCGTCTTCGCGCAGATGGGTTCGCTCACCGGGGTGTGCAAGGACGAGAATGGGAACCCCCTGGTCGGCTACAAGCTGCGTATCGAGCGTACGAATGTGAAGTGGAAATCCGAGGTCAAGACGAGCAAGAAAGGCGAATACACGCACATCGGATTGGCGCCCGCCGACTATAAGGTCACGCTTGTGGATCCCAGCGGCAGGGATGTCTTTTTCCTGGGCACGCATGTTGGGATCGGGGACCCGACCGAGCTGAATTTCGATTTGGCCAAGGAGAGGGCGCGGGCGCAGGAAGAGCAAGCGAGGCAATTGGCCGCCAACCCTGAACTGCAAAAGCAAAAGGACGAGGCGGAGAAGGATGTCAAACAGTTCACGGGCCTGAAAGGGCTCTACGAGCAAGGGGAGGTGCTCCTGGGGGAGAAGAAATACGTCGAAGCCGCCGTGATGTTTGAGCAGGCGCTCCCGTTGGCCAAGGGAACGAATATTCCTGTTATCCTGGCGAAGTTGGGCGAGAGCTATCACAAGTCCCGGCAGTATGATCGGGCCGTGGAGTACTACCGGAAGGCGAGCGAGGCCAATCCTGCGAACCCTGATGTGCACAATAATCTGGGCAACGTATATGCCGAGATGGGGAAGTCCGCGGAAGCCTTGGCGGAGTTCCAGAAAGCTGCCGAACTTAACCCCGCTGGGGCTGCCCGCTACTACTTCAACCTAGGCGCCGTGAGCTACAACATGGGCAAGATGGACGATGCCGCGAACGCCTTCAAGAAGGCCACGGAAATCGACCCGAAATACGCCGATGCTTTCTTCTGGCTGGGGCAAGCGTTTATGGGCAAGGCCACGATGACTCCCGACGGGAAAGTGGTTGCCGTTCCCGGCACCGTTGAGGCGCTGGAGGAATATTTGAAGCTCGAGCCGAACGGGAAGAACGCGGCGACGGCGCAGGCCTTATTGCAGACCGTCCAGGGACAGATCCAGACCGTGTACAAGTCCGAGAAAAAGAAGAAGAAATAGCTCTGCACGCTTTAAGCTTCGGGCCTCGCGGGAATCATACCGCGGGGTCTTTTTGTTAGCGGCCATGATTTGTGCGAGAAACCTGACGGTGCTCTCGGTGGCGGTCTTGCTGGGCGGCGTCCCTCTTGCCGCCGATACGATCTACCAGACTAACCCGCAGGGTAGACAGGTCACCATCCACCGCGAGGCTATTTTGGTCAAGGAAGACTTCTCCTCCCTCCTCTACAAACACTTCGACCTGAAAGAGCGGCGCGTGGTCAAGGTGCGGCTGAGCAAGGGCAGCTTGCCCTATTCGGTGGTGACCAGCAGCCCGGAAGAGCGTCAGCAGATTGTCAACACCTGGAGGCGGTTCGGGTACACGGCCACGGTGACGGACCAAAGCGGTAAGACGACCCGCGTGTCTGATGTGTACATGGATTTCTATCCTCCGGGAGGGCGCGGCTCGTTGTTGGAATCCGTCCCGCCCAGAACCACGTTTCCTGTCCAGCTGGAGGGCGGAGGCGCAGACGAGCTGGAGTTCTCCAAGATCGACCGGATCGAGTTCCACGGAGAACGAATGAAGCTGACGCTCCGCGATGGGCAGACGCAGGACGCCCGATTTCTCATGCCCACGGATCGTCCCGCGGAGGCGCGCCTCCTGGGCATCACTGAACAGTACGACCCCGCGAGCCCGGAGGCATTTGATTTCTCGCTGCCGCTCGCGCGCCTGAAAGAAATCCGATTCGAACCGTAGCCGACGGAATTAGTCTGCCCGAGGTGTGCCCTCCTCAAATCCTTCCCTCAGTAACGGGTGACAAGCAACACGTTTCGCGTTAACCTTCCTCGCTCCTCGCTTGCTACGGGCAGGTTATCGCTGGACCACCAGGAGGGACGATGCTGCGCATGCTAAAGGTTGCTTTTGCCGGATGCTGGTTGGCGCTGGCGATGGGAGCCTCTGTTCAGGCCGCGGGGCTCAAGGCCGGCGTGGCGAAGGTTGAGATTACTCCGCCCGCCGGCGAGAAGATGTGGGGGTACTTCGACCGGCAGGCGGGCGCGGGGGGGGACGCTGGATCCTTTGTACGCCCGCGTGTTGGTGCTCGAGGCGGGGGAAAAGCGGCTGGCGCTGGTGGTGCTGGATTTGGGGCGGACCTTCGGGCCGGCCCAGCTAGCGCGCCTGGGAGAGACCGCGCGGAAAACTAGCGGGATCTCCTATGTGCTCGTGCAGGCCACCCACACGCACGCGGGCCCGGTCATCCAGGATGAGTATCCTGGAAACGCGGTTCCCGCCTGGGAGACGGCGGCGCTGGAAAAGGTCGCGAAAGCCATCGAGGAGGCGCGGCAGCGCGCTGTGGAGGCACGGCTCGGCACCGGCTACGGCGTCGCCTACATCGGCTACAACCGGATCCGCGTGAACCCGGATGGAAAAGTCACGATGTTCTGGACCAATCCCACGCGGGAGCCAACGGCGCCCGTGGACCCGACGGTTTTGGTGCTGCGCGTGGACACGGCGGACGGCAAACCACTGGCGATCCTGGTGAACTACGCTTGCCACCCGGTAGTGTTTGGGCCGGACAACCTGCAATATTCCGCCGACTTCCCGGGCGTGATGGTGAAGACCGTGGAAGAGGCTTTCGGGGGCGGGCCGCTTTGCTTTTTTTTGCAGGGCGCTCCCGGCGACATCAACGTTTACGACGCCACCACCCGGCGCGCCCGGGACGCGGTGAAAAAGCGGGATTGGAGCGGGGAACGACTGGGCGCAGAAGCCGCGCGCGTCGCCAAAGCCATCCAGACCCGGTCCGACACGCCGGCGAGTCTCGATTTCGTCGAGGATGTGATGACGTTCCGTCCGCGTTGGGAGGCGGAAAGGTTCCGGCAGGCGCTGCTGGCGGCTTACGGACAGAAGATTTTCGACGCCTTCGCCCCGCGCCTCACGGATGGAGTTAAGGTGCCTGTCGCGACGCTCGTCCTCAACAAACGCATCGCCCTGATGACGATGCCCGGCGAGCCCTTTGTGGAATTCCAGATTAACTGGCGTGACCGCTGCCCGGTGCGCGAGGCATTCTTCCTCGGCTATGCCGACGGGTACGTGGGCTACTTCCCGACGATTCGCGCTGCCGCGCTGGGCGGCTACGGCGCGGCCAGCGCCACCACCTGGGTGGAAGTGGGCGCCGGAGAACGCATCGTGGATCACGCCTTGGCCCGAGTCTATGAGATGCTTGGCCGGCTGAGCGATCTTCCTGAGGATCTCAAAAAATAGCGGCGGCTGGCTTGCTCCGCCGCCAAGAGCGCGAGGAGGTGCCGCTTGGCGGAAGTCGATATTTCATGATCTGCGAGGTGTGAAAATGAACCAGGAAAAATTGGCCATCGACGGTGGGAAGCCGGTGCGGACCAAACCTTTGCCCCTCGAATTCCCTGGTGTTCACCACATGGACGCCAAGGAGATTCAGGCCGCGGTCCGTCTGCTGCGGGCGCGCTCGCCGTTTCGCTATTACGGCATCAAGTTACAGAAAGAAGTTGAGAAGCTGGAGGCCGAGTTCGCTCGCTTCCTCGGGGTCAAGCACGCGCTTGCCGTCGCGAGCGGCACCGGAGCGCTGCACGCGGCACTGTCGGCGCTGGGCGTGGGGCCGGGCCAGGAGGTCATCGTCCCGGCCTACATGTGGGTGTCGGTGGTGGCCGCGGTGGTCAACCACGGCGCCATTCCGGTGCTGGCGGACATCGACGACACTTTCTGCCTGGACCCCGCGCAAGTGGAGCAGCGCCTCACGCCGAAGACGACGGGCATCATTCTGGTGCACATGAGCGGCGCCCCGGGCAACGTCGCCGCCATCCAGAAGATCGCCCGCGCGCGCAAGCTGTGGCTGCTCGAGGATTGCGCGCAGTGCAACGGCGGGAGCGTGGCGGGGCGCAAAGTCGGCAGCTTCGGCGACATGGGAGTGTTCAGCTTTCAGATGAACAAGAACATGACGGCGGGCGAAGGCGGCTGCGTGGTGACGAATGATTTCCGCCTTTATCGCCGGGCCTTCGCCTGTCACGATCTGGGCTATGCGCGGGACGAGAACGGCCGCCTGATCTTCACTGACCCGGATCTTTGCCTGTGGGGCAAGGGCTACCGGCTGGACGAGCTGCGCGCGGCCGTGCTGCGCGTGCAGTTGAAGAAATTGCCGCGCATCGTCGGCAACATGCGCCGCAGCAAATATCGCATCCGCCGCGCCCTGGAGAAGTTTCCGCGCGTGCAGTTGCGCCGAATCCTCGATCCCAAGGGCGATACCGGCTGCTTCCTCATTACTACTTATCCCGATGCCGATACTGCCAAGCGAATCAACACTGCTCTGCGCGCCGAAGGGATTGTGACCTCTCCGCAAGGCATTTCGAACGTTGTCATGACCGAGTGGGGTCTGCACCTCTACTACAACAATATCAGCCTGGTGAAACAAGGCAGCGTGGACGGTCGGGGCTTTCCCTGGAACCTGGCGGAGAACGCCGGTCTGGGAAGCCAGTACAGCAAAGGGACTTGCCCGCAGGCGGATTCCCTGTTTGCGCGCAGCATCCTATTGCCGATACCCTCATGTCTGACGCGGCGCGATGAGGACGATATCATCCGCGCGTTCGAGAAAGTGCTGCAGGCACTTTTGCCGCAATAGACTGCAAGCGAGGAGGAGAGACCGATGCAGGATCATATTCAGCCGCCGGAACCGAAGCGCAGCTTTCCTTACCGGCGCGTCGTTCTGGCCTTGCTGCTTGCCGCTTCGCTGGGCCTGGCCTCGGCCGGCGCGCAGGAGGTGAAGGTCTATGTCTCCTCGCAGGCCGGGGACCGGCTGGCGGCAAAGGCGTCGTTGCAGTTTGCGGTCCAGGAAAAGCCGAAGCTGCCGGGATTCAAAATCAACGCGGCCGTGACTGACCAGAAGATTGATGGGTTTGGCGCGTCGTTGATGGAGGCGGGCCTGATCTGCCTGAACGATTTGCCGCCCGCGGCGCAGGAAGAAGTTCTGCAACAGCTTTTCAATCCGGAGAAGGGCGCGGGCTTCACGGCCATGAAGACGGAGATTGCCGCCACGGATTTCGCCTCCGCGGGGCCGTGGTACACCTACGACGATACGCCCGGAGACGTCGAGCTGAAAAACTTCTCCGTGGCGCGTGACCTCGGGCCCAACGGCATGATCACCTTCATCAAACGGGCGCGCCAATACGGCAGCTTCATGCTCCAGGCCCCCATGGATTACCCTCCCGACTGGATGCTGACCAATCTGCAGGACCGGGAAAAGCAGGACGTCGATTCCAAGTACTTTGACGCCCTGGCTCACTACTACCTGCGCTACTTGCAGGAATACGAGAAGCACGGCATCTTCATTGACTACCTGAGCCTGTTCAATGAGCCGGGTATCTACACCAAGATTCCCTATACCAAGATTCGCGATCTTTTCAAGAACCACGTGGGACCATTGTTCGAAAAGGAAGGCGTCAAGACGAGGATTCAACTGAGCGAGGCGCCCAGCCGCGAAGAGGCGAAGAACTATGAGACGGTTCTGAGTGACCCGGCGGCGCGGCAGTACGTGGCCTCGCTGCCCTACCACGGTTACGACTTCAAGAATTTCGAGGTTATCGCCAACCTGCACAAGAAATACCTCGAGCTCCCCCTGTGGATGACGGAAATCTGCTGGGCCTACGAGGCCGGCGCGCCCCGCAACGTTCCCCTCCCGCGCTACGACTGGGAAGACGGCGACTTCTGGGTGAACCAGATTGTCTCCGACCTGGAAGTGGGCGCGGCGGCCTGGATCTACTGGAACATGATCCTCGATGAAAAAGGCGGGCCTTGGGCCATCTCTCCCGTGCACGGCAATCCTGACCCCAACGTCCAGCACCCGGTGGTCATCATCAATCGGCAAACCAAGCAGGTGACCTACACGGGGCTCTATTACTACCTGGCCCATTTCAGCAAGTTCGTGCGGCCGGGGGCAGTGCGGATTGAGACGAGCGGAAACGTGAAGGGCGTCCGGTGCGTCGCCTTCAAAACGCCCGCGGGCGGCATGGTCGCGCAGCTCGTCAACAGCCGGAAAGCGGACACCGAAGTCGGCTTAGAGGCTGGCGGCCGCTCGTTGCAGGTGGCTCTCCCGGCGATTTCCATCACCACGCTCCAGTGGCAGCCGTGAGGATTTGTGATTCTTCGCCGCGCTCGCAGTGATGCGCAAAGCGGGAAAGCATTCGGGGGAATACCTATGCGCAACCTGAGGTTCTCCGGCGGCGCCTGGTTCCTCATTCTGTTTTTGCTCGCGCTTTTCGGCGGGATGCCGGCTTTTGGGCAAGAGGTCCGGGTCTATGTCTCTTCCCAGGCCGGCGACCGCCTCACGCCTAAGAACTCGCTTCAGTTCCAGGCGGCAGAGACGCGTCTGGGCCAGGGCTTTCACATCAACGAGGCTGTGACATACCAGAAGATTGACGGTTTCGGCGCTTCGTTCCAGGAAGCCGGGATGATCTGCCTGAACAGCCTGGACCCGGCGGCGCAGGAGGCGGTTTTGCAGGCGCTCTTTGACCCGGAACGCGGCGCCGGCTTCTCCGCCATGAAGACGGTCATCGCCGCCACGGATTTCATGTCCGCCGGACCGTGGTACAGCTACAACGACATGCCGGGCGACGTCGAGATGAAGAATTTCTCGATCGCCCGCGACCTGGGCCCGAACGGGCTCATCACCTACATCAAGCGGGCGCGAAAACACGGCAGCTTTGTGCTTCAAGCGCCCATGGATTACCCGCCGGACTGGATGCTTTTTGATGTGCAGAAGAACCAGGACGTCGATCCCAGGTATTTTGACGCGCTGGCGCTTTACTACCTGCGCTACCTCCAGAAATACGAAAGGAACGGCGTCTTCATTGACTATCTCAGCCTGTTCAACGAGCCCGACATCTACACGAAGATTCCGTACACGAAGATCCGCGATCTGCTTAAGAACCACGTCGGACCGCTCTTCGCAAAGGAAGGTGTCAAGACGAAGCTTCAGCCGAGCGAAGCTCCGAACCGCGATGATGCCTTTCGGAACTATCCCATCGTGCTGGACGACCCGCAGGCGCGTCAGTACGTGGCTGTCCTCCCTTATCATGGCTACGAATTCAAAGACCATGCCAAGATCGTGGTGCTGCACGAGCGGTATCCGGATTTCCCGCTGTGGATGACGGAAGTTGACCATTCGTACCAGACCGACACCCCGCGCACCGTGCCCCTGCCGAAATACGATTGGGAAGACGGAGACTTCTGGGGAAATCAGATTGTCTCCGATGTTGAGTCTTACGCTTCCGCCTGGATTTACTGGAACATGATTCTCGACCAAAACGGCGGACCGTGCCTGGTTTCCGAGGTGCACGAGGACCGGCCCGACAACATTCAACACCCCGTCGTGGTCATTGACCGCGAGAAGAAGCAGGTGACCTATACAGGTCTTTATTACTATCTGGCGCACTTCAGCAAGTTCGTGCGGCCGGGCGCGGTGCGGATTGACACCAAGGGAGCGGTAAGCGGCGTCCGCTGCGTGGCCTTCCGGAGGCCGGAGGGCGGGCTCGTGGCGCAGCTCGTCAACAGCCGCAAGGTGGAGACGACGGTGCGGCTCGAATCCGGCGGGCGCGTCTTGCGCGTGTCGCTGCCGGCGATTTCCATCACCACGTGCCTGTGGAAACCGTGAACGTTCGGGATTCTTCGCTATGCTCCTGCGGAGATCCTTCGCTTCGCCTGCCTACCGCAGGCAGGCTCAGGATGACACCTGGCGCACTGTCATGCTGAGCGGGCTGTGCCCCAGAGGCTACGGCCGCTGGGGCGAGCGAAGCATCGCGGACTGTGGAGTCGGCAAAACGGAAGGAGGAATCGTGCTACGAATACTGAAGGGCATGTGGGTTTTCTGCTTGCTATTCCTGGCGTCGCCGCTTTCTCTGGCGGGCGCGGGATTGAAAGCCGGCGTGGCGAAAGTGGAAATCACGCCACCCACCGGCCTGCGCATGTATGGGTTCTCCAACCGCAAAGGCGGTTCCACGGGGACTCTCGACCCACTGATGGCGCGGGTGCTGGTTCTTGAGGCAGGGGAAAAGCGGCTGGCCTTGGTTATCCTTGACCTGGGCCGACCGTTTGCGGAGGCGTGGATCCAGCGCCTGCGGGAGGATGCCAGGAAGACCAGCGGGATTTCCTACGTACTGCTCGCGGCCATTCACACGCATTCGGGCCCCGCCATTCGAGATGAATACCCTCCGCAGAAGTCGCCCGACTGGGAGACAGGCGTTCTGGAAAAGGTCGAGAAAGCCATCGCGGAGGCATGCCAGCACCTCGCTGAAGCGCGCCTCGGCACCGGTTACGGGAGCGTGGACATCGGCCACAACCGGCTGCGCCTGGAGCCCGATGGGACGATTTTCTGGTTCGAGCGCAATAACACGATGGTGCCCACGTCACCGGTGGACCCCACGGTTTCGGTCCTGCGCGTGGACACGGTCGAGGGCACACCCCTAGCCATCCTCGTCAACTACGCTTGCCACCCGGTGGTGTTTGGCTCGGACAACCTGCAATACTCCGCCGACTACCCGGGCGTGATGATCAGAACCGTAGAGCAGGCATTCGCGGGTAAGCCGCTGTGCATGTTTGTGCAGGGTGCGCCAGGCGATATCAACCCCTATTATGCCGTCCATCCGCTCGGGCAGGATGCAGTGAAGATGCGAGACTGGACCGGAGAGCGTCTAGGCGGGGAAGCCGCCCGCGTGGCGAAAAGCATCCAAACGGCGGCCTCGGACGCGACGCTGGATTTCGCCGAGGACCGGCTAGAGTTTCGCCCGCGCTGGAATATGGAGAGATTTCGCGAAGCGGTGCGCGCCTCCTGGGGGCCGGAGGCCGCCGAGTCGTTCGAACAGCGCCGGGGCGAAATGCCGCGGTTGCCTGTGGCCACCGTCCTGATCAACAAGCGGATTGCCCTGATGACTGTGCCGGGCGAAGCCTTTGTCCAGCACCAGATGGCGTGGCGGCAGCGCTGCCCCGTGCGGGACGCCTTCTTCCTCGGCTATGCCAACGGTGACTACGGTTATTTCCCCACCATCCGCGCCGCCTCCCTGGGCGGCTACGGTGCGGCCAACACTGCCACTTGGGTCGAGGTGGGCGCCGGCGAGCGGATGGTCGACCACGCGATTGTCAAAGTGTACGAGATGCTGGGACGCCTGACCGACATACCTGAGGACTTGAAGAAGTAGCGGCGACCTTCAGGTCGCCATGTCCCCAACAACGGCACGTGGCCGGCTAAAGCCGGTCGCTACGCCGCAATTCGGCGGCCGTAGTCCGCTGCTACAGGGGCCGCCCCTGGCTGCCCATCAAGATCAGGGAATACGAATTACCGCGTGCGTGCTCCAGAAGGGGCTGGCTCAACAGCCGGGAACCAGTGTCGCGTGCGATTGCAGACTGAACAAACGGAGAGCATGACCGGCACTTCGATGAGAACCCCCACTACGGTTGCCAGGGCCGCCCCTGAGCCCGGACCAAACAGCGCTATGGCGGTTGCCACGGCAAGTTCAAAAAAGTTGCTCGCTCCAATTAAGGCGCCCGGCGCGGCCACCGCATACTGGACTCGAAACAACCTCATCAAGCCGTAAGTTAACGAGGAATTGAAATACACCTGTATCAGGATCGGCACCGCGATCAGAAGAACGTGCAGGAATTTTCCAGTGATGTTGTCGGCTTGGAAAGCAAAGATGAGCACCAGGGTAGCCAGTAGCGCCACGATAGTCACCGGCGCAAACGTGGGGAGAAGCGTTTCCTCGAACCAAACCGTTCCGCGCCGGCGAATGAACCAGGCGCGCAGAGACGACCCAACAGCCAGAGGAATTACGATAAAGGCGATGACCGAATAGAGCAGCACCAAGAAAGGCACCGTCAGGGATGCTGCCCCGCTGACCAGGAAACGAACCAGCGGCGCAAAGAGGACCAGCATGATCAGGTCGTTCACGGAAACCTGCACGAGGGTATAGGCCGGGTCGCCGTCCGTGAGATAACTCCACACGAAGACCATAGCTGTGCAGGGCGCGGCTGCCAAAATGATGGCTCCCGCGATGTACTGGTCGGCCTCTGCCGGCGCAATCCAGGCGGCAAAGACGTGCCGGAAGAAGAGCCAAGCGATGAGCGCCATCGAAAAGGGTTTTACCAGCCAGTTCACGAACAGGGTAACGAGAAGTCCTCGCGGCCGTTTGCCCACATTGCGGATGGCGGTGAAGTCCACCTTCATCATCATGGGAATGATCATCAGCCAGATGAGAACGGCGATGGGAACGTTGATCTGGCTCCCCTTGCCAAATTCAAGACGTCTCAGAGTATCGGTGAAAGCGGGTATGAGTTTCCCGAGCAAAATACCGACAATCATGCAGGCGCCCACCCAAACACTCAGGTATCGCTCGAAGTAGTTCAACTTCTTTTCCGTCATGTCGACGGTTGGCTGTTCCATTGAGATTCACTCCCTTGCTTCCTTTCACACAGGGACACCGAAGATGTGAACCAGTGAAAGGTAGATTCCCACGAGGATGAAAATCACCCCGGTCGCGCGGCGCGCCCACTTTTCGATTTGCGCCAGCTTGTTGAGGGCTTTGCCCACCCATTGCGCGCCGAGGCCGATGAGCACTGCGAAAACAAACACCGGCAGGCCCGTTCCGATGCCGTAAAGCGAGGGCAGTGTTACGCTCGATCCGGTGTCCAAGGCCAGCGGAATCAGGCTACCAAAAAACAGCGCCGCCGAGACCGGACAGAAGGCCAGCGCGAAGATCATCCCGAGCGGCAGGCTGCCCCAAATGCCCGCCGATTGCGCCCACTTCTGTACCCTTGCCCCGCCGCAGGAAGTCGAAAAGCGGAGCGGGATCACATCCAACAGGATGAGTCCCACAACGAGGAGCAGCGGGCCAAGGGCCTTGTTCATGGAGGTCTGAAGGAACATCGCGACTTCCGGAATGGAAAGCAGGCTGGCCACCAGCAGCGCGCCGAGGATGAGGTACGTCAGGGTCCGGCCCAGCGTGTAGAGGATCCCCGTGGCGAGCACTCGGCGCGCGCTGCCCATGCCGCGTGCAATGAAAGAAATCGCCGCAATATTGGTGGCCAACGGACAGGGGCTGATCGAGGTAAGGACCCCCAACCAGAGCGCCGTAGCCGCCGTCAGGAGGAGCCCCTCACTCATGACGCCTCCAAGTACGAGCGCAACTCATCCTGCACGTAACGCAAGAAGGCGTCCTTGTTGCCCAGGAGCTGCCAGACCTTCATCAGGTTCTTCCACTCCTTTTGCTTGCCCTCATTCAGTCGCACCAGAATGAGCGACTTTGTAAAAAGCCGGTAGTCATCTACGAAGTGCCGATTGTCCGACTCTTCAACGTTGATGACGCGCCACTCGAGCGTGCCATCTTTGAGCTCCTTGGCAAACCCGCTCTCAATGGCCTCGTGGGAGTACGCCTCAATCTTCCGGCAAGAGGAGCAACGGAACGTGGTGTGAAAGTAGTATGCGATCACTTTGGGCGAGTTTGGGGCTTGCTGGCCTTCTTTCGCCGAGCCGGATGCAGGGAAAGAGGCTGCCAGAATGGACCCTTCGGCAGCGCTCTGGGACTGGGACCTTTCGTGAAGGTCCTTGATAATCAGGAATAATCCACTCGCTGCCACGAAAATCAACAGAAGCGTTCGCAAAATGCTTTTAGCTGTCATGTCGCCATCCTCCGTATGCTTTCACAATTCGAAGATGAGAGAGGCCGTTCAGGAAGCAGAGCAGGAACAGCCTGGGGGCTGAGAGGATTCCTCCTCCAGCAAGGCCTTGATCTCTGCGACCGAGGGCACTCGCCCTTGGACTTTCAAGTCCCCGTAAAGTGCGAGACCAGGGGTTCGAGTCAGGCCGTAGCGCGTCATGACGGTGATGTCGGTAATTTTCTCAACTTCGCAGTCGATCCCGGCCTGCCGGGCGGCCTCTTGGACGTTTTCCGCCAACTTCTTACAGTTCGCGCATCCGGGACCGAGTATCTGCACTTGAACTCCACTCATTTTTCCCTCCTCCTGTGTTTCGGCTCACCAGTCAGCAAGACCTGAGCCGGAGGGTCTGCTGCACCTGTGGAAGCTACTAACGGGTTTCTGCTCCGCCAGCAGTCGTACCACTGGATTCGACGGCAGTTGGCTGGTTTGAGTCCTCACTTGGTGGTTGCGGGGCCTTCGACTGCTGCGCCTCGGCCCGCAGCTTGCGCAAGGTAGCGCGGAGCTCTTCCTTGTCAGGGAACTTAATGGCTTCCTGCGGACAGATCTTCGCGCAGGCATCGCAGCCCACGACGCAGTTGTAGGGGTTGACGACGATTGCCTTAAACGAATCCTCGTCGAACGCCAGGACGTTGTTCTTGCAGAAGTTGATACAGTCCTGGTCGCCGATGCAGAGATCAGGATCGATGGTTGGAAACCACGGGATCTTTTCCCGGGGAAGCGAGGAATTCGCCATGAGTGCCTCCTTTATTAAGCATTCGCCCTTCAGGGATCGACTCAAACTGTGGTCGCCCCCATGGCCTTCAAGAACGGGAGCTGGCCCCTGAAGTTGTCGGATGCGCGCTGTCTCCATGTTGTCAGTTTTGAATTCTCCCGTCCGCTATTCGATACACCCGGTCGAAGCCTTCGACCATCCGCACGTCATGAGTGACCACCACGACGGCAGCGTCCTTCTCCCGGCTGAGCTTCCGCAGTAAGCCCATCACGATCTTGCCGCGTTCGGTATCGAGGGCAGCCGTCGGTTCGTCTGCCAGGAGAATCGTGGGATTATTCGCCAGCGCGCGTGCAATTGCTACTCGCTGTTGCTCGCCACCGGAAATCTCACTTGGGTAGTGATGCCAGCGGTGTCCGATTTCCAGATAGTCGAGCAGCTCGATGGCACGCGTCCGATGGCGGCCTCGTGCGTCAGTTTGGCGCGGTCATCCACGACCGGGAACCGCGATACCGTCCCTACGCGTGCGTGGCTCCCCTTGATAATCTCGACGCCTCGTGTTGAGCGTCGCTTGGCCAAAGACGAAGCTCGGGGAGACACGGTCTCAATGGACCACCACCTCAGTATCGGTTATCGAGATGCCGTGTCTATCCAGGAGCGTGTTGCTTGCTCGGTCGAGTGCCGCCTTTGCCTTCACGTATCCAGCCTGTGCGTCCACTTCAGCCGACCGAGCTTGGGCCAGGTCGCGCTGGTACTGAATTACCAGAAAGGTCGTTGATGCCCCGACAGCCAGCTTATCCTCCTCTGCAGCGAGCGCCTGTTCCTGGAACTCACGTTCCCCCTCAACAGCTTCCAGGGTTGCTCGCGCCTGTTCCAGGACAATCAACGCATTTTCAATCTCGACGTGCACCTGTTTGATGAGCTGTTGGAGACGCATTTCCTGCTGTCGCAGCGTGAGCCTGTCCCGGGTGTAGTCTGCGTCAGCGGTCCGGTTCCGAAGGGGAATGGTGAGTTGCAGGCCTACGCCGTAATCCGGGAAGTCGCGGTGGAGCAACTGGGACAAGGCAGTTCCATAGCCACCCACAATCATCGGATCCGGAGTGTGAGGGGTAGCGCCCGGTAACGTGAGTGAATTGACATTTCCGGCCAAGGCGTTGTTCCGCACTGTGGCTACTAAGTCCAACGAGGGCAGCAAGGCGTTCCTACTTCCTTTCAGGGCCAACCGGGTGCTCTCGATTTGAATGCGGGCTTGCGCGAGGTCTGGCCTACTCTTCGAGGCGTTCTCAGCCAGTTCGGAAGTGGAGGGGATGCGCTCGCTCCGGTCGATACGCAGGGGATCGGTCGGGATGATGCGGACTGCCGCCAACGAAGGGTCTGAGACGGTCTTTCGCGTGAGGTAATCCTTGAGGACTGTCTCCTGTTGCCGCACGAGGCCTTCGGCGGCGATCAGATCGCGACGGCTGCGGGCCACTTCGGCCCGAGCGCGAACCTCTTCGATGGGCGCCCGGGTGCCCGCCTCGACCTGGGCCTGATTGTCGCTCAGCAGCTTCTCAGCCCTTTCCAGCACCTGACGGCGCACCTTCACGTCCTCGTTCAGGCTCACCAAGTCCCAGTACAGCCGGACCACGGCCGCCACGGTGCTGATCACCTGCTGCTCAAAAACGAGATTGGACTGCGTGCGGCTGTTGTTAGCGACACGAATGAAGCGGGAGTTCAGCGCGCGCCCGAAGCCGCGCAGCAGAGGCTGCTTGAATGTAATCCCGAGCGAGGAGGTACTGAAGGGTGACAGATCATAGCGAGCGTGGTTCAGGGTTTGATGGCTGTTCTCAAAACCGGCGAAGATCTCGCCTCCGGTGAGGAGACCTTTTTGCCAGCCGAAATCTGCCGTCGTGAGATCGTTGACCAGTGCGGTGGTTCCCACGAGGAATGAATTTAGTTGCGGCGCGGTCAGATGGTCCCTGCGGATGTTGCCGGTAAGAATGGGATCGAGAGCGGGCGGCAGGGGCCCACTGCTCAATGGAGTCTGCCCAGCGATGGATAAGTTCGTCTCCGGGCCCGGCCCGAGCAATGGAGCCAGGACGTCGGCGCCGACGGCGCTCACACTCTTCGGACCTTCTCGCACCGACGGGGCAAACCCGCGCGGCAAGGCACCAGCTCGCGCCCTCTTCACGTCCGCGTCGGCAAAGCGCGGGCCGAGACGCTGCAATGCCACGTCCAGATTGTTTTCGAGCGCGAGGGCAATGGCGTCTTGCAGCGAAAGATAGACATTCCCATTGCGTACTAGCGATGCTAATCGAGGAGAATCGTCGGGCACCTGCGCTCGCATAGCTGCGGCAAGCAGTATGCCGGTTACGAATGCAAGAATCTGAAACCGTCTCATTGGGCCGGTCCTCCCCCTTTCGACGCAGCCGGTTTCGCCGGTGCTACGGGCCGAACCTTGACGCCTTCGCGAACCTCGTCGCTCAGATTGGTGACGACCTTCTGGCCGGGGCGCAAACCCTCGGTCACCTCGATTAAGGCGCCATAGTCGCGGCCAAGTTTCACGGGCACAAAGATTATGGTGTCGCCCTCACCGAGGACAGCCACCACCGGACCCTTTTCGGTGTTCCGAAAGGCTGCCGACGGAATCAACAGCGGCGGTTCTTCCCGGCGCAGCGGGAAGCGCACCGTCGCGTACATGCCCGGTAAAAGCACGCCATGCGGATTCGGCGTCTGAACCTCGGTCAGCAGCGTCCTCGATGCGGCATCCAGCGCGCTCGCTGTCCGGGTGACCCTTCCCGGAAAATGGCGTCCGCGGTACTCCTCCACCTCCACACTACACGCCAATCCGGCCCGGATTTCCGGCACCTCGCTTTGGGGCACGTTGACAAACACTCGGAGGGTCCGAACGTCGGCGAGCCGGAACATCTCTCGGAACGAGCTCCCGCTGCCTGCGCTGATCAGTGTCCCGACGTCGACGTTTCTCGCGGTGATCACCCCAGCGAAGGGAGCACGCACAAGGCGGAACGACTGCAATTCCAACAGGCGCTGCAAGGTCGCTTCGGTGGCGGATATATTGTCGCGAGCCGCCTGCACGTTGGCCTCAGCGGAAGCGACATCCGCTCGGCGCGCTTCGTAGGCGAACTGTTTTTCATCGCCATCTTGCTTGGAGAGCACACCCTTATCGACCAGCGTCTGCCAGCGCTTGGCAGTGACTTCAGCGAACCCCAGGTTGGCTCGAGCCTGTCCCAACGCAGCCTCCCCTTGCCGCAATGCCGACCGCGCCCGTTTCACAGCGGCCTCCGCCTCCCGGATCTGCTGCTCCAGTTCGGGGGAGTCGATCTCAGCAAGCAACTGCCCGGCCTTGACTCGGTCGCCGATATCAGCCAGGCGACGTTTGATGTAACCGTCCGCCCGTGCGAAGATGGGCGCCTCCGTCTCAGCCTGGATGTTGCCGGGAAGGCTGATTTCCACCTCCACCGGGGCCTCCCTGACAGGCACCACAGTTACGGAGGGCAATAAGAGGTGGTTCGCCTGGGCGGACGAGGCCAGCCGCCGCGTGAGCTTGGCGCGCGGCCAGTAGCCGAGCGCAAGCAGCACTCCTAACAGCAGGATCGCAATCGCGATGATCAGGAGGCGCTTACGCCGGGCCCGCTGAGCAAGGTACGAGCCAGCGGCCTTGTTGCTCCGGATCTCTGTTTCCATTTTCAACGCAGCAACTCCGAATCTTCTTCGGGCAGTCTGGGGCGAATTCTTTCCTTCAGGGTGCTATAGGCCACCGGAACAAAGAAGAGTGTGGCAACGGTGGCAACCAGGAGACCACCAATTACCGCCCGGCCGAGCGGCGCGTTCTGTTCGCCTCCCTCGCCCAGCCCCACGGACATCGGCAACATGCCGAGAATCATGGCGGCGGCGGTCATCAGCACTGGCCGGAGCCGCGTCACCCCCGCCGACAGTGCGGCTTCCCTGGCCGGCTCGCCCTCGGCGTGTCGCTGGTTCGCGAAGGTCACCAAGAGAATACTATTGGCCGTGGCCACGCCAATGCTCATGATGGCGCCCATCAGAGAAGGCACGTTGATCGTCGTCTGGGTGGCATACAGGGACCAAACAATCCCGGAAAAGGCGCCCGGCAACGCCATCAAGATGATGAAAGGATCGAGCCAGCTCTGGAAGTTGATCACCATAACCAGATACACCAGCGCCACGGCCAGAAGCATGCCGCCCGCGAGTCCCCGAAACGACTCCCGCATGGTCTCCATCTGTCCTCGAACCTGAATGAAGGAACCGCGGGGAAGTTTGGTGCCGGCGTCCTTCACGATCCTCTCAACCTCCCCCGCCACACTGCCGAGATCGCGATCCTGGACGCTCGCATAAATGTCCAGCACGGGTTGGACGTTGTAGTGGCTGATCGCCATGGGCGACGTGGTGCGCTCTGTGGTGGCTAGGTTGCTGAGGAGCTGTGGCGCTCCCGGCCGCGAAGCGGCCAGCGGTGTACTGAGGATCTCTTCCATCGACGTGACGCGATAGTCCGGTGTTTGAACGGCAATCAAGTAGCTGACACCCGTTTCGGGATGAAGCCAGTAGTTCGGCGAAACCTGACCACTGGAACTGAGCGAGACAAGGACGCCGCTGGCGACATCCCTCTGTGTCAAGCCCATCTGGCTGGCGCGCGTGCGATCCACGTTGATCTGCAGTTCGGGCGCCTCCAGCACCTGATGCAGGCGCACGTCCACGGCGCCCGGCACTCGTGCCAGCCGGCGTTCAATTTCCTTGGCGATTCGGTAGTTGGCCTGCTGATTGCGGCCGATCACTTGGATGTTGATCGGCGCCGGGATGCCGAAGTTGAGGATCTGGCCTACCATGTCGGCCGAACGAAAGAAGAAGCTCATCTCAGGGAACGCGGCCGGCAGCTCCTCCCGCAGCTGCCGCGCGTATTCCCAAGTCTCGCCACGCTTGCGATCGCGCTGGAGAGAAATCAGAATCTCGCCGTCGCCGGAGCCGATGGTGGCCGAATCGGTGAAGGCCATATTGATGGGCAGCACCGGCAACCCGATGTTGTCGAGAATCGTATCCAATTTCGCAGCAGGGATGATCTCACGGATTTTGTCTTCAACCCTGGCGAACATCTCTTCCGTGGTCTCCAGGCGGGTCCCCACGGGTGCCCGGACGTGGAGGCGCAACTGGCCCGCGTCCACTTGAGGGAAAAAGTCCCGGCCCAGTTGTGTTGCAAGGAGTCCCGAACCCAGGCAGAAAAGGGCGAACAGCGTGACGACTGTCCAGCGTCGGGAAAGCGCCCAGTCCAAAGCGCTGCGGTAACCCTCGCGGAACCTCTCGAAACCTCGCATGAAGGCGTGGTGGAGGCGCCAGATCGGCCCGGCGCCGCCCGCTGTAGCACCTTGCTCGCCTCGGTACAGGTGCAACTCGGACTTCAGTGTGTAGCGCACCATGGTGGGAATCAGCGTGCGGGACAGCACCCAGGAGGCCAGCATCGCGAACACCACCGCCATGGCGAGTGGCTGGAAAAGATACTTCGCCGTGCCGCGGAGCAGAACCACCGGTGCGAAGACAATGGATATGGAAAGAGCGGAGACAAAGGCCGGAACAGCGATTTCGCGCGCCCCGTCCAAAACTGCCCGGAGAATGGATTTCCCCATGGCGAGGTTGCGGTGGATGTTTTCGATCTCGACTGTAGCCTCGTCGACAAGAATGCCAATGGCCAGCGCTAGCCCACCCAAGGTCATCACGTTGATAGTCTGGCCGAGAAGGTACAGCAGAATCAGCGAAGTCAAGATGGAGAGAGGGATGGAGGTGCAGACAATCAACGTGCTTCGCCAGCTTCCGATGAACAACAGGATCATGAGCGAAACCAGGATGCCGGCCAGCAGTGCCTCGTACAGCACGGCGTTGATCGAGGCGCGGACGAACAACGATTGATCCAGCAGGAGGCGGACATCGAGTTCCGGAGGCAGAGTGGAGAGGATGCGGGGTAGTTCCTCCTTTACGCGTTCGACGATGTCCAACGTCGAGGCAGTCCCGGTCTTGAGAATCGATAGCAGAGCGCCACGCCGGCCGTCCTGGCGGACGACGTTCATCTGAACCGCCCCCCCGTCACGAACCTGGGCCACGTCACGGAGAAATACCGTGGCCCCGCCTTGCTGAAGGACGGGGACATCATTCAGAAACTCCACGACGTCCGGGCTGTTGTTCAGCCGCACGTTGTACTCCCGGTTGCCGACCTTCGCCGCCCCGGCGGGAAGGATAGGGCTCTGCGCGTTGATGGCTAGCGACACGTCGGCCGGAGAAATCCCGCGGGCGTATAGAGCCTTGGGATCCAGATCCACCATCACCTGACGGGCCTTTCCGCCCGCCGGCATCAGGACTGAAGCTCCTTGCACGGTTGCCAGTTGCGTCCGCAGGAAGTTGGCGCCAATATCGTAAAGGGCCTGCTCGGAAAGTCCCTGGCCGCCAAGCCCCAACTGGAGAATCGGGACGCTGGAGGCATTGAAACGCAGAATCAGCGGCGGTGTGGCGCCCGGCGGCATCTGCCGCGTGACGGTCTGCGAGACCGCCGTCATCTGGGCGACGGCGGCATCCACCGACGTGCCGGGATGAAAGAAGACCTTAATGACCCCGAGGCCGGTGAGCGATTGCGACTCGATGTGCTCGATGTCGTTGACGGTCGTCGTGAAGGAGCGCTCAGATTGTGTCGTTATTCGCTTCTCCATCTCGTCGGTCGACAACCCTCTGTACTGCCAGATGGCGCTGACGACGGGTATGTTGATGTCTGGCAGCACGTCTGTCGGCATTCGCACGATCGCGATTCCACCCATGATTGCAATCAGAATGGCCGCCGCGATAAACGTGTACGGCCGGCGAAGTGCGAGCTTAACGATCCACATACTGTTCCCACCCCGGAGAGCTGGTTAGCTTCACGCAGGCTTGGGGGCGCAACGCGCAGCCCTCCATTTCCAGCTACAGACGGCGCAAGTCATCGCAGCATCCCTTTGATGACGACATCCACGGCCTGGTCTTCGGTCAATCCGCGCGCCATCAGGGTTTCCACCTGCTTCTTGTCCACGCTGCCGATGGCGGCTTCGTGGGTGAGCGTGGCGCAGTCGTGGGCGTCATCCGGCGCTACCCCAGCCGTTTGCTTTCACCATCTCGTGGATCCTCTTTCTGATTTCATCCCGAATCTGGCGAACGCGTTCAAGCGGCTGCCCCTTGGGGTCGGGCAAGCTCCAATCTTCCCGTTTTGCCCCGGGAACAACCGGGCAAGACTCCCCGCAACCCATGGTCACAAGGATATTGGCCTGGGAGGCCAGGTCAGTGGTGAGCAATCTTGGGGTCACCCCGTCCAACTCGATTCCCACTTCGCGCATAACCCTAAGGACTTCAGGATGAATCTGCGTTGCTGGCTCGGTGCCTGCGGAAATAGCTTGTGCCAAGGAGGGGTCGGCAATCCGATTGAAAAAGGCCGCTGCCATTTGCGAGCGACCAGCATTATGAACGCAGGCAAATAGGATCCGGGTCATGACCAGCTTCCTCCATTGGACGTCAACGCCATTTCCATCAGGCGCAGAAAGTCCAGCGCGTGGAATCACCCCCGGTAGGTCACACCAGCGCTCTCATGGTGACTTGGCAACGCTCGGGGCCGCTAAGGTCTTCGAGAAATCCGAAGCGCTGCCCGAGTGGTGACCTTTCTCGGGCAGCTTGATTGATAAGGGGAATGCCGCTCACAGCGACAAAGACCAGCAACCAGGTGCCCAGAATGGACTTGGCTTTCATTGCCTTATGCCTCCGCAAATCAAAAAGCGCGCAACTTCGCCGGAGCAGGATTTTTCGACGTCACCACCCCTGCACAGAGACCTTGTCCAAGTCTCCCGAACTGAGTTTCAAGGAGAGCAGGGCAATCTCCTCCGAGCGTCTTGCCTGAAACAACAGGGACTGGCTGTTCAAGACGCCAGCCTCCGCTTCCAGCACGAAATTAACGACCGTGCGACCGACCTCATATTTGGTGCGTTCGTTCCTCAAGATTTCTTCGGCTTCCTTTGCCGCTTCCTGCATGGACTTTACGCGCACACGCGCTGCTTGAAGCTCCGCGAGAGAGGTGCGCAACTCGCGCCGCACCGCCAATCGCAACTTCTCCTCCGCCAGACGCGCCAACTCTGTCTGAGCTGCGGCCTCTCCCACCTGGCCGGCGCGCCGTCCGCTGTCGAACAGGGGCATGGAAACATGGAAGCCCACCGCCCAGTCAGCGATGCCGGCGGAGGGTGAAATTCTGGGCACGGGCAGCGAAGGTAGCAGTTGTCCAATGAAGGACGCAAATGATGCGGGATTTTCCGAGCCATAGGCTGTCGCCATCGCGCGGAAGTCGATGCGCGGCAGATAAGCGCGCCGGGTGGCGCGCTGCAGGTCTGCCGCCGACTTCAACTCGAGGTTGGCGGCCTTCAAATCCGGCCGCTGCGACAACGCGTCCTCGAAGAGTTTGTTCTCGTCTGTCGCTGGCAGGGGTGGTCCGCCGCTGCCAGCCGGCGAATAGGCCAGCCGGGGAATCTCACCTTCGTATGCCATGATCGCCGCCAGCGCGCTCAGCGCCGCCTGGCGGCCGGCTTCCAGGGACGCGGATTCGCTGTCGAGCTGGGCGATCTGCGTCTGGATCTTGAAGGCGTCCACCGGCACAGCCCGCCCCGCCTTCACCAGCTCTTTAGTTCGCTCCAGCAGGGAGGCCAGACTCTTGCGCCCGGACTCGGCCGCTTGCAACAGGTCCTGATAGGTCAGCGTCTGCAAATAGAGGCGCGCGACTTCGAAGATAACTTCCTGTTTTCGCCGGTCGCTGAGCGCCTGGGCAGCCGAAACTCGCTCCCGGGCGGCTGCCAACTCCAGAGATGTCTTGTGGAAGTCCCAAACCAGCAGGCGGGTGTCCACAGACGCGGAGTCGGTGCTGCGGGCGAACCGCAGCAGGCCAGGCGGTGTCCCCGGGGGATAGCCGTGCTCGAGGCGAGTGCGCTGAAAATCGCCGGCCACGTCCACTTGGGGGAGGAGCGATGACCGGGCCGCAGTCACCCGTGCCTGCCGCCGCAGCGTCTCCGCACCGGCCGATCTCAGGTCCGGGTTATGCTCGAGGGCATAGCGAACCGCCTCCTGCAACGTCAGTTGGGGTTGGGCTGGGCCACTCTGAGCGGCGAGGGTGGTGGAAAAGGCCAGCAGCAGAAAAGCGGACGAGCTTGCTCTGTTCATCGCGCCTCCAAGGGTGGTTCGCGGTTGTCCCGGAAGTTCTCGGGAAGACCATGCCCCGGCTGTTTGTGGTACATGAGGTAATACGCCACAGGAATTACCAGCAGGCTGAAGAGGGTGGAAGCAAACAGGCCGAAAATCAGAGACCAGGCCAGGCCCGCAAACACCGTATCTTTGGTGATGGGCCAGGCGCCCAGCATGGCTGCGCCGGAAGTGAGCAGGATCGGCCGCAACCGGACCGCGCAGCTCTCGACGAGTGCCTGCACGAGCGTGCGCCCCCGCGTCAGCGCGATGTGCACGAAGTCAACGATGATGATCGAATTCCGCGTCACGATCCCGGCCAGCGCGATCATGCCGATCATGGCCGGCGAGCTGAAAAACAGCGGCGTGGCATAGCCCCCCACCTGCCGCGTGCCGAAGTGGTTCAGCAGCCAGTATCCAGGCAATACGCCGATGGCCATCAGCGGGATCGCCAGCATGATGACGAGCGGCAGGCGGAAGGAACCCGTCTGATAGCTGAGAAGGATGTAAATAGCCAGCAGCGCGCCCAAGAAGCCAATCCCGAGGTCGCGGAAGATGTGCATGGTGAGGCGCATCTCGCCCTCGTCCCACCACTTCACGCCGATTCCGTCAGGAATCGCCCAGGGAATGCCGCCACCTTTCTTGAACAAAGTCCGGGAATCCAACGGCCGCGGGGTGGCGTCGCGCTCGGGATGACCCTCCGCGGCGAGTTGCTCCGGCGTGCGCTGATCGGCGCGGACATCGAGGATAGTTTCTACAGGCGGCCTGCCCGCCATTTCCGCCGTCACATATACGACCCGTTCCAGGTCACGGTGGTAGATGGTCTTATCTTCGATCTGGTGCTGCCAGTTGCCCAGCTCCGCGATGGGTACCAGGTTGCCCTTCTGCCCGCGCACATAGGTGCGTGCCAAGTCGGCAGGGGTGGACCGCTCGGGGCGCAGGGACCACAGAACGATGGGCAGTGGGTTTCTCTCCCCTTCGATGGCCACGCTCCCGGCAGTCGTACCGGAGAGTTCCAGACGGATGGTGCGGTTGACGTCCGCGGTGGCCACGCCGTTCAGAGCCGCTTTGGCCTTGTCCAGGACAAAGACATCCTTATCCTGATCCTCTTCAATGGAGTCATCCAGATCCACCATCCCGGGTTCGCGGGACATGCGGGCCTTGACGATCTGGGCCGCCTGTATCAGGTCCCGGTAGCGGTTACCCGGCTGCCCGTAAAGCGCCGCGACGACGGTGGACATCACGGGCGGTCCCGCAGGCAACTCGACGATCTTCAACTTGACGCCGTCGCGCTTTGCAATCGCGGTAAGATCTTGCCGGATGCGCAGCACGATTTCGTGGCTGCTGGCCACGCGGTCTGTCTTATGAATGAGGTTGACGCGAATATCGGCCCGGTCCGGCGACTGGCGCAGGAAGTAGCGCCGGGCCATGCCATTGAAGTCGAACGGTGAGGCATTGCCCACGTAGGCCTCGAAGTCGGTGACCTCGGGAATGGTTCGCAGGTAGTCCTCAAAATCGCGGGCCGCCGCATCCGTCCGTTCTAGGCTGGTTCCGGCGGGCATGTCGAGCACCAGCAGGAATTCATCCTTGTTGTCGAACGGAAGCTGCTTCGGCTTCACCCGGCGCGTGCCGACCAGCATGAGGCTACCGAGGAAAGCCAGCAAAACCGCCCCCAAGAAGAGCCAAGCATTCCGCCGGCGTGTCAGCAAAGGCCCCAGCAACGGCCGGAACACGCGGTAGGTCCACATTCTGGTCACGTCGGCTTCGGTCGACGCTTTCTCGGGTGCAGCGTCGCCGTGCCGATACGGGCGACGCATGACCAGGTACGCCAGCCAGGGGGTAATCGTGAAGGAGACCACCATCGACATCAGCATGGTCATGGGAACATTCACGGCCATGGGGCGGAGGTAATCGTGCATCTCCTCCGTCACAAAGAACAACGGCAGGAAGGAGATAATTACCGCGAGGGTGGCTGCAATCAGCGGCGGACGAACTTCATTCACGGCTTCCAGTACAATTTCACGGGTGGCCCGACCGGTCATGCGGAAGTGCCGGTGAATGTTCTCGACATCCACGATGGGATCATCGACCAGCAAACCCAGGGCCACCGTGAGCGCAAACAACGTGACGCGATTGATGGAGAAACCGAAGAGGTAATTGAAAAAGAGTGTGAAGCCAAACACGCAGGGCACGGCCACCGCTACCACCATCGCTTCCCAGAAGCCCAGTCCGAAGGTCAAGAGCGCAATGACCACCACGATGCCAACTAGCAAGCCTTCCACAAGCTCATTGACCTTGGCATTGGCAGTGAGGCCGTAGTTGCGGGTGACCGCCACCCCGACGTCGTCCGGGAGCGCTTCGCGCTTGATTTGCTCCATGCGTGCCAGCAGCGCGCCGGCGACGGTGACGTTGTTGGAACCTTTCTGCTTGGCGAACGCCAAGGTGACGGCGGGCTGTTCAAACAGAGGGGAGGAGCCGGAAGGGTGTGGGCTCCCCATCCATGTCCCCGCGGAGCCCGGGTGTTTGTTCAGGGTCCACGCGGGGCCCTGACTGAACCTCACGTAATCAGTCACCTCGCCCGGACCGTCGGTCACCTCCGCCACATCGCGGAGATAGACTGGACGCTCGCCGGAGAGGCCGACCACCAGCGACTCGACCTCCCCTTTATGAGAGAAGAACCGGCCGGTCTCCACGCGAATCTCGCGGTCATCGTGCGTGAAGGAGCCAGCCTGCAGGTTGGAATCAGCGCCTTCCGCGGCGTGCACCACGTCCAGCGGAGCGACGTGGAAACCCGCCAGACGCTCCGGGTTGAGCCGCACCAGCACCTGGCGTGGCCGGCCGCCCACGATGAAGCTGATGCCGCTGTTGGGGACGGCTTGCAGGCGGTTCTGCACTTCCTCGGCGATGCGGCGCAGCTCGAAATCATCGCGGCGGGGGCTGGTGAGCGTGAACGTTACAATCGGCACGTCGTCCGTCTCCCGGGGCTTCACCACCCAGCCTGAGACGCCCGCAGGAATTTCGTCTCGGTTCTGGTCGAGCCATTTGTACAGCTTGATCAGACTACGCTCGCGATCCTGTCCCACGTAGAAGCGCACAGTGACGATGCTCTGGCCCGGCAGGGAGCGCGAGTAAACGTACTCGACGCCGTCAATCTGATACAGGTATCGTTCGATGGGAGACGAAACGATCTGCTCCACTTCCTCTGCTGAATGCCCCGGGTAGGAGAGAAAGACGTCGGCATTGGGCACAACGATCTGGGGTTCCTCTTCGCGCGGCGTCATCAGCAGCGCCACGGCCCCGACGGCCAGCGCGAGCAGGATCAGGACAATGGAAAGATGCGACTCCAGAAAGGCCCGGACAATGCGGATCGTCAGGCCTTCACCCTCCGCTTTCATTGTCCCAGCTCCTTTCTGGGAGCCAGAGCAATGGTCTCGCCGGGCGCCAGTCCACTGAGGATTTCGATCTGATTACCGAGTCGGCGGCCCACCTGCACCGCGCGCCGGCGCAGCACACCCGCTTGGGCCACGTCCACCATGGTGAGCTGCCCCACATGGAGAACTGCGTCAACGGGGATCAGCACCTGCACCCGTTTGCCGGTCGGGACGGCCACCCGACCGAACATGCCCGGATACAGGTCGTCTAGCCGGGGGAGGAGCAAGCGTGCCGTGACAGTGCGGCTGGCGGGATCGGCGGCCGGCACCATCTCGACCAAGCGGCAACTGAATTCCTGGCCGATGGCATCGACCCGTACCCGGTAGCGCTCACCGAGGTGAAGTGCGGCCGATACTTCTTCCGGCACCGCGGCCTCCAGCCAGAGGCGACCAATTTCGTAAAGAGTTAGCAGCGGCTTGCCCGGTGCCGCCAGGTCACCCACATCTGAGAGTTTGTCGATAACGAGGGCATCGTAAGGGCTGCGGATGACCGTGTAGCCGAGTGTTACTTCGGCGTCGTGCAAAGCCTCCTGCAGCGCAGCAACATCGGCGGTGGAGGTTTTCAGTCGCAGGTTCGTTTGGTCGAACTCCGACTTAGGAATCACGGCCTTCTCGAACAGCGGCTTGTCGCGCTCATAGTCACTTTGTGCCAGTTCGTGCGTTGCCTCGGCCCGGCGTAGGAGCTCCCGCGCTTGTTCCAGCTTGGCTCTCAGGTCGCGGTCATCGAGGCGGACGAGCAGGTCGCCTTTGCGTACCCGTTGCCCGGCGCTAAGCGGCAAGTCAACGACGGTAGCAATCAGGCGCGCGGAGGTCGTCGTCTTGAATTGCGGTTGCACCGTGCCGACGGCCTCCCTAATCTCCGGCGCGAGTGAGCCGGTCACGGTGAGCAGCGGGACGTTTCCGACGGGAGCTTCCGCCGCCTTGACCTTCCCCGGGCGAATGACTTCGCGCCGGAACACCCCACTCAGCCACATCATCATGACCACGATGATGGCGAGCGGGATGCCCACTCTCAGAGTCAGAGTTCGAACCGCAGTCTGCATGACTCACTCCGTGTGATGAGCCGCCGTTTCCGGAAAGGCCGTGGAGGCAACCTGCCCCGCCGCTTCCGCGCGGAGCCGCCGCAGCGTAGCGCGCAGTTCCTCCTTGTCCGGAAAGCTGATGGCCTGGACCGGGCAGATGTTGAGGCACGCTTGGCACCCGACCACGCAGTTGTAGGGATTCTTCACTATCGGGCGGTTATTCTCTTCATCCCACTCAAAGACATCGTTCTTGCAGAATTTGAAGCATTCCTGATCGCCGGTGCAAAGGTCGTAGTCCACAGTCGGGAACCAGGGGATCTTTTCCCTGGGGAGCGAAGAATTCGCCATGAGTGCCTCCTTCGTGAGGTCTTTCCTCTCCGCAACCGGACTCAGGCTTTGCTCGCGCCCGAAGCCACCTTGTCTTCTTCCTGCTTGATGAGAGCCTCAGCCTTCTCGCGCAGGCGTCCCAGGATGCCATCGTTGTCGGTACCGCGAATATCTAAGGGGACGAACCGTTTCTCGTCGAACCCCGTATTGCGAATAATCTTCTTGAAGAGCTTTGTCTGGGCCTCTGGAGCACAGGCACCAACCATCACGTAAGCTTCAGGGTCGGCAGCCGATTCTCGGAGAACCTCCGTCAGAATTTCATTCCCGCCTTGACCGCACAGTTGCGGATGAACCATCGTGTACCGAACATCCAAATCAGACTCGACTTGGAACGGCAGTGTGTTCATGTCGGTGTTCTTGAACGAATCACACAGACCTTTGCAATTGCACAACAGGACCTTAATTTTCATGACCTTCCTCCTTGAGTTGAACTCGATTTAACGCCGCGAGGGGCATTGGCAGCGTAGAACTTCTGATACAGGTCGCGTAGCGCTGCCTGGTAGGCATACTCCATCGAGGGCGTAACGTAGTTGCCGGCATCCCGCAGCGCCTCGACCAGCGCGGCCTCCAGGCCCGGATCGCCCGGCGACCATCCCTCCAGATAAAAACGTTCCAGCGTTGCGTCGAGCCCTGTCAAGCCGACTTTGTCCCCAGCGACTTCAATGATGCGAACGCCGCCTCCACAACATCCCGGACTCATGGTTTCCTCCTCCAGCCGCAACGATTTCGCTTAAGCAGCGGGACGTCCAGCCAGCCAGGTGCGGATCTCCTCGACCTCTGGAATCCGACCGCTGGCCTTGACCTCTCCGTCGACTACGACGGCGGGAGTGAACATCACGCCCCGGCGGGCGAACTCACGCGGGTCGGAAACGTGTGCGACCTCAGCTTCCAGCCGGAGTTCCCCCAAGGCCTTGCGGACATTTTCTTCCGTCGCAACGCAGCGCTGGCAACCGGGCCCAAGAATCTCGATCTTCATCTCTGTTCCTTCTTTTGTTTCCGTGCTCATGCACGTGCTGGCGCGCCCCCTGCGCCCGCCTCTTCGATGTCTGTCGGCTTCTCGCGCACCGGCTGGCACTTGCCCTGGCGCACAGCTTGATCCAATACCCGCAGGTCTTTTTGGAGAGCCTCTTCGCAGGGGCAGGCCTTCTTCAAAAACTGGTACAACGCTTCGAGTTGCGGCGTGCTGGCGGGCGTGAGCGAGTAAACGACGCGAGTGCCGTTGCGGACGTCTTGTACCAGACCGGCGTGGCGCAAAGCGGCCAAGTGGCGCGAGATGGTGGGCTGGGGGATCTCCAGGACCGCTTGGAGGTCACAGACGCAGATGCTGGCCTTCCTCAACAGGTTGAGAATCCGGAGCCGGGTGGGCTCACCCGCGGCCTTCAGGAGTTCGTCGAGTCGAGTCGTCATCTGGTTATTCATTCGCCTAGGCGAATAAGCAAATTGGTCGCCAATCCCTGCGCGCAGCACATTAAATAACCTAACTCATTGAATTTACACCTGGTTATTCAAACTATCGTGGAGAGTTCCTCCACGAGCCTTGCCACTTTGCCTGCGGGATTTCCCCCATGGTTGGCAACTTGAGCAGGACGGTCGATGCGTGGG